>ERZ779890.4085-NODE-4085-length-12388-cov-9.674451_pt1 | contig 12388 bp, 5 predicted proteins | sample MGYA00511553_ERZ779890 | MGnify/ENA primary metagenome ERZ779890 (study PRJEB29588, sample SAMEA2152064) | human gut metagenome | biome: human gut; feature: human-associated habitat; material: faeces | place: Denmark | collected 2008/2010 ...
CTGCTTGAACAATTTTTACTTCAAAATATTGTCTAGCTTTTTGGGGTCACTTCAAAAGCAGAGCTGTCAAAAGCTCTGCTTTTTTCGTATACACGCCAAATGGTATTTTATCCCTGTAGGGCGGGATGCCCTCATCCCGCCGCAGAGAAACCTTGCCGATTATGATAAACGCTGCAAATAATTTGTAGGGGACGATGCTAGCATCGCCCCGCTGCCGGGCCTTGCCGTATATTCCATTATTTGTTAGGCTCTGCGTGTGGAACCACCCCTCAGTCACCTGTGGTGACAGCTCCCCTCAAAGGGGAGCCAATCTCTTTCTTTTAGATTGCGGTGGCTCCCCTTTGAGGGGAGCTGGACGCGGAGCGGCCTGAGGGGTGGTTCCCCGCCACAAACCTAACCCGTAGGGTGGTTCCCCACGCAGAACCTAAAAATCAGCCGAACAACGGCCATGTACACCCAAAAAAATTTATTCCCCAATAACCCACCATAGGGGGAGGGCCAAATCCGGCCCTCCCCCTGTGTATGATGGATTATCCCTCTATACCCTATTGGTGAATTGTAACATTGTTTTGCCTTGCGGCGGGCGCATCAGGTGCGGTTCTTCTTTTTCAGGCTCAGCAGCACGCCAACACCGGCCACAACCAGCAGCACGCCAATGCCGCTGAACAGCAGGGTGCCGAAACCACCGGTGGTGGGCAACTTGAAGCCCCTACGGTTGATGACAGTAACCGTGATTGTAGCAGTGTCAGTAACGTCTTTTCCCTTATCATCGGTAAACTTCGTTGTTTTCTCATGCTTTGTCAAAACGCCATTTTTGTACTCAAAGTTTTCACTCCAAGTCGTCTTTTCGCTGATGTTCAGCGGAACCTTGACAGGACCCTTCAACAAGTTATAATTTTCAGCGGTCTTTTTCTCAACCAGATAGTAATCACCATTGGCCAAACCGTCCTGGTAAACATCACCATTACCATCTGTTACCAATGTATTATTGTTTACTTTAACCCATACATTTCCTGCATCAGCATCGGGTAATCCATATGCTTTCACTTCATCTGGCGTCAAAGCCTTATTCCCAGCGTCCGCTTGCGGAACCTGCTTATACAGGTCAAACTCTACGCCAGGCAGATTTATTCTATCATCGCCGTCTTTATGCACATGAATTTTAAAGCTATAAACAACGGTATCGTCATGAATCTCGCTGTTAGAGCTATCATCCGGATGACTATTCACATCAATCTTATTTGTATACTTCAACTTTGCAGTATTGTGATTACCATCTTTCGGCGTGCTAGCAGCAGCCGTCATTTCGGCAGTATAAGAAATCACAATCTTCTTACCTGCATAATTTTTCATAGTAGCAGGGGTAAATGTAATCTTAAAGCCATTTGCAGGAACATCTTCACCCTTGGTAGTAATCTTATATACCGCTTCATCCACAGCACTGCCATCGCAGGTCAATGTAGCATTCCCATCATACTTCAAGTTGTTAGGCGTATCCGTTACTTCAAAGGTGCTAAGTTTCGTAATGTTCATAGGAACACTTACCGTAATCGTATACGGAACATGGTCGCCTACGCTGTAATCTGTATCTTTTGTTTCGGTATTGTCTTTAGCAATTACTTTCTTTTCCAGGTCAGGCTTTTCATTGATAACTTCAATGGTAACATTTGATTCCGTTTTGCTACCATACGTAATCTTGCCCTCGCTGTCAACTACAAACACAATCGGAGTCTGATCAAGAATATAACCAGTATCTGGATCATAGCTCTGTTCGATAAAACGGTAGGTACCCTGAGACAGACCGCTTACAGTAATCTTGCCATCAGTCGTCTTTAACGTTCCAAGATCTTCATCCGTTTGCTCATTTTTGGTTACTTCTTTCCATGTTTCGGGATCATCTTTTACCTTCTTTTCAAGCTTGTATGTAACGCCATTCAGATTCTCTGGAGTTCCACCGCCCACGCGGCCTTTTTTCTCCAAGGTCACTTTGCCGTAGGTCGTTGCATTTTTAGGGAATACATACACATCGTACATCCACTCTGCCTTATTGGTTGGATTTGCCATAGGAAGCGATACCAGGAACGGTTCAACCGGGGTCGTTACCTTAGCGGGGGTTTCAGTTTCGATAATAACATACAAGCCAACCGGCAGGCCCGTCTCGCCATCGCCAAACTTTACAATGCCATTCTTGCCCGTCTTACCAGAGCCATTTGGCTTATTAGCATAAGCAGAAAGAATCTGACCATTCTTATCAACATAAGTGTTGATGCCTACCTTCTCTGTGCTCTTACCATTATAGTACTCGACCAGTTCATCCGCAGTCATTACCTGATAATAGGTAAAGGTTGCACCTTCCAAGTCTTTTGCATCTGTGGGCACATTGTTCTCGTCTCCTGCTACACCTGTGCCGGCTTTATCCTCGTTACCATTATATTCATACTTATGAATCGTGATGGTACCCTTTGCATCTTTATCAATAGCGCTAGCCAGGGGAGTTGTGGGTGTAGTTTCACCTGTACCCTCTGCCATTGCTGGCATGGCGCACAGGCTGAGGGCCAGAGCGGCGCTCAACAGGCCTGTGAGAAAACGTTTTGCTTTTTTCATTTCAGTACCTCTTCTCTTAAAAAAATCATCATCGGATGGGCGGCGGGGCCGCCCGGCTTAAGGGTTCTGCATCAGCACGGCGTGCAGTGCGGGGCGCTGCAGCGGGGAAACGCTGCCGCGCCGCCCGCACTGTGCCGTGAAGAAAAAAGGAGGAAAAACTGGGCCGCTTGCCCACTTGGCTTAAGGTGCATCTGAAACCAAAGGAAATAACGGATATTTCGCAGCCACAAGCAGGATGTAAGGCAAAGAGCCGCCGGAATCCTTTCCGGATCCCAAGGCTTCTTAGCGCAAAATCCGGCTGCGCTTATAGAAACAGGCGATATTTTCAGCTTTTCAGTTACACACCCCGGCTTATGGCCGCGCCTGCCGTAAACGGGCGCGCACTGGCGGGCTGTACCCTGGGGGTTGCTGGGTTTCCGGGGGATGGTTAATGTCGCCGGCCCCCTTTCCTGTTGTAGCGGAATGTGAATATCAACAGCCCTGCCACCGCCAGCGGCATGCCGATCAGCAGCCACAGGCTTGGCGCGTCTGCACCCGTGTGGGGCAGCTCAGGCGTTTTACGGTTCAGAACGGTAAGGTGCATGGTGTAGGTGTTGTCGGACTTCGTAAACTTGTCTCCGAGCTGAATTATCTGCCCATCAATAGAACACGTGCCGGCTTGGGTAAATTCGATCACAATTGGCTGTGCCAACAGGTTGTACCCCGGATGTGCCTTGGTTTCCGTCAGGCGGTATGTACCGGGTTCCAGATCTGTGAACGGGTTCGAGATTATCTTGCCGTTGTCGTCCGTTGTACCGGTATAGGTAGTATCTACCTGCGTTTTTCCTTCGGTTGTTTCGACCAGCTTTTCCAGCTTGAACTCAACACCACCCAAGGGCACATCTTTGTCATTTTCGCCTTTTTCCGCGTCCTTCTTGATGATATCCAGTACAAACTTCGGGTTCTGCAGCGTGTTGGTCAGCTCAATCTTGCCGCTGCCGCCGGTGATGGTTCCATCGGGGGTTACTGTGGCTGTATTGCCTGTTGAGCCGTCCGCGCTGCTCGTTTCGCTGTTTGGTGTTGCTTCAGCCGTTACAACATACGTATTGCCTTTAATCGTAATAGTTCCGTTTGCCGGGGCAAATTTGCTATTTTCCCCGGTACCTGTCACCGTACCTTCCACAATGCGGTATTCATAATTGATGTGCTTATTATCCGTATTGATTTGGTACTGATCCAAACCGCTAAAGGTAAACTGCCAGACGTTTTCACCGCGCTTAATGGTAACATAGTCCAGCGTGTTGTCAGCCGGGTATTTTACCGGTTTCCAATCTTTATCATTTGTGCTGCCTTCCAGGCGGCGCTGGAGCTGGATGTAAATCTCGCTCGGCTGGTTCTTAAGTTCCTTATTCTCTGCATCTCTCCAGAGCTTGTCGAACTCAATGTTGATCAGTGTGCGCCGGGTGTTGGTAAAGATTGCGGTAATTGGGGCGGTATCTGCCTCCTTAATCTCGCCTTCCACCATGGTGTTGTTGTGGATCACATGGGCGGAATGGCAATCAGTCGGAACGGTTACGCTTTGCAGTCTGGCACCATCGTTGTTTTCGACTTCCTCGATGGTATAGCGGGTGCCAACGGGGATGCCGGTGATGGTTCCGGTGTTATCGGCATTTTCGCCCATTTTGATCTCAACATACTTTATGATGTCCCCATCTTCCAGACCCTCACCGCCAACATTATCAAAGGTAACTTTGAACTTGTAGGTTCCGGTCAAGGTTTCGCCATCTGCGGGCTTCTTTTGGATTTTCAGCCCGCCGGTTTTGACCTTGTTGACGTATTTTACCTTTAGCTTTGTCAGCGTGGAGCTTTTTTCGTCCGGATCCTTATAGGAGCGAAAGACGATGGTGTTGGTGTCGGGCTTCGCGTTCTCCTTGTAGCCCTCATTCTTCACATTTTCATCAGGGACATAAACTTCCGTTCGGCCATCATCGGGGCCTTTGGGGGGATCATTCTGCCCATCTAGCGACTTGTTCGTGTTGGCAACTTCCACGGACGTTACCTCGCCACCGCCCTTCATCGACTTAACCACCTGCCTGTTCTCGTACACCGTCCATGTGGTGTCGTACAGTTTTTCGTTCAGTTCCTCTTTGAGCGAAATGTAGCTGCCGCGGCGGAACTGGTCGCTGAAGGTAACGATTTCTCCATCTTCCAGAACAAAGCGTCCGTCGCCTTCCACCAACTGGGTGTCGTTGTCCATGTTGGAGGTGTACTGTGCGTTTTCGGCGTTTTGCAGCTTACCGCTTTCGGCGGAGCCGTAATCCGGGATGTCCTTCTGATCGGTTGTAAAGCCGGACATCGTACGTGGCTTCGCTTTGGGAATGAAGGTAAAGTTCCTGAAATAGATGTTGCGGCTATAGTTATCGCCCACGCGGATGGTTGTAACGTTGCCGCTAAATTTGCCGTTCGAACCGCCCTGCTCTTTCATCTTGTTCAGGTCCAGCTTTACGGTGACCCATTGGTCTGTCTTCAGTTCGACCGAGCCATACGTTGCGCCGTTAATGCCTGATGTGCCAAGGCTGCCTTTTTGGCCGGGGTTAGGTGTTTGATTATCCAGCAGTTCCAGATACAGGTTGTTGAGGGAAAGGTCACCACCATCACTGTGGTCAACGTAAACCTCGAACGTAAGGAAGCGCTCGTTTTCGATATTGATGGGGGCTTCCAGCGTCAGGATGCCATAACGGTTCTTACGCCATTTACTGACGGGTTCCGTATCCATATAGCGTGCGTACCAGTGAAGGACCTGTTTGGTATCCGCCTCGGAATCTGGCAGGGGGTTTTTATCCAACTTGAAAATGTAGGCATCGTTTTTGGGGGTTGCGGGTTCAATCTTGCTTGCCTCCAAATTCACCACTTGGGACTGAGTACCGTTTGTATCCGGGCCATCGGCCAATTTTGTTCCATAATGGGTTGCCTGGTTCTGGATGGTGAAGTTGAAGATTTTCTGGTTTGTAAAGCATTTTTGGAAGTCCGGGTCAACCTTGCTCAGATCGACCTCTTTTTGAACCTGCAGCTCGTTATTATCCGGGAAGTTGAACGCCACCGCCATGTTGGATTCCCACATACCGCGTTCCATGTAGTACATGGTAAGGGTGTGCTTTTTGCCTTTGTCGAGTGGTTCAAGATTTGTGTTTTTCGCGTAGAAATAAATGTCATTGCCATTATATTTCACGGTCTTGACAGCGGAATTGACAGTTTTTTCATCTATATCATTATCTTTTGCCGTTCCGCCTTTTTTGACCTTACTGACATAGGCTGTTACACTATTTTTCCCATCTTTTGTCTCGCCAAATTCCAGCAGGCCGGAAACCTTACCATGGGCACCGCCAACGTCAAGCACCAGCTGGCCATCAATGAATACCCAAACGTCATCGTCACCGGAGAAGAAGAACTTGATGTTGGTTTTTTCCTTTTTTCCATCTTTACCAATCTTATTGGTTTCCACCATGCCGTCATCCGTCAGGGTAAAATCCATCTGCAGCTTGGTGCCAAAGCCGTAATTGTAGGTAGAAGCCTTACCACCGGTTGCTGTTTCATTGAACGGGAAGTAGCCATAGTGGCCTTGCGGGCCCGATGACGCATTCACATTCTCAGAACGCCCTCTGTCGGTACTTTTTTTGAGAAAATATTTTGAATCCGAATTTTGTTCCGAATCTTGTTTTAGATACAAGGTTGTATCCTTGCTGTCAAAGTACCAATAATCAACGCCCTGATCCTCATTAAAAATCTGTTCCTTGGTAAAGGGGAACGCAACGTTGTCGTACACATCACCAAGCTTTGCATTTTTACTATTCTTTCCTAAGAGGAACTCTTTGTTAAAGTGCGGCTCTACTGTTGCTTTTTCTGTTCCGTTTAACAACGGTGCTCCATCTGCGTTACCGGTGGATGTTTTATCCGCAACCAATCCCTGATAGGCATAGTTTGTATGATTACTTCCATTGGTATTATCGTCATTACGCTGAGAGTTATTGATTGCCATAAAATGATTAAATTTTCTGGAATCATTGTCGTACCCAAACAAATTTAATGTATCTGCAATCTGGCTAAATTCATGTCCATTATCAGGCTGGAAATGTCCGGTATAAATCGGGTATGGGGCCTTTGCATCCTGATAATAATCGCTCAGCGCCTGATCAAATTCACGGAAGGGTACCCAGGTGCGGTGACTTTCACCAGTCCAGTCACCGTAGCTATCACGGTTCTTGCCATTCAGTTCGTAATCTGTATAATAGTCATACAGCGTACTGGTAACATATTTTGTGTTTGCTTCTTCCGTAAAAGGAGCGGATTCAATATCTACTACTTTAGTTTTAGTAGTGTCAGTAGTGTCAGTATTTTTCCACGTTTCGGCATCACGCAGGGTACCTTTTGGAGCCCAGTAGCCGCCACGAGTGGTACCTTTATATACTGCATCGTCATTCGTATCCGCATAGAAGCAATTTTTGTCATCTGTGGGAATCGTCAGCCACTCTGTACTTACTCCATTTCCTTTTGTCGCATTGTCATCGCCAATTTCTTCACCGGAAAAGATGATTGAACTATTTGAACTATATTCTTGGGGAATGTCAACATAATAAAGGTTTTCGTTTGTACCATCTTTTACCAGCGTGCCGCTTTTGGGGGTTTCGTTCTCTCCTTTTATCCGATAATAAATGGTCTCTTTTTTGGCTTTGGGGATTGAATAGTCGCCGCCAGTATTACCCTCTCCTGTTGTTGCCAACTTTGAGAAAGTAGCATCGTAATAGATACGGAAAGATTTTTCTATACCCCATCTTACGTCGTTTGCGCCAGTATAGATAAAGCAGTTACTTGTTTCACTGTACATAAAGGATTCTTTATCATTACCACTAACAGATTCTTTATAGAAGTTATAGTATTTGCTGGTTTTGTTTTCATCGTCCTCATCCCATGTAAACTGAACATAAGAGCATGCCCGTTCTGGGATGGTAAAACTAGCGACGCCTCCCCCAGCAACAGTTTGAGCTTCTGAGGCATCATTAACCAATGTTAAGTTTCCATCTTTATCAGGGATATAGAAATTTGCCTTTACGTTCGTTAATTCAGCTGTACTGCGGTTTTCGAACTTGATGGATTTGTTTGCATAGTATGTATGACTCGTCAGGATGGAATCGTCTGTCCATTTACCGCTTCTTCCATCAGCAGCTGGAACATACATTTTGTTGTTGAAGTCGCTTTTAGAACCCGGGTTATTATCTAGCTTAACCTGTGCTGTCCATGTACCATTCCTGTATAACTGGAACTGTATTTCTTTAAATTCCTCTCCTTTTATATCTTTACAATTTTTAACGGCATAAATCTTATGTCCATTTGTTTCCCATCCAGTCGGCTCCATTGTATGCGACTGCCAACAATCACCAGTAGGATATGCATTAGTATTTACATTAAACCTAATTTCATCGGAATCTAAAACGGTCACATCTTGGTTTTGATTACCTGGCATCGTATCCGGAACGACAAAGTAAACCGTGAATCCATCTGTCGCTTCCTGCTCACTAACTGCCTGCACGTTATCCACGCTTTTTGCGGCGTACATCTTTTGCGGCTGTTCGGTCGGTTCCGGGGTGGCGGTGGGGGTCACGGTCGGCACAGGGGTGGCCGTTGCGGTGGCTGCCGGTTCCGGGGTCGGGGTAGGTTCTGCCGTGGGCTCCGGCGTTTCGGCCGGGGCGGGCTGCTCCGGCTCGGCGCTTTGTTCCGGTTCCGGGGTGGCGGCATCCGGCACCGGGGTGGCGGCGTTCTGCTCCGGCGGAACGGTATTCTCCCCGGGGGCCGTTCCCTGCTTATCCTCCAGCAGCTCTACTTCGTCAGGTGCGTCGGGCAGAGGATCCTCCTCGGCGTATACAGGCAGGGCCATTGCCATAACCAGGCAAGCGGTGACAAGCAGCGCTGTCAGCCGACGCGCCCAACCTGTTGTGTTTTTCCCTGTTCTATTCAATCTGCTCACCCGTCTTTCGCGCTGGCTTGATGGAAGCACATTGTTCCACAGGGGATCCCTGTGAAAGAGTAAAGGAAGCCAGCTTCTTTTACTTGCGCAACCGTTGCCATGTTGTTTTCAAAAAAAAAACGCATCGAGTCTTCTCATTGCGCATTTACTTTTTATTTTCTTAATATAGCACCTTTACACCAGAAAGACAATACAATCCACGCAAATTCCTGTTTTTCAGCACTTTTACTGATTGCGCTTTCCTCCAATTATATAATGTGTTCAAAGCCTTTGTATAATTTACTCCTGATTTTCTTTTTGGCAGCGGTCCCTTTTATATACTTTGACCGCGCGTTTATGATCCTCTGCGCACACAGAGCGCAACTTTGCGGCAAAATTTGCCTTTTTTGTTGCATTTCCCTGTTTTTGCGCAATTATTTGTTTCGCATGCGCCTGTTTGCGGCGGGGCCTGGCGGCTGGTTGGGCGCCTTGTGGGAGGGATGGCAGGTTTGCGGCGCACGGTTCCCGTTTTTTTGCGGCGCGATGGGTACACCGCGCCCCTGCAAACGGTTTGCGGTGTTTGCGGCGGCGGGTGTGTGTTTGGTGGATTGCACGCCCGCCAACGGGACGCCGTTCTCCCTTTACAACGGGGTGCGGGTTTGCTGCAGATATGCCATTCGCTTTTTTGTCCCCCCTGCCCTGCCCCTGATTCCCGGTTTCCCCTTGCCGATCTCTATCTGCGCCAGCTCCTGAGGTGCATCTGAGAGCAACGAAAATAGCGGATCTTTCGCAAGCACAAAATCCGGCTGCGTTTGCGAAATATCCGTCATTTTCTTTGTTTTCAGATACACCTCCAGCTCCCAGCTTTCAATCTATCCTGTGTAAACTGCAACCCCTCACGCGCCATTCTGTGCGGCACTTACCTTATAATATAGGGGTGCTACCCTGTGTAAATTTGCAACTGATCTATTTGAAGCAGCTGTGAGCTGTTGCAATTTTGCACAGGGTATTGCCCGCATTCTGTGCCGAACATTCCCGAAACGTGTTGGAAAAACACACAGGATTGCCTTGTTTCCCTATGCCGCTTACCGTTGGAAAAACGCACAGGTTACCCCCGGAACAGTTGCATTTTACACAGGGTATTCCCGCTCCCCTGCCCCGCCGTGACCCGCGTACCTGTTGGAAAACCACACAGGATAGGCCCGTTCCCCGTGTTGCAATTTACACAGGTTTGGCTGTTTTTGGCTTATTTGCAACTTTACGCAGGTTGCTTTCCGCACAGGAAAATGGTGGTGGAATGCACAGGCTGCAGTTGGTTGAACACACAGGTTTGCGTTGTTAAATTACACAGGCTCTACCTATTACTAATATAGAACTAAACATCTAAGCCATAATAACAACCAGAGGTAAGCCGGGAGATGGGGGAGAACGGGAAAAAATTGGTGTTGCCATTCCATCAGGTTACAGAACCCTGAAGCAGCAGGACAGAAAAGCACAATAAAACCCTGTGTAACCTGCACCCGGGCTGCAACCCCCACAGGATATATGGCAAACCACAACGCGGGTGTTGCATTTTGCACAGGGTAATGGCGGTGAAACCCTGTGTAAATTTGCAATTCTTGCGCTGGACAACAGGATGTGCTATAATGTTTAGCATGATGTGCGTGACCACCCGGGATACAGCAACCGATATAGGAGGCCCCTGCTTATGGCGGCAAGTAAACAGAAAAAAGATGATCCGTTTGTCGTTACGTTTGAAGAACGCGGGGACCAGACCATCGTTCGCAAATCCAATGACCTTGTACAGATGACGCGCAACAACCTGACGCTGAGCCAGCAGCGCCTGATGCTGCATATTTTTTCGATGATTAAGCCGGAGGATACGGACCTGCCCTCTTATGAGCTGAGCATTTATGATTTTATCAAGATGACCGGCATGGACCCGCACAGCGGGGCGCTGTACAAGCAGGTGCGCAAAAATATTGAGGAGCTGGCCAACGCGCCCATCCAGTGGATCAAGAATAACGGAACTTCCACGGTGGAAACATTCCGCTGGATCGATAAAGTGCGCATTGATGAGGGCCGCGCACGCATGACCATCACGCTGGATCCGGTGCTGAAACCGCACCTGGTGCAGCTGAAAACCCTGTATACCACCATGGATGTGACCTACACCATGCTGATGCGGTCCACCTATTCCATCCGCATTTACGAGCTGTGCAAGAGCTACCAGAGCCTGTACCTGAAAAAGAAAGCGGCCGGGGAACCGCTGGTATGGAACCTGAGCATGCTGTATGAACAGCTTTCGTATACGGCCAACCGATGGTCGGATTTCCGCCGCCTGGCACTGGAAAAGGCAAAGGCGGAAATTAACGAAAAGACGGATATTATTTTTAATTACGATGTGTACGAAAAAAAGGGGCAGAAGGTTCTTTCGCTGGTGGTAACGATTGACCCGGTGGATGATGCCGCCGCACAGGCCAACCTGGACAGCATCAACAGCACAGTACGCAAAAAAAGCAAAAAGAAGGGCCGCCCCACCGTGGCGATTGAGGATTCGCTGCTGGATGACCCCAGCGTGATCACCTTTGATTATGTTTCGGCACCGGAAACAACGATCCCCTATTCTTTTGGACGCCACCGCACCGAGCTGCGGGAGGAAATTGTTGTGAAAGCGCGCATGGATCAGCTGCGCGCGGAGATTACGCCCGAAGAGCTGCACGCGGTGGAAGTGATCATTGATGTGTTGGCAGATGCCTGCTGCACCATCCAGGCAGGCGATGGCGAGCAGGACGGCGGCAACAAAACGGTGTTTGGAAAGATGAATGCCATCATCCTGGATTGTGGCGGGCTGACCAGTTGGCTGGCCGGTGTGGCACCCCGCTATGCACAGGAGATCATTCCCCGGTCGCAGACGATGCGCAGCCCGGCGCGGTACCTGAACAAGGTGCTGCGCGAGGATATGGATAACTATCGCATTTATATTTTCCGCAAGGCAAAGCCGGCAGCAGAACCCAAAGAGGAGCTGTTGGAAGCGGAGTACCATGTGATGGACGAGCCGGTGCAGCAAACGCTGCCGGAGCCTGAGCCGCCCAAGGTAGAACTGATTCCCGAAACGATTGTAAAACGGCAGGATATGCGAAAAGAGTTTGCAAAGTTTGTAGATGATGGATACCTGGAAAAGACGTTGACGAGCGGCCAGCGCGGCGCTTACCACGAAATTTACCGCCACCTGGCAGCGCGGTGCGTGCCATCGCCTTCCAGCCTGCGCAATGGGCTGAAAGACGAAATGCGGCTGCATTACCTGGCCTGCATGAATGAAGTGATTGAAAAGTATGGCAGCCTGACCCCATTGATGGAAGCTATGGCGCATGAACTGGACTTTGATGTGTTCTGGGCAAAGGCCGCCAAGGACCCCAACGTGAATAACCCGATGGGGCTGTTCTACCACATTATTGAAGAGCGCGCGCTGAACCCGATCGGCACCATAATGAACGACCAGGCACAACGGCAGAAGGTTGCCGCCAAGGAAAAAGGTGAAAAAGATAAGTGGCACAACGAAAGCTGGATGGATGCTTTTGAGGAAGATATCCCGGATGACAGCGAAGAGTAATTGAGATGAAGCGGAGCGGAACATCCGGGAGCGCTATTATAATAAGGTAAGCAGCGGCTGGCAGATTGCTGGCCGCTGCTTTTTTGTTGGGGTGCAGCTGAGAAATGAAAATATCCGGCGTTTTTTGATTTCAGATAGACCTTGGGCAACACCGCACAATTCCCGCCTTGCGGCTTAAGCACCGCTCCGGCAGC
>ERZ779890.4087-NODE-4087-length-12386-cov-3.313194_pt1 | contig 12386 bp, 5 predicted proteins | sample MGYA00511553_ERZ779890 | MGnify/ENA primary metagenome ERZ779890 (study PRJEB29588, sample SAMEA2152064) | human gut metagenome | biome: human gut; feature: human-associated habitat; material: faeces | place: Denmark | collected 2008/2010 ...
AGCGCTGCCGCCGTCGCTGTCGCTACGCCGTGCTGGCCTGCGCCTGTCTCAGCGATGACACGGGTCTTTCCCATCTTCTTCGCGAGAAGCACCTGACCGAGCACGTTGTTGATCTTATGAGCGCCGGTGTGGTTGAGATCCTCGCGCTTGAGGAAGATGCGCGCTCCGTATTTCTCGCTTAGGCGCTTGGCCTCGTAGAGCGGTGACGGGCGGCCCACGTAGTCTTTGAGCAGCCCCCGATACTCTCTCTGGAACTCGGCGCTATCGATTATCCCCACGTAGGCGTTGCGCAGCTCCTCCGTGCAGCGGTGAAGCACTTCGGGAACGAATGCTCCGCCAAACTCTCCGTAATATCCGTTCGGGCTGATATGGTATTTGCTTCTCATATATGATATATATATTGTTTTTTATTGTTTTACTAACAAGAAAAAAGCCTGTCGTGAGTTCCGCGACAGGCTTTTTGTTATCTATGTTATCTACTTTGTTTCAGGTGTACAATGTCGTTACTCACAATTTTTCGATTCTGAGTTCTGCCACCACCAAAAATTTGCAAAGTTCTGTGTCATTGTTGTACTGCTACAGTTGTTTAGTTCTGTTTTCTGCTGCAAAGCTACACACTTTTTTTCGTTCACCAAACAGTTTTCAGATTTTTTTCGCTCCAAAACATGATTTTTCTCTAAAACGGTGCGCTTTGTCGTCATTTTGCCACACTCAAATGGCGTTGCATCGGCTGGAGTGTTGGTCCATTTCGGCCGAAACGGAACTTCACTTCGGCCGATGGGCTTATGCGTTTCGGCCGAAAGGCTGATGTTTGTGTGGTTTTTTGCGTGTGAATTATCTTGGTCCTCCTCCGCCAAATCCGCCGTCACGCATTGGGGGTGCTCCTCCTTCTGGACGGTTGCCGTAGCGTGGTCTGTCGTCGCGTTGTTTGTCAGATTTGATTCGGCCATCGTTGCCGTTAAACATCTTGAACTTGTAGATGAAGTGTACCATGAAGTAGCTGTTGATGGCGTTGGTGCGTGTGTCGGTGCGGCTGTAGGCCGTGATTGCGCGGCTCACGTTGCTGCGTCTGTGAAGAATGTCATAGATTTGCAGGGTCACTACTGCGCTTTTGCCTTTTAGGAACGATTGCGACAGTTGGGCGTTCCATATCAGTTCGTTGGTGTTCATTGATGCGTCGGCATATCCGCGGCGCGACTCCATGCCGATGTTTGTTGAGATGCCCAGTCCGAAGTCAGAGGTGTATTGCAGGTTTGCCGTGTATGAGAAGTTGTAGGTGTTGAGGTTAGCCTGTGGCTGCAGCCTGTTGGTGGAGTGCTGGTAGTTGATGTGGCCGTTGAGGCTAAGTTCAAAAAGTCCTGTGCGGTAGGAGGCTCTTATTCTTTCAAAGATGCTGCTGTTGCGTGTGGTGCTCTTCTGACTGTTGGAGTTGTTCAGGCTCACAAAGCCCACACTGTTGGTGTAGCGGTAGTTGGTGCGGCTTGACAGACTAAATGGGCAGTCTTCCTTGAATGAGGTGTTGAAGCCTCCGCCTATGCGCATGTTCCAGTTGCCGTTGATGTTTTCGGGGCGTGTGGTGCTCACGCCGGTTACCTCATCGTAGCTTACGGCGTTTGAAATGCTGTTACGTGTGTTGCTGTAGTTGAAGTCAAGGTCTATTGATGTCATCGACGACTTGAAGTAGTCATTATATTCTGCCTTTAGTCTGTTGGTCCACGAGGGTTTCAGGTTGGGATTTCCTTTTGTGATGTGCAGCGGGTCGGAGGTGTCGGTGATGTCGAGCAGGTTGGTCATGCTTGGTTCAGACGAGTAGCCGTTGTAGCGCAGTTCCAGCTTGCTTACTTTTGATATGTTGTATTTCATGAACAGGTATGGCGATGTGTGGAATACGTTGCGCACCACCACGGTGTCAAGGTCGCCCTTCTGGTAATTGAGCTTTGTGCGCTGTGGCTGCATGTTTATGCCGGCGTTGAAGTTGATGGCGTTGGTGACATATCTCACACCCAGGTTGACTGAGTGTATGTCGTCGCGATAGGTGGCGTAGCGACTGTTTTCGATGTTTTTGGCTATTTCAAGCGAGTCGGTCGAAGGCAGGTATCCCAGAGGGTATGATGGTGTTGTTCCGTAGCGTCCGAAACCGTCGAGTGAGTCAAGCTGATAGAGGTTGCGGTCTTGGTCTTGAAAGCGGTGTTCGTAGCCGTAGGAGGATTGCAGAAACAGGTTTTTGGCGAGAGGTTCAGAGTAGCTGACTCGTGCTGAATAGTTCCAGTTTTTTGATGGTGATGATGTGTATTGGTTGCTGACGGTGTGGTTGGTGGTCTGATAATAGTATATGTCGGCAAGGCTGAACGATCTGTTAATGTTTCTCGAATGATTGCCGTTAAGGCTAAGTGAGATACTCCGGCCTTTGCTGTTGAGGCGGCGTGTGATGTTCATCTCGCCACCGTAGTTGAGGCTTGACGAGTTTGACATTGACTGTCTGCTTGTGCGGTTTACTGTGATGCCTGCCAACTCAGGGTCGGTGTTGAGAGGGTCGCTGGAGTCTTTAAATATAGAGTCGAGCGGACTTGCACTCAGTGCGTAGGGGTCGTCGTTGAATGTAGCCGAGCGGGTTGTTGAACGGCTGTCGCTTTTGCTGTAGCCGAACGTTGGCCTGAACTGCATGGTTGTCAGCGAGTCGGGGTTCCACTTGATGTTAAGGTCTGTGTTGAAGCCGTTGCTGCTGCTGAGCGACTTGCCACCGCTGTTTGAGAAGCTGCTTTTGCCGTCACCGAAAAACGATTCAGAATTCTGTGTGCTGTTGCGGTCAGTGCCGGTATAGTTGAACATTATGCCGCCGCCAATTTCAAAGTAGCCGTTTTGCAGGCTTTTCTTTCCGTTGTTCCAGAACAGGTGGCTTCCGAGCCCCTTCTGTGCTGTCAGTCCGTTTGAGCCTCCGCCTCTGCGGCCGAAGCCTCGACTGTTGACATTGTTGGCTCTGCCGAAGAGGGCGATGCGGCTGTTGTCGGTGAAGCCTACTCCGAAGGCTTGTGCCGAGTAGCGGTCTTTGTTGCCGGAAGCAAGGTCAATGTTGCCGTTCCATGCCCGTTTGATTTTCTGTTTCAGTTCCAGATCGAGCACAGTCTCTTCGTTGCCATCGTCAATGCCGGTCTGTTCTGTGTAGTCGCTCTTTTTGTCGTATGCCTTTATTTTCTTTATGTAGTCGGCAGGCAGGTTTTTCATGGCAACACTGTTGTCGCCCTTGAAGAAGTCTTTGCCGTCTACTCTGATTTGGCTCACTGTCTTGCCGTTGATGGTGATGGCGCCATCGTCGTCAATTTCTACACCGGGCAACTGGTCTACGAGGCTTTCAAGGTAGGCTCCTTCGGGTACCCTGTAGGCCGATGCGTTGTACATGAAGGTGTCGTTCTTGATCTCCACCTTGGCAGCTTTGGCGGTGATGGTGGCCACTTTGAGTGATATGTCGTTAGGCTCGAGAGCCATAGTTCCCAAGGCTGCACTCTTCTTTGTGGTGTTGAGCGTTATGTTGTGATAAAGTGCGGTGTAGCCCACCGATGAAATCTTCAGTATGTAGTTGCCAGGTTTTTCGGGTCTGATGATGAAGATGCCTAAGTCGCTTGTGCCCATTCCTGTTACGTATGAGCTGTCTGTATTCATCAGTCTTACTCCCACGCCCTGCATCGGCAGGTTTGTCTGCTTGTCAATTATCTTTCCTGAAATGGAGTAGCTGTCAGCTGTTGCCGTAATGACTGCGCATAATATGGCCAGTAGGGTGTAGAGTCGCTTCATCGGTTGTGTATTGTGTGTTTTTTTGTTGTTTCTGTCTTGTTAGACCTATTCGTATAGTATAAGTTTAAATCTTTACATTTTTTAACCCAAATCGGTCGTTAGGTCGTAAATGACATCTTTTTATTATTACTTCTTATTGCCTTTTGCCTTTTTATAAGGCACCTGTTGCTCGTCAGATGGGACGGTGAGCCGACTTTGCGACATCAAAGCTGTTGTCGAAAAAGTAAAGAAGAAATACCATCAGGAGGTTTTGGTTAGGCGCCAAAAAAAATTGCATCCTCATCATTGTTGATGGAGATGCAATCGGGTTTTCTGTTGGCGGCAGATTATTCGCCTGGGGCGATAGCGCCTGATGGGCAGACGTCTGCACAGGTACCGCAATCAACACATACGTCTGGGTCGATTGAGTATTTGTCGCCTTCTGAAATTGCGCCAGATGGGCATTCGTCAATACATGTGCCGCAAGCAACGCAATCATCGTTAATTACATAAGCCATTTCTGTTAGGTTTTAAGTGTTAGTAAACATATGCAAAGGTAATGTTTTTTTTATGATACCAACAGTTAAAACGGTTTTTTTTTGCTGCAGGATAATAAAACGTTGCTCAAGCCGTTATTAATGTTAATGAAGATTAGAACATTAACAGGTTTATGCAGACCTATGGTGCTTGGGCGCAAAGGTGCAGGTTTGCTTGCACTTGTAGCCTTGTTGCTTGCCGCCCCCGTGTGGGGCCAGCTTAACAGCAAGGTGCAGTACAAGCCGTATATAGACTTGCGCCCCTTTCATTACGGTTTTTTCATCGGCCTTCATCAGCAGAGCCTCGTCATGCCCAACTCCGGCTATATAGATCCTGAAACTGGTCAGCAGTGGATGGTGTCGAACAATAAGTTTTCACCGGGTTTTACCGTTGGACTTATTGGTGACTGGCGCCTTAACAGTTTTCTGGCGTTTCGTGTGCTGCCCACCATGCATTTCCAGAGCAAGACCATCACTTTCAGGGAGAAGTCAACAGGGCAGACCGACTATCAGGAGATGAAGTCCACATATATTGCGGTACCTCTTAATCTGAAAATCAGCGCTCCGCGCCACAACAACTATCGTCCCTATGTTGTGACGGGTGTCAGTGCGTCATACGACCTTACGGCTAAGGAGCAGGACAACATAGCGGTCAAGCCGTTGTCGTTTGCCTTTGAGATTGGCTTTGGCTGTGACTACTATCTGCCTTTCTTCAAATGTTGTCCCGAGCTGAAGTTCTGCTTTGGCCTTAACGATATTCTCAAGACCAATCGTTCCAAACTGACCGACAAGTCCAAGGAAATATTCACCAAGTCTGTTAAGGACGCACATTCTTCGATGCTTGTGCTCACGTTGCATTTTGAATGAAGACAACACTGTTGCTTGTGGGTAAGACCATCTCAAAGCCCCTCTCTCAACTTATTGATGACTATGTGGAGAGGGTAGGCCACTTTGCTCCGTTTAGCGTTGAGGTCATACCCGAATTGCGCAAAGCTCGTTCCCTTACGGTTGAACAGCAGAAGGAACTTGAGTCTGACGAGATTCTGAACAGGTTGAAGGCGTCAGACTTTGTGGTGCTGCTTGACGAGCGCGGCCGAGAGTTTCGTTCGGTGCAGTTTGCCGAGTTTGTGCAGAAACTGCATCTCCGTGGGGCTTCGCGTGTTGTTTTTATTGTAGGTGGCCCCTATGGTTTTGCCAATTCTGTGTATGAAAGGGCAAACGAAAAGATTTCGCTTTCGAAGATGACCTTTTCCCATCAGATGATTCGTCTGCTCTTTGTGGAACAGTTGTATAGAGCCTACTCCATACTCAATGGTCTGCCTTATCATCATGAATGAAAGTCGGGAAAGTTGTGAAAAAATTTTTCTATTTTCTTGGCCGTAATGAAAAAAGGCGCTACCTTTGCACTCGCAAATGACGGAGTGCCTGTAGATGGGGGTTTATGGGTTAAAGCCTCTGCCATTTGCATTTTGGCGAGATAGCTCAGCTGGTTAGAGCGTCGGATTCATAATCCGGAGGTCGTGGGATCGTGACCCACTCTCGCTACGGAAAAAGGGGCTTCCTGCAATTGCAAGAAGTCCCTTTTTCCGTAAGGTTCTGTTTTTATTTATATAAGAATTTCTTTCCGTTTCGTATGTAGATGTGACCCTTGGTGGGCGACTCCACAACGTTGCCAAACAGGTCGTGTATGATGCCATCGGTGGCAGGTGTGACAGAGTTGTGTATGCCGTCAATGTCATCGTCGTCTTTGAGAATGGCAAAACCCTTGCTTGCGCTGGTGGTCTGGAAGAATGCCTTGAAGCCACTAAGCGACGTGCCTGTAAAGCGGTAGAAGCCGAGTTTGCCGTCCACCACTTGCAGTGTGTAGGCTCCTGCCACGTTGGTTGTGGTGGGCACGGTGCCTGTGAGACTGCTGGCAGACTCTCCGTCAGATGTGGCAGTGGCGAAGCTGTAGGCCGTGTTTGGGTTGCCTTCAATCAGCACACCAGTGTTGGCAGGTATCTTGTCGTTGAGAGTCTGCAGCATGATGGTGTTGCTCTCGGCGCTGTTTGTGCCTGTGTAGGCTTTGACCCCTTCGGGAATTACCAGTGCCATGGGTGAGAACAATGTTGAGAAGCCCACGCGGCTGATTGTTGCTGTTACGGCTTCGGCCTCTTCGAGTGTGAAGTCATAGTTAGTGTCGGTAATGTCAGTGGGGCTGTCAAAGGTGCCAGCACCACCGCCGGCTGACATGTATCGTGTGCCGGTGCCGAAAGTGATGGCATATCGGCCTATGCTGACGGCAGAGGCTGTAAAGCTGTAAGAGCATGAGCCACTTCCGGCCACAACGGTTTCGTTGACGGGGTAGGTGTCAGTACTGCCAGTGCGACCAACATACATTCCTGTCTGATATGCCACGAGTTTGCCGTCACCATACAGGCAGAACACGGTGGCGTTGTCTTTCGAAGGACTGAAGGCAATGCGGTTGCCACTTGTGTTGTGGCAGGTCATGTAGTTGCCCTGGCTGTCCTTGATATGTATGAACTGTCCCTCGGCTGGGGTGTTGATGATAATTCCATCGGTAGAAATCGAGGCGATGGCGGCCAGCACGCTTGGCAGGTCTGCACTTGGGTTGGCGGCTAATGCCCTTGCATTGGTGAGAGCGGTGTCAAATGCTGCGGAAGTATGATATTGTCCGAGTTTGTCGCCATAGGGGTATGCTTCGACCTTGGCTATGGCACAGTTAAGACTAATGATGTTTTCTTGCCAGTCAATGGTGATGTCGCGTGCTGCAACGGCTTCGCACTCCCTTGAGTCTGACAGCATGATGTTGCCCAGTGTGACAGTTCCGCTTAGTGTGCCTGTTGCGTTGACCTTGAGCGGAATGTAGGCAACTGTGCCTTCTGAGCCGCTGAAGTCGCTGTCGGAGGTGCTGAACATCAGCACTCGGCCGTTGCTCATGACACTGGTGTGGTCTGTGGCGCGGGCAGTAAACGTAAAGTTGGTGCCCTCTGTCGTCTCCACGCCAGTGGGGAGAGTGAGGTCAAACTGCAGGGCATTGAATCTGCTTGTGGCGTTGTTCAGGCTGACGGTCAGGAAGAACGTGCCGCCATGTTCCACTATCCCTGCACTGAGCAGTGCGTCCTTGTGGCCGGTGTTTCCGAGAGTGGTTGACTCGATAATGCGGGTTGCAAGCTGGGCTTTGTCGGTTTCGTCGAGGCTGCCGTTCTCGTTGAGGTCTGCAGACCACATGGTGAGGTCTTTTGTTTGGTAGTTGGCGGCAGAGAGCCGTATGAATTTGCTCATGTCAGCAATGTTGACATGGCTGTCGTGGTTTACGTCGCCAGTCATGTATGGCGCCTCAAGAGTGGCCTTGCCGTTGTTGATCCACAGTCTGGTTGATGCATCAAGCCCTGATGCGGTGATGTAGCCGTTGTCCAACTCGTATTTCTGCACATAACTCCAGTTGGTGTAACCGTTCTGGTTGGCCCCCAGATACAGCTTGTAGGCCCCATCGACGATGGTGGCTGGCAGTGTGCCGTTGAAGGTAAAGTCATTGGAGTAGTAGTTCATGTATGGCAAGCCGTTGATGGAGCGCACATTGCCGAAGGTTGTGAGGAACTCATCGGTGTAGTCTGCAATGGCCATCTGCAGTGAACCAGAGAATGCTGAACCGCTCTTGAAGTTCATTATTGTGGCGGCCGTTAGTGTTATTTTGTTGGAGTTGCCGGCAGTGACGGTGATGTTTTGGGTCATGATGCTGGGGAAGAAGATGTTTTCGGCATTTGTGATGCTTATGGTGCCGGGGTCGTTGCCTGTGGTGACAGGGTAGCGCTGTGTGCCGTCAGTAGGAGTGGCGTATACGGCGAGAGTGTATTCTCCGGATTTGAGCGTGCTCGGCACATTGCAGTCAGCGTTTATCTGGCTGTATAGGTAGGTGGTAGGCAGGCCGTTGACAGGCAGGGTGTAGACCTCTGTGCTGTTTCCGGCTCCGTCTTCCAAGCAAATGGTGACACTGCCGTTGAATGTCTGGCAGCTGAAGTTGGTAAGCTTGGCGAGGGTAAGTGTCAGTTTTTCGTTTTTCGTGAGGTCTACGGTCTGTTTGTTTGGTGTGAGGCTTTCCATCTGCATGAAGCAGGGCAGCTCTGTTGTGCCGTCATCGGGTTTGGCGTTGATGATGACTTGCAGATTAAGGCTGAATGGGTCATTTTCGTAGCCGGCAGGGTTCATGTTGCTCATAAGGAAGTAGCCGTTCTGTTGTCCGTTCCACCCCCAGTTGATGTGGTAATACGGGTAGTCATCGCCATTGGTGCGGTAGCCGTCGACAATAAATGCGTGGCCGTATCCGTTGGGCGTGTTGGCGTCAATGAGCAGTGGGTATTGCCTGTTGAGTTGGCTGAGCAGCATAGTGTGCCAGTCGTCAGTAGACATATAGTCCTTTGTCGCTATTGCCATATCCTCGTCATAGCCGAAATATGTGAGGAGTCCGTTCATTTGGTTGATCTTTGTGCTGCCGCTCTCCGTATTGTAATCCATGTTGACAGCTATTCCGCACGACAGCATAAGTGTGGCAATGGCCTGCACGTATTCAGCGGTCTCGCTGGTGGAGTATGTGTTTTTCATCATACTCCAGTCGAATGATGTGGTGCTGAAATCTCGGCTCAACAGAATGCCGTGTGTCTGTGTGGTATATGAGTTGGAGCCTTGTCCTGTGGTGGGGCTCTTGTAGTAGTTCATGATTTGTGCCATGGCAGTTGCCACGCATCCTGTCACGGCCTTTGTTCCGTTGGGCAGGGTGGGGCACAGCTCGTTGTATGGGTATCTCTGTCCCCATTTGGTGGTGATAAGCGGTTCCACGTTGGTGGTGGGCGCTGTGAATCTTTTAGCTTTGGCCGCAGCTGTTTGTGTAGCGTTTGTCGTGTAGCTTTTGTGTGTAAGGTTGTTAGCCTCAATGACGTATCCCATTATCCATGCCTTGACGTTGGCTGGCAGGCTGTCGGTGTCAAACGAGCCATTGTCTGCATAGGCCAATACAGGTTGCATCCGTTCATCGGCAGACACTATCATGAAGCCACCGTTGCTTTGGGCGTTGAAGACATAAAAGGCTTCGTTCTGAAGATTTTTGTAAAGAGCCTTGAGGCATTCTATCTTGCTCGATGCAGTGAGCAATTCTTTCTTCTGTCCGAAAGGTTTGCTCTTGAAAGCGTGTTGGTCGGTGCGTAGCAGTTGGGGTGCTTCGTTCTCGATTATGTTAATGACATCTTCAATGCTACGTTGCTGTGCCGCGATGCCAAGGCATAGGTATAGGAAAACCGCACAAAGCACCAAGAGTTTGGTGGGGGTGTTCATAGTAATAGTATGTGTTTTAATAAGTTTTATGCAAAGATAGTTTAAAACGTGGATAATACAAAAGAAACATACAAAAAACTTTTACGCTTTTCAAGATCGTTTCAGGGAAGAGTAACGGTAATATGAAGCTTGGTTTTGATGGGGAAGTTTGAACTGGACGGTTTCAATTATGTAAGGGTACGGATAAAACGATATCTTCGCACCCACACGGGGTGCGACATATCATCGATAGTATTAAGCTTAAATATCAAGTTTCAATCCACGCACCCACACGGGGTGCGACATCGCATGGTTATTGCCACGGCCCTCATATCCTTGTTTCAATCCACGCACCCACACGGGGTGCGACCGGCCTGAGAGGTTTGACAACTTACGGGTTGGAAGTTTCAATCCACGCACCCACACGGGGTGCGACATCTGCATCAGCATCAACGGTAACAAATTGCTGCGTTTCAATCCACGCACCCACACGGGGTGCGACCGTATTTTCAAAGCGGTCTCTTTACTAACAAGAGGTTTCAATCCACGCACCCACACGGGGTGCGACATAGCCCCTGTATCAGTTACAACACCCTGATTAAGTTTCAATCCACGCACCCACACGGGGTGCGACAACTGACCACATGTTATTACTCCGAGTCCATGTGTTTCAATCCACGCACCCACACGGGGTGCGACTGGGCCTTTATCAACACCAAATTTACCGAAATAAGTTTCAATCCACGCACCCACACGGGGTGCGACGTGCGGGACGATATAGACACCGCTAACGTTTACGTTTCAATCCACGCACCCACACGGGGTGCGACGCCTTCCGAATCTACCCCCTACACTTGCAAGTGAGTTTCAATCCACGCACCCACACGGGGTGCGACATCGATGCTAACCGACTGGCACTGGCTTACCTTTTTGTTTCAATCCACGCACCCACACGGGGTGCGACTGCCGTTGATCTTGGTCGACAGGTCGGTCACCGAGTTTCAATCCACGCACCCACACGGGGTGCGACGCCCGCCTACATCGCTCAGGCTCTCACCAACGCTGTTTCAATCCACGCACCCACACGGGGTGCGACCGAGCACAATCGTAGGAACAGAAAGAAGGCTATCGTTTCAATCCACGCACCCACACGGGGTGCGACTAAACGCCCGGATTAGTGCTTTTTTGCTATTTCAGTTTCAATCCACGCACCCACACGGGGTGCGACCGCTCATAATCAATGCGTTATACAATAACAGACGTTTCAATCCACGCACCCACACGGGGTGCGACGCGATTAGAGATGTGTGTGTGCCGCACATAAATCGGTTTCAATCCACGCACCCACACGGGGTGCGACATAATTTGCAACTCTGCACTACTATAGCGGTATTGTTTCAATCCACGCACCCACACGGGGTGCGACTGTATATTCTTTAAAAGCTTGAATATCACGTTGCAAAAGTACAGAAATTGCGGACGTTGGCAAAATATTAAAAAAAGAAACGGGTTAATTCTTATAAAAATTGTAATGTTTTGATTCTCTGGATGTGCGAAGCCTTTGGACATTTGTGCAGTGCGTTGGGTTCGCATGTATATGTTATATGATTAACTCTTCAGTAAAATCTATTCCTGTATCCTTACCAATAGTGTCAACCTTGTTTTTCCAATTTTTTCCTAAATCATAAAACCTGATACTGTCTTGCTCAATCTTAATCGTATGACTTAACTGGTTTCTCAATTTTACAAACTGTGCTTCGGTCAAGAGACACTCGAATACGGAATTCTGTACTCTTTTTCCATAATTCATACAAACTTTTGCAACTTCTCGCAAACGCTTTGCACCATTCGGCGATGTGATGTTTACATCATAAGTAATCAGTACAAACATAATCTACTTAATTAAAAACACAGGGTAATCATCTATATCCTTGCGGATGAATCTTGCTAACAACATTGCTTGCACGTATGGTAAAAGTCCTATACTGACTTTCTCATTTAAATAAGGATGGGTAATCTGCTCCTTCTTTCTGTTTTGCCAAGCAGACAATATAATTTTGCGCCCCGAGTCTGTCATGACGATACCTTCGTCACCCTGCTTGATGAAATCTTTGATGGCAATCTGTTTTCTGTTAATTAAAGATAGAACCAATCTATCACCTAAATATGCTCGCAGCTCCTCCATCATATCCAAAGATAAAGAAGCACGTCCTGGTCTTAAAGTATGCATAAACCCTACATACGGATCTAAGCCAACAGTCTCCAATGCCGATGTTATATCATTACATATAAGTGTATATACGAAAGATAACATCGCATTAATCGCATCTTTTGGTGGACGACGATTGCGACCTTCAAATAAAAAATCTTCTTTCTGGGTTAGAAGAAGGCGTGAGAAAACACCAAAATAAGCTGTGGCGGCTTCTCCTTCTATTCCCCTCACACTATCTATTGATTCAGCATTTAATACTCTTCTTTTACATCGAAGCAAATCCTCGCAAACACGTTCTATAGCCTCATCATCGCCATTATCTCTAATAAAACGACGCAAGATATTGCGATAGTTTTGGATTTTCCCTCCTATGAAAAGTTTACAGAGATGAAGAGCATAGTTTGGTTCATCAGAATTCTTATATTGTGCTTTTCTCAACAAAACGTTTCCCCTAGTCGGACCTTGCGAACGGCTGATATATCTTCCTTGTGGTGAAAGGAAGGTTAGAGAAACATTGTTATCTGCACACAACTTCATCAATCCCGGACTTGCCCCCATATAAC
>ERZ779890.4092-NODE-4092-length-12375-cov-4.394318_pt1 | contig 12375 bp, 11 predicted proteins | sample MGYA00511553_ERZ779890 | MGnify/ENA primary metagenome ERZ779890 (study PRJEB29588, sample SAMEA2152064) | human gut metagenome | biome: human gut; feature: human-associated habitat; material: faeces | place: Denmark | collected 2008/2010 ...
TGATGAACCTAATCCAAAAGGTTAGGTTTCTTTACAGCCCCTTTTTTATTTGATGGGAATCCAAATATTATGATAATTAAAATATTCTTCTTCTGGTTTCCACATTGAAACCACTTGAGAAATCACATCTCCTGCGAGTTGGAGATTATTTTTTTCCATATAATCAAAGGCGGGCTGTAAAACCTCATATGTCAGTATTTGACTCGAACGAGAAGGAACGCACATATAAAGACATAACTGTTCAGGATAGTAATGAACATATTCACTTTCCTTGATATCAAGTACTCCCGCAAATTCTTCCTCTACCCCTATTCCATAGTAGAATTCCTTATTTTCATTTTCAATATGTTCTTTAGGAAAAAGCGCCGTAGAAAAAACAAATGGTATTTTTTGACAAAATTCTTTAAGTTCTTCACGTTCTTCTTTCTTTAAATCTATCGTATAACATTTTTGTGTATCAATACGATAGATTCCTGGTCTTTTTTGTAAAGTAAAGTTTAAGTTTTCACTTCGACTAATGAGTTTTCGATTGGTACGTAGTCTTTTTAATAAATTCATTTGATAAATAATATTCTTTTGAATGATTTGTTCTTGTTCTTCTAATAAATCATCAATTTCTTCTAAAGACTTACTTTGGAGTATTCCCGCTGTTTCTTCAATTGATAATCCAAAGCCAAGATAACAACGTGCACGAATCAGCATATGAAGATCCCAAGTTGTATAATAGCGATATCCTGTTTCTTGATCATGGATGGGCGCAATGATTCCTTTTCTTTCATAATAACGAATTGTTTCAGCTGTAATTCCTAGTATTTTAGCAAGTTCTCCTATTGTATAAGTATTGTACATAATCCCCCAACCTTCAAATTGTTTTAAAGTTTTCACCAAATTATAACATATTTTCCTCTTTTTTGACCTTATTTGATACTTTTTTACCCCCTTGACTCTCAAATCGTTTGAGAGTTTAAAATGACCTTGTTAAAAAAATAACATGTGATGTTAAATAAATAACAAAGGGAGAGAAAAATTATGGAAGAAAAAAAAGTTGTTCTTATTACAGGTGGAGCAATGGGACAAGGTCGTGCTCATGCCTACAAATATGCTGAAAACGGATTTAATGTTGTTTTGGCTGATATGTTAGAGCCATCTCATGAAGCATTTAAAGAAACAATTGCAAATTGTGAAGCAAAAGGAGCAAAAGTTTTAGCTAAAAAAGCAAACATTACTTCTACTGAAGATATGGAAGCATTATTTGCTTCAGCATGGGAAACATTTGGTCGTTTAGATGTTGTGATTGCTAATGCTGGTGTTATTAACTTCGGTTATACTTGGGAATTAACTGATGAACAAGTTGAAAAAGTAATGGATATTAACTTAATTGGTACTTGGCGTACTGATAAATATGCTGCTCAATATATGTTAAAACAAGGATTTGGTCGTATTATTAATATTTCATCAACTTCTGGTTTATATGGTACTCCTCAATTAGCTACTTATTGTATGAGTAAATGGGGTATTTTAGGATTAACTAAAACTCTTGCTAAAGAAGTGGGTTCTAAAGGAATTATCGTTAATGCTTTATGTCCTACTAAAGTTAAAACTCCAATGTGTGAAACAATTGATTATGTTAAATTCATTAATGATTTAACTGGTAAAGATTTCAAATCTGTTGAAGAAATGTATGCAGGAGTTCCATTCCTTGAAGTAGAAGATATCGCTAGTATGGTTTACTGGTTAGGAACTAGTAGAGAAGCTAGTAAATTTAATGGACAAGGTGTACCACTTGATTTAGGTACTTTACAATAATAAAGGGAGAAAAGAGAATATGAGAATTACAAAAGCAACACGTTGGCGTGTTTTTGCAGGAGTTTGGATTCAAAGTTTATTCACTTCTGCCACTGCCTTCTTTAGTTTATTCTGTTTGCCATTTTGTAATCAATTTGGATGGAGTAATTCAGATTTTTCAATGGCATACACAATTTATATGTTTATCTACTGTGCAGTAGGTTTCCTTGGTGGTATTTTAGCTGAAAAATTACAACCAAGAGTAGCTATTTATATTGGTTTAGTTTTATTTGCTGGAGGATGGATCTTAACTGGTTTTGCTTCATCTATTCCATTCTTATATATTGCTTATGGTGTCATTGCTGGTGCTGGTGCTGGAACAATTTATCCTGCATGTTTACCAACAGCATTAAAATGGTTCCCAGATAAAAGTGGTTCTATCTCTGGTTTAGTTCAAGCTGGAGCTGCTTGTGGACCTTTCATTATGTCACCTATCGCTCAAATGTTAATTGATAACTTTGAAGCACCAATGGCTTGTAAAATTTTAGGTGTTGTATTCTTAATCGGTGTTGGAGCTGTTGCTTGGATGATCGTTCCTTGTCCTGATGGATGGACTCCTGAAGGTTGGGTACCAAGTGCACAACAAAGCAAAGAATTACATACAAAAGATTATAATATTCCTCAAATGGTTAAAACTCCAATCTTCTGGGTATTATTAGTAATGTTTATTTTCGCTAATGCTGCTGGAACAATGATGGTTTCTGCAACATCACCAATTGCTCAAACTCAAATTGGTTTATCAGCGATGGATGCGGCTTTATGTGTAAGTTTAATGACTTTATTTAATATGTTTGGTCGTTTATCATTTGGTGTTATTTATGATAAGTTAAAAGGATGGAATTCTTTAATTCTTGTCTTGATTTTAAATGGTATTTCAATGCTTATGCTAACAGTAGCCCATTCATTTGCATACTTTGTCGCATGTATTGCTTTAGTTGGTTTCTCATTTGGTGGATTACTTGTTGTTTTCGCACCAATGGTTAAAACAATCTTTGGTTCTAAATATTATAATAGAAACTATGGTTTGATCTTTATTGGTTATGGTATTGGGGCTTTCGTTGGTCCTAAGATTTCCGCAAGTTTCTTTGATGCTACAGGATCTTATGTGATGGGATTCATTGGTTCAGCTATTCTTGCTGCAGTTGCTGTTTTATTAGTCGTTGTGGCTAAAAAACTTGCTAACAAAATGTTAAATGCTTAATTATAAGAGGTGAAAAATTTCACCCCTTTATTTTATACTTTCCTTTACCTTCTTTAATCATTTTTCCTTCATCACAAAGCTTCTTTAAGATTCTTTGTAATTGTCTTCGACTACAATGAAGATAATTTGTGGCTTCTTCAATGCTTTTTAATGAACCATAACAATAATATTTCAATAACAAACCATTTTCATTTAAATAATGATTTAATACCTTCTTTGCTTGTAATTCTCCTTCTTTCCCTGCAATTCTTTTTTGATCTTCATCATCTTCATCACTTGATAAACTTAAAAATAAAAATATGAATAATATAATTACAAAAAAGATAATCACTATTATCTGCATTATGTATCACCTCTTATCCATTATAACAAAAAGAGAAGAACCAAGTCTTCTCTCTTTTACTTTCTAACGAACATATTTTTTCATTACAATAATGTAAATTCCTAATAAGCTTATACCTAGTAAAGCCATTGGCACAATACTATTTGTATTATCTCCTGTTGTTACAGCTTTTTTACTTTCTACTTTTGTTTCTTTTTTAGAAGCTGTTTCTTCTTTCTTTGTTTCAGTTTTCACATTTTCTAACTTAGCAATCTTTTCTGTTTCTAACACTTCTTTACATACTGTACATTCTTTATGTTTTGATCCTTCTTTAGCTACTGTTGGTTGTTGATCAATGATCCAATCACTTGATATATGTTCTCCTTTAGAATCCTTATCTTCATAATATTTATTGATTGTTTTTGATGTTTTTCCACATCTTGAACATACATACCAATATGTATCGTGTTCCTTACAATTAGTTGCTTTTTCTCTTAAAAATTGTGGATTCTTAACTTCTATATAAGCATGTCCTAAATGAGTACCTGTTGCTGCAAATGCTTCTGTACCTTTTGCTCCACAAATACAACTCTTATAATATCTAGCAGGTGTCATACAAGTAGCTGGAGTCGCTAAATATTCACTACTTTCAACTTCTTGATCATACACATGATTTCCTACTTCTGCAGATTCATAATACTTATCTTGTGCATTTTCATCATCTTTAGCACTAGCATCACATCTTGAACATACATACCAATATGCATCATGTTCTTGACAGTTACTTCCTTGAGATTTTAAGTATTTTTCATCTTTTATTTGTTTTGTATATTCATGTCCTAATTTTGTATCTTTATCTTCAAATGTTTCTGTAGTACTTACTTGACCACAAGTACAGCTTTTATAATAGATAGCATTTGTTGTACATGTTGCTTTGTCTTTTAAAGTACTTACTCCATTGACTTCTTTTAATTTTTGATCAAAAGTATGTTCTTCCCAAACTGCTTTAATTTCCTTATTTTGATCATCTTTAGTAAATACTCTTGGATCTCCTACTTTATAAATAGTACTGTCTACTTGCCAGCCTTTAAAATGTTTTCCATTTGGAGCAACATATTCACATTTTGGGAAAGTAAATTCTTTATCTAATTCAATAGCTGGATTAGTCATTGTTCCTGTTCCACCATTAGAATTGTATTTGATTTTTAATTGGAATACTAATGCATCAATTGCATCATTGATGGCTTTTGCCATAGCATCTACTTCATCTTGTTCTGTTATATTTTTACTACGTACAACTGTTTTAATAGCATCTTCTACCTTTGAAAAATCTTCATAGTTATCTTTATTAAGTTTATTTGCTTTTTCAATAGCTTTATCTACTTCTGTATAATCTGCAGCTTTATATTCTAATTGATCAATTGCTTCATTAATAGCCTTAGCATAACCATTAACAACCTCTTGTTCAGTAATATCTTTATCACGATTGACTGCGTTAATAGCATCCTCTACCTTTGAAAAATCTTTATAATTATCTTTATTAAGTGAATTTGCTCTTTTAATAGCTGCATCTACATCTGTATAATCTGCACCAGCATATGTCATACTTAATAATTTAGCTATAACACTATCAAATATTGCTGTAGCCTCTTTTGAGCTTTTAGCTCCCATATAATAAGCACTATTTTCTGCTCTAGTTCCTAAGTTTTTATAACTTTGGGCATCTGAGTAATTACTAGAAACTCCATGCATATAAGCATTAAACTTTTCTGCATCTGACCAACTACCACTTCCTACATGTCCAGTAATAGATGGATCAGTTAAAGAAAACATTCCAAATGTATAAACTTCTGCATCTTTTTTTATTTCCTCTGATGCTGTAATAGCTTTATTAGCGACATCATCATCAAAATTATTCAAAGTCGTTGGCTGACCATCCGTTACAAAAAAAACAATTCTTTTGGCATCTTTTCTACTTTCATCATTTTTACTTTGATTAATTTGTTTTAATGCTAATTCCATTGCAAAATCTGAACGTGTTGCCCCTGCAGGACTAATGCTATTTACAACATCTTCTAACTTTGCTTTATTGTCATTTGTGGCAGTAAAGAAATCATTCATAATTTGCGTATAATTATATCTATATCTATTTTCAGTATAGGTATCATTCCCTACTTTATCTGATTTATCTCCAGCAAATTTAATAATCGAAATTCTACTTTGATATTTTTCATCACTCTGTTTTGAATTATTTTTAGCAAATTCCTCAATAAATTGATTAATTGAATCTTTTAAAATTTTAATCCTTTTAGTAGTATCAGTTGAAGTTATAGGATCTTCCATACTCCCTGAAACATCTAAAACCAAGACAATATCAAGTGGTATATTATTCTTTTGATTAGCCGCAAATACATTGACTGGCATTTGTGCAAAGAACATCATTAATGTCAGTATACATGCTATCACTTTCTTATATATTTTCATTTTCCCTATCCCCTTTCTTTGAATATTATTCATTTCCTCCTATGCTTTTATTTTACTTTTTTTAATTGTTATTTTTTATAATTGGCGCGAAATGTCGTTTTTAGGGTGTGAAATGTATATAAGAAGTGTTTTTATTTTGATAAAATAGTATTAGGTGATGTATATGAATATAGCAATATGTGATGATGATCTTTTATATATGAATCAAGTTAAAGAAATGATAGAAAAATGGGGAAAGGAACATCATGAAGATGTTTCTATTTATCTTTTTAATCATGGGGATGCTTTAATTAATAGTTATCAAAAAAGTCATATCGAAGTTATCTTATTAGATATTATAATGCCTTTATTAAATGGTATGGAAACAGCTCATGAAATTAGAAAAAATGATTCTGTCGTTAAAATTATTTTTTTAACCTCTTCTCCTGAATTTGCCTTAGAATCTTATGATGTTAAAGCAAGTGGATATCTTTTAAAACCTACAACTTATGAAAAACTATGCTCTCTTTTAAATGATTGTAAACAAGCATTTCATTATGAACCTGAATCTATTATTGTTAAAACAGATAAAGGATATCGTAAAATTTATTATCATTTGATTGAATGTGTTGAAGCACAAAATAAAAAAGTTTTATTTTGTTTAAATGATGGTGAATGTCTAGAAGTTTTAGATACTTTTGTTCATTGTAGTAATGAATTAACTACAAATGATGCATTTTATAAATGTCATCGAAGTTACTTAGTTCATATGCCTGCTATTGATCATTTTAATTCTATAGAAATTGAAACAAAAACACACAAGAAAGTTCCCATCGCAAGAAGTTATGCTAAATCTTTTAAAGAAGCTTATTTTGAATATATGTTTAAAGAAGGTGATTAACATATGATTTATACTATTTTAGAATCTATTCGTTATACTTTAACTTTATTATTCGGTATCTTTGTTTCTGCACTATTTCTAGATATTAGAATCAATAAAAAGAATGTCATTTGTCTTTTTCTATTCTTTTATATTGATTTAGTATTACAAGGTATTTTCTATTTTACTAAAGATTTATCGGCTGTTATTTCTTTATATCCTTTTATTACCCATTTACCACTTTTATTATTTTTTGTTTTAATTTTCAAAAAACGATTATTTCCAAGTTTAATTGCTATAACAAGTGCTTATTTATGTTGTCAAATAAGTAACTGGACAACAATCTTTGTTTCCTCTTTTATTAAGAATATAGATAATATAACCTATTCTTTAACACTCATTATTTCTTTTGTTTTCATTATTAAATTTGTTTATTTACCTATTTCTCAATTATTAAAAAAACAATCACGTGAACTTATTTCTTTTGGTATCATTCCAATTTTCTATTATATATTTGATTATCTTTCTACCGTTTATACAAAGCTTCTTTATATTGGGAATAAAACAACTGTAGAATTTACACCATTTCTTTTATGTATCTGTTATTTTGTATTCTGTACCGTTTATTTTAAACAATATGAAGAAAAGCAAAAAATAGAAACGACCAATAAGCTTATTTATATGAAACAAGCACAATCAAAAAAAGAAATGAAACTGATGGAAGAAAATGAAAAAAAGATTATTTTAATGAGACATGATATGCGTCATTTTTTAAACAATATACTAAACGATCTTGAAAATAATCAAAATGAACATGCTATCGAATATATTCATACTTTATTTGATGCCATCGATCAAACTGTAAGAAAGAAATATTGTTTAAATGATACTGTTAATATGATTATGACATCTTATGAAAATAGAATGAAAGATGAAAATATTGATTTTCATTATCATTTAGATATTCCTCAACAATTGTCTATTAGTGATATCGATTTAACTTCTATTCTATCTAATGGTTTAGAAAATGCTTTTAAAGCTGTTATGCCATTAGAAAATGAACGTTTTATAGAATTAAATATACAAGAAAAATGTGGTAAGCTACTTATTTCTATTGAAAATAATTACTTAAATGAACCTATTTTTATAGATGGTATTCCTATATCTAAAGAAAAAGATCATGGCTTTGGAACTCAAAGTATTGCTTATACAGTTGAAAAGCTCCATGGAAATTGTCAATTTTCTACTCATCAACACCATTTTAAATTAAGAGTTGTCATTTAAAAAGGATTACAGGTTAAACACCTTGTAATCCTTTTACATCTTGATCAGTAATTCTTTTACCATCTTCAATTTTATTAATAACATTAATAATACCGTTCAAAGATTTTTTATTAGGTTTCATTGTATAACATTTTTTACCCTTCATAGAATATGTTTTATATGAAATTTCTGGATCTCCCGTAAGTTGAACATTGTACATTTTCCATTTAGACATATCATCTAATTGCGTTTGAACAAGTGATTTTATATCTTCAGATGACATATTAGTTTCAAAACATCCTTCTACTGCTTGTAAAATATTTGAATAGTTTGTAATGATTTTAGGAGAAACAGCTTTATTGATCATGGCTTTAAGTAATCTTTGTTGGTTTCTTCCTCGATCAAAATCACCACTTGGTAAAGCATATCTTTCTCTTACAAAACATAAAGCTTTATCTCCATCCATTTGATTAATTCCTTTATTAATATGATAGTGACCATGTAATGTTGTAAATTCATAAGGTGAATCAATTGTTACTCCACCTAAAGCATCAATGATATTAGTAATTCCACTAAAGTTTGTCTTAGCATAATAATTCACTTTTAAATCCAAGAAATCTTCTATAGAAGAAATTGTCTCGTTAATACCATACATAGCTGAATGCGTTAATTTATCCATTTTTCCATTTTTATGCAAGGTAATTTGTGTATCTCTAGGAATAGATACAATTAATATTTGTTTTTGAATTGGGGAAACACAGACAACAAGATTAACATCAGCTCTTGAAATTGCTGAAACTGTCCCATAAGTATCTATTCCTGTCATATAAACAATAAATGGATTTTTAGTCACATTTGTTTCTTGTGTCACAGAATTTAATTTTTCTTGAATTTCTACTTTATATAAACTCTTTAGATTTTCATCAATGCCTTCGTGATTTGCTTCTAATAAAGCCATATAAGCATTATCAGCAACAATAACATCAATGTCTCCATCCATGATAGCATCTCCTAATAAAGAATAATCTTTATAATCTTTTGTTTGAAAATCTTTATTTGCTTTATTTTCTATTTTAGCAATTGCTGATGTAATATTCTTTGAGCCTTTTTCACTAGCAATTCCAATTTCTGTATTACCTTTTACATCACTTAAACTTTTAATAGCACTCTCTTTTTTTACATACATACAAATAACTCTTGTTTGTGTAAAAGAACCTGTAATATTAGATAAAAAATTATTTCCTTTAAAAGCCATTACCGAAACAAATCCTAAAGCAATGCTAAGTATTAAAGATAATAGCTTTCCAAAAATCAATCTAGCATATTTATTTTCTCGCTTTTTCTTTTTAATACCTGATTTAATAAGCAATGAACTTAACATCCATAACAAAAAAATAATACCACATAAAATCAAATAATATTTCATTGGTAACATCTTTAATATATAAATACATCCTAAAAAAATGATAGAAACGATAAATTGTATTAATAATAAAATACGTCTAGAAAACAACTTAGACATAAAACTTCTTTTCTTTTGTTTAACCATTAAAACACCCTCTTAACATGCAAATATTTTAGCACATCAGACATACTTATTCAATTCAAGCTCATTTACAATTAACAACAAAAAAACTAGATTTCTCTAGTTTTCCATTTTTTCTTTTACAGGATCAATCCCTTTTCTTTGCAAAATCGCATGTACTACATTTCTTTTACCACTTTCACTTCCTGCAGAAGTACAAGTAGATAAAGTAATTACCGATTGTACTTGAGATTGATCAAAATCTACTTTAATAGAAGATGTCTTTACCATTTCTTGTACAAATGAAGCTGTATCAACAATTTGTGTACTATATAAAACACTTGATTCTGAAATAATATGTCCTACAACCACTTTATATTGACTTACTGTACCATCAGGTAAATAAATATAAACATAGGGATGTTCATCCGCAAAGCTTTGATCCGTATAGGATTTAATATTATTAAACATTGACCCATTTTTCATATTATGACCATAAATAACCGTATTAAAATCATTAAATGGATCTTCATTTTCACTTGCGATAAAAATACTACCTGCACTTAATTCATTATGATCTATATCACTATGAATATAAGTGTCATTCGTTTCACCTTGTAAAACAGGATAATTCACATTTGTATTTGGAATTTGAATCCACGCTTTCACATCTTTATTTCTTTGTAAAAGCTCATCCCAATTAATTTGTAAATAGCTTTCCTTTTCTTCTTTTTCTTCCGTATAAGTTTTAGCTAATTCTCCATAATCATCATCTATTTTTTTATAATTCAAATAAATATTAATTAAATTATATGCTGAGTAACAAAATACACAAACACAGACAGTTAATAAGATATATCTAATTGCTTTTTTCATTATACATTAAATTTAAACAACATGATGTCTCCATCTTGACCTACATATTGTTTACCTTCTTGTCTAATTTTTCCAGCTTCTTTTAAAGCATGTTCACTACCATATTTCACTAAATCATCAAAACTATATGTTTCTGCTTTAATAAAACCTCTTTGGAAATCACTATGAATGATACCCGCCATTTCTGGAGCTGTCATTCCTTCTTTAAATGTCCATGCTCTTACTTCTTGTACTCCAGCTGTAAAATATGTTCTAAGACCTAATAAGCTATAAGCTTCTTTAATTAATTTATCAAGACCACTTTCTTCAATACCTAAATCTTGCATAAACATAGCTTTTTCTTCTTTATCCATTCCTACTAATTCAGCTTCAATTTTTGCACAAATAGGAACAACGTCGCTACCTTCTTCTTTCGCAAATTCTAAAACTTGAACATAATATGGATTTTGCATTGGATCTTCTAAATCTTCTTCACCTAAGTTAGCTACATAGATTAATGGTTTCATTGTAAGTAAAGTATATTGTTTGACAATTAACATTTCTTCTTTATCAAATTCAATACTTCTTGCTGGTTTATTTGCTTCTAATGTTGGTTTTAATTTTTCTAAAACACTCATTTCAGCTTTAGCTTCTTTATCACCTGATTTAGCTTTCTTTTCTAAACGTCCAATACGTTTTTCAACTGTTTCTAAATCAGCCATGATCAATTCTAAATTAATTGTTTCAATATCTCTAATAGGATCTACATCACCATCAACATGTGTTACATCCTTATCTCTAAAACATCTTACAACCTCACAAATTGCATCCGTTTCTCTGATATTTCCTAAAAATTTATTACCTAATCCTTCTCCTCTACTTGCACCTCTTACAAGACCTGCAATATCCGTAAATTCAAAAGTTGTTGGAACTGTCTTTTTAGGTTCAATCATTTCTGTTAATTTATCTAAACGATAGTCTGGTACTTCTACGACACCTACATTTGGATCAATTGTCGCAAACGGATAGTTTGCTGCTTCTACTTGCGCATTTGTAATTGCGTTAAATAATGTTGACTTACCAACATTTGGTAATCCTACAATACCTGCTGTTAATGCCATCTTTTTCACTCCTCTTTTTTTACCTCTTTATTGTAATGAAAAATACCCATAAAAGCAATATTTTCGTTTTGTCATTTTTTTTCATTTAAATTTATTTTATAATAGCAAAGAGGTGATTGGATGTTATCAACAATAGATTTGCACGGATGTAGTCAAAGTGAAGCTAAAGTAAAACTAGATCATTTTTTAAAAGGAACTTCAATTCTTGTTAAAGAAGTGACAATTGTTCATGGATATTCTTCTTCTATTCTTTTAAATTATGTTAGAAAAAAATATTCTCACCCAAGAATTGAAAGAAAAATACTGACACTTAATAAAGGAGAAACAGTCTTTATCTTAAAATAATGGAAAAATTTTATCAAAACAATCTCAATTACATCCGTCAACATCATTTAGACAAAATATGCGTTGTAATAGCTAAAATAACCCCTTATCTTACAGCCGCGCTTTATGCTTTAACACTTCTCATATTATTTATTAATCATTCATCAAAGCTATTATTGACAATCATTAAACCATTAAGTTCTTTTTTGATTGTAACACTTATTAGAAAACTCTATAATCGTCCACGTCCTTGTATGACATTTAATATTGAACCACTTGTAGGTCATAAAACAGGAGAATCTTTTCCTAGTCGTCATACAGTAAGTGCTTTTGCGATTGCATTTGCCTTATTGAATATTAATATTCATTTAGGAATCATTGCTTTAATTATTGCATGTATTGTAGGGCTATCAAGAATCATTTGTGCTGTTCATTTTATAAGTGATGTTCTTTGTGGTTTTTTAATTGCATTGATCATTTATTTGATATAACGAAATTTTTATTTCGTTATTTTTTTTTACTTTTTTTAAAAAATAAAAAGAAAAAGATCAAAAAATTGTCTATATAATAATAGGA
>ERZ779890.4102-NODE-4102-length-12357-cov-6.920013_pt1 | contig 12357 bp, 4 predicted proteins | sample MGYA00511553_ERZ779890 | MGnify/ENA primary metagenome ERZ779890 (study PRJEB29588, sample SAMEA2152064) | human gut metagenome | biome: human gut; feature: human-associated habitat; material: faeces | place: Denmark | collected 2008/2010 ...
ATACGAAAAAAACGGATAAATATATTGACAAATAGAAGCCCGGGTGTTAAGATAAAACCATCAAAAAAAGATATTTAACTAAGAAGGTACAAGAAGCGGATGCCTGATTAGATTAAAAATAACGGATAACAGGAGGTTGGACCAATGGACAGTATAGTTTCAGAATTTCATCAATATGTCAGTGGTACGGCGATTGCAGGTTCCTGTGAAGAAAGAGACCTGAGCAAAAGTTAATTCGCAGATCTGGTAAAAATTAAGAATGAAAATAAATGGAACGGAGAGAATACAAGACCAGATTCATAATAAAAAGATAAAGCAGTTGCAGATATATTGAATAAAGTTACCACATACAGAACTGAACGATGTGTAAAGGAACATGGAACAGTAGCTGTAAAAGAAAAATGGTCTTACAGGAATCGTATCAGGATTTACCTTCGATCCAGAATATAAAATAAAAATAATGAGAAAATTAAATATTATAAAAAATGCATCTTCAAGGGTAGTTGGAGGTGCATTTTTTTGACATTGGGAAGATGGTATGGTACACTAATGAAAGAGTATCGCCTTATGTTAAATTGACATGAAGAGATCTTGAGTTACCGAATAAACATTAATATAATGAGGTGAATGCGGTGGACAAATATGAATATAAGCAACTGTCAGAGCGAATGATAGAGCTTATGCAAAATGAAGAATACGGGGAAGCAAAGGAGATTGCTGACTCCATTGACTGGAGAAGGGTTCGCAATGCCATGATGCTTGCGAATGTAAGTGATATTTATGAAAAGACCGGTGAATATCAGAAAAGCTATGATATTTTGCAGATTGCTTATCATCGGGCAGAAGGAAGCCGGAAGGTATTGTATCGTCTGAGTTCTCTTGCACTGAAGACGGGGAATGTAGATGAAGCAATAGATTTTTATGATGAGTTTGTGCAGTTAGCACCAAAAGATCCGAACAGACATATTCTGAGATACCAGATCTTACGGGCACAGCGGGCTCCGTTAGAGCAGCAGATTGAAGCACTGGAAGAGTTTAAGAAGGCAGAATATATTGAAGAATGGGCATTTGAACTTGCAAAGCTTTATCAGGAAGCAGGTATGACGGCAGAATGTCTGGAAGAATGTGATGATCTGATCCTGTGGTTCAGTGAAGGCAAATATGTATATAAAGCAATGGAATTGAAGATGCAGTATAAGCCACTGACACCTTCGCAGCAGGAAAAGTATAATCGCAGATTTGAAAAAAATGGCGGTGAGACGGAAGAGATTCCGGATCTTGAGACGTATGTTGCAGAAAATGAAGAGCCGGAAGATCATTTGGATGAAGCAGCAACGGAGCATTCAGAGGCTGTTTCAGAAGAGCCGGTTGAGGATATTCCTGAGAGTATTGGACAGCAGGATACAGGAAAAGAAGAAAGTTCAGAGAAACCAGTCCGTAAGCCGGAAAAGAAAAAGATCGGTGATACAATGCGGCTGGATGAGGCGTTGGAGCAGTTACTGCATCGCAAGCCGGAAGTATCTGCGGCAGAGGATGAAGAGCCGGATATTTCTGATCTTGAGAGTGCGATCGGTGATATTGAGTCGGTCGTGGATCTTGATATGGTAAATCAGATTTCACAGGAAAAGCATACAGGTGATGTGCCAATTGGAATGAAGGAACTTATTCCTGGAGAAGTATCAGAAGAAGCGGCAGATAAGAAAGAGCGGATCCCTGTAGAAATCACAACAGATATTACGGAAGATGACGCAGAAGAGCTGAATCTTGAAGATCTGGTGGCAGAAGAGCTGCCGGAAGAAGTCGAAGAGGCAGAGCCGGTTGAAGAAGAGGCGGAAGAAGTCGAAGAAGCAGAGCCGGTTGAAGAAACACAGACAGGGACAATAGAAGAAGAACTGCAAAAAATTGCTGATGCAGAACCGGCTGAACCGGAAGAAGAGATCTTCGATATGGAAGAAGCGGAAGACTTCCTGGAGGATTCACCTGCTGAGGATTGGGAAGATGATACAGAATCCTTTGAAGAAGCGGATGCAGAGGAGCTGAGTTTTGAAGAGATTTTATCTGACTGGGATTCGGAAGAAGCAGAGGCGTTGCTTGAGGATGCCGAGGAAGAAGTATATGATGAGTCGGTAGAAGAGACGTACGAGGAAGAACCGGACGAAGACGAAGCAGAAGATATATTAGAAGATGCCGAGGAAGAGCCGATTGAAGAATCAGCAGAAGATGTCGTTGAGGCGGATGCTGAGGAAATATACGAAGAAGAGCCGGAAGACGAGGTTACGGAAGATACTCCAATCCTGTCTCCTGATATTCAGCGGCTGATTGATGAAATTGAAGGTGCAGTTCCGGCAGAGGAGTCTTTGCCAGAAGAAAAAGAGATAGAAAAAGCACCGGAAGAACCGCATGAAAATATGGGAGAAGTGACAGAATCTCTCCGTTTAGATGATCTGCCGGAGGAAGACGAAGATTTATTTGAAGATGAAGACTTCTTAGAGTCAGAGGATGAAGAGGATGAGTACGAGTCCTATGAAGACGACGATTCAGAAGAAGATGAGTATGAATCTTACGAAGATGACGATTCAGAAGAGGATGAGTATGAATCTTACGAAGATGACGATTCAGAAGAAGATGAGTATGAATCTTACGAAGACGACGATTCAGAAGAAGATGAGTATGAATCTTACGAAGACGACGATTCAGAAGATGAATATACATCCTATGATGAAGATGAGTATGAAGATGAAATCTATGATGACGAATATGAAGATGACGATGAAGCTTATTATGAAGAATCGGATGATGATGAGTTAGCAGATGATGAGGAATTCTACTATGAAGACGAAGAAGAACCGGACGAAGAACCGGACGAGGAAGATGCACCTGATTTTGAAGATGAATTCAAGGTAGATCCGAAGCACAGTGAAGAGCCGGATGATCGGGAGATTCCGGACGAAGATGATGGAATTGATATCATGTCGGCTACGACACCGTTGAGCAGAAAGGAAACTGCAAAGCTGATCGCTACAGGTAAGACTTCTCCGTTGCCACTGGATGAAATTTCAGATGCATTATCCATGGATACAGGATTTGTAGTACATGGAAGATATGATCTGGAAACTCAGAGCGGAATCGGTACAAGAGCCGGCCTGACAGAAGAACAGAAGAAATTATTCTCTTATTTTGTTCCTGTGCGTGGCATGAGCGAACAGTTAGTAGATGTTCTGGAGCAGGATAAGAACTGTACAAACCGGAAGGGAACGTCGAAGACAGGAAATCTCCTGATTATTGGAGATAAAGGAAATGGCAAGACTGTTCTTGCAGTAGATGTAGTTAAAGCAATCCAGAAGCAGAGAGAGATCCGTCAGGGTAAGGTAGCAATCGTGACAGGAGAGTCCCTGAATAAGAAAAAGATCGGAGATATTTTCGATAAATTATACGGTGGTGCTTTGATCATTGAAAAAGCAGGAAAGATGAATGAAAAGACAGTCGCCAAGCTGAACAGGGCAATGGAGCGTGATACAGGAGAACTTCTGATCGTGCTTGAGGAACAGAGAAAGCCGTTAGATCGTCTGCTTTCCTCCAACCGTGAGTTCAGGAGAAAGTTTACTTCCCGTCTGGAAGTGCCGATCTTCATTAATGATGAGCTTGTAACATTTGGTCAGACTTATGCCCAGGAGAATGGTTACAAGATTGATGAAATGGGTATTCTTGCTCTTTACAGTTGCATTGATTCTCTTCAGAGAGAAGATCATTCAGTAACTGTTGCGGAAGTAAAAGAAGTAATGGATAAGGCAATCGCACATTCACAGAAAGCTTCAGCCAAGAAGCTGGTGAAGAGAGTATTCGGAAGAAATACAGATTCGTCGGACAGAATTATTCTTTCCGAACGAGATTTCAACATTTAACGACAAAATTTAGTCAGAATTAATAGACAGTCTTGGGAAAGGCTGTCTATTTTTGTGCAAAAATATGTTTTCTCTTTCTTTTTTCAGGTACATCAAGTATAATGATGCTATGATGTTGGGAGCAAAATCCCAAGCAATGAAAGAATTCGAGCAGTGAGGTGGATTTATGGTTACAAAGAAGAAGGCAGTGAAAAAACTGCAGCCTTATGAGATAGGAGAACTGGATCACTACCTTTTCGGGCAGGGGAATCATTATGAGATTTATAAGAAGCTTGGTGCACATGAAGTGACAGCAGGCAAAAAGGGTGTTTATTTCGCAGTATGGGCTCCACATGCAAAGAGTGTTTCAGTGATCGGAGAGTTTAATGGATGGGATGCTGCAGCGGACAGGATGGAGCGGCAGGAGCCATTAGGAATCTATACAGTTTTTGTACCGGAAGCGAAAGACGGACAGATGTACAAATACTGTATTGAGACAGAGAGCGGAGAGCTGATCTATAAGGCAGATCCATTTGCCAATTATGCAGAGCTTCGGCCGGGAACTGCTTCCAGGATTACGGACGTTTCTCATTTAAAATGGACGGATGACCGTTGGATGGAAAGCAGAAAAAAATGGGATAATAAAGAAAATCCGTTATCCATCTATGAAGTGCATATGGGTTCCTGGATGAGGCATCCGGGAAGGGAAGATGAGGGATTTTATACTTATCGTGAATTTGCAGAAGCGATTACAAAATATGTGAAAAAGATGGGGTATACGCATGTAGAACTGATGGGAATCGCGGAGCATCCATTTGATGGCTCATGGGGATATCAGGTAACCGGTTATTATGCACCGACTTCCAGATATGGAACACCGGAAGATTTTGCTTATATGATCAATTATCTGCACCGGAATGGGATTGGTGTGATTCTTGACTGGGTTCCGGCACATTTCCCGAAGGATGCTCACGGACTGGCTGATTTTGACGGAACACCGACTTTTGAGTATGCAGATCCGAGAAAGGGAGAGCATCCTGACTGGGGAACGAAGATCTTTGATTATGAAAAGCCGCAGGTACGGAATTTCCTGATTGCAAATGCATTGTTCTGGATCGAGCATTTCCATGTGGACGGACTGCGTGTCGATGCAGTGGCATCCATGCTTTATCTTGATTATGGAAAGCAGGACGGACAGTGGGTCCCAAACAAGTATGGTGGCAATCAGAATCTTGAGGCGATTGAGTTTTTCAAGCATCTTAATTCTGTTGTACTTGGAAGAAATCCGGGGACGATGATGATCGCAGAAGAATCCACTGCATGGCCAAAGGTTACAGGAAACCCGGAGGATGACGGACTGGGATTCAGCCTGAAGTGGAATATGGGATGGATGCATGATTTTACAGAGTATATGAAGTTGGATCCGTATTTCAGGAAAAATGCACATCATATGATGACATTTTCCATGGAGTATGCATATTCGGAGAACTATATCCTTGTTCTTTCGCATGATGAAGTCGTTCATTTGAAATGCTCCATGCTGAATAAGATGCCGGGAGAAGGCTTTGACAAATATGCTAATCTCAAGGCAGCATATGCATTTATGACAGGACATCCGGGAAAGAAGCTTCTTTTTATGGGACAGGAGTTTGCACAACTGCGTGAGTGGAGCGAGGAGAGAGAACTGGACTGGTTCCTTCTTTCAGAAGAACCACATCAGCAGATCCAGAACTGGTACAGAGATCTTCTGCATTTATATAAGAAGAATCCTGCACTGTATGAGCTGGATAATGATCCGGCCGGATTTGAATGGATCAATAAAGATGATATTTTCAGAAGTATCTTCAGTTTTGTCAGACATTCAAAGGGAAAGAAAAAGAATCTTTTGTTTGTGTGCAACTTTACTCCGGTAGCAAGAGAAGATTACCGGGTTGGAGTGCCGACGAAGAGGCAGTGTAAGCTGGTACTGAACAGCGACGAGAAAGAGTATGGAGGTTCTGGAGAAAAGAGAAAAGAGATCTATAAGCCGGTGAAGAAAGAGTGCGACGGTCAGAAATATTCTTTTGCATATCCGCTCCCTGCTTATGGCGTTGCTGTATTTGAATATTAAAAGAATAGTTTCAAGATGGAGAAAACCACCGGATTTTAAAGAGAAGTATCTGAAAATCCGGTGATTTTTAGTTCCATATTAGACAAAAATAAGGAAGAATAGTAACAGTAATGACAAGGAAAAAAAATCTTGTAATGTTATAATAGATTTGTATACTTGCGTGATTTTATTTGATAGTTAAATAAAATTAAATTTTGCAAGGGAGGAAAAAGCATGAAAGGAAGAAGAGTCCAAAAGGTACTTGCAGCAGTGCTGGCGGTGGCAATGGTTCTGCCGATGACTGCAATACCGGCAAAGGCTGAGGAAGCGGAAGAAGTTACATATAAGCTTTATCCGAATCCTCAGGAAATGACGTATCAGGATGGAAGCTACATCCTGAAAAAGAATGTCAATGTCATTTATGATGAGGATATTGACGATGCAACAAAAGCACGACTTGAAGAGACTGCAGAACTGAAAGGTCTGAATGTGACAGAATCAGATGCAGAAAAGAGTGGTGCAACGAACATTTATGTAGGAGTTTACGGATCGGACGGAACAGTAGATGATCAGATCGTAGATGAATATGCTGTAGATACTTCATTATTTGATCATACCGATTCCTATTTCCTGAAAAGTGACAACAATACGATTGCTGTATTGGGAAAAGATACAGATGCAAGTTTTTATGGACTGACGACACTGTATCATGTACTTGCACAGACAGAGAGCCTGTCGATCAGAAATTTTACGATTGAAGATTATGCAGATGTTGTAAGCCGTGGATTTATTGAAGGATATTATGGAAATCCATGGTCTACAGAGGATCGTGTGAATCTGATGACATGGGGGGGATACTATAAGTTAAATGCTTATTTCTATGCACCAAAGGATGATCCGAAACACAGAACGAAATGGAATGAACTCTATACAGATGAAGAGTTAGAGAGTAAGATCAGACCACTTGCAGAAGCTGGAAATGCTTCCAAGTGCAGATTTGTGTATGCCCTGCATCCATTTCCGAGTGGAAATAACTTCCGCTTTGATACAGATGCACACTATAATGAAGATCTTGCAAAATTGAAAGCAAAGTTTAAGCAGGTAATTGATGCAGGAGTACGTCAGATTGCGATTCTTGCGGATGACTTTGTAAATCCGGGAGCAGCAAATGAAGTAAGACTTCTGAACGATATGAGTACCTGGCTGGCAGAGGTGAAGCAGGAATACCCTGATATGAAGATGACACTTCCGTTCGTTCCGTATGATTATATGGGAAATGGAAGTTCCAGTGAACTTCAGGCCCTGAAGAGTGTACCGGAAAATGTACAGATCGTTATGACCGGTGGACGTGTCTGGGGTGAGGTTACAAATAATTTTACTACTACATTTACAAATAATGTAGGAAGAGGTCCTTTCATGTGGATCAACTGGCCTTGTTCAGATAACTCACATAAGCATCTGATCATGGGTGGTAACAGCACATTCCTTCATGGTGGTGTTGATGCGTCTAAGATTCAGGGAATCATGCTGAACCCGATGCAGCAGTCAGAGCCAAGTAAAGTAGCTATTTTTGCAAATGCATCCTATGCATGGAATATCTGGGATACAGATGCCGATGCAGATCAGACATGGGAAGACGCATTTTCATTTGTAGATCATAATTCGGCAGTAGAGACAGAAGCAAGTGATGCACTCAGAGAGTTGTCCAAGCATATGATCAATCAGAATATGGACAGCCGTGTAACTGAGCTTCAGGAGTCAGTAGAACTGAAGGAAAAACTCAACGCATTTAAAGATAAACTGGAAACGGAAACGGTCACAGAAGCAGATGTGGATGATCTGATCCAGGAATTCCAGACACTTCAGGATGCAGCAGCATTGTATAAAGAATCAGGTAATGAGGCAATCAGAAATCAGATTGTTTACTGGCTGGATTGCTGGAAAGATACAACAGATGCAGCGATTGCATACCTGAATGGAGTAAAGAGTTCTCTGAACGGAGATGTATCCGCAGTTGTGGAATACAATACAGAAGGAGAAACGGCATTCGCACAGTCCAAGACGCATGATTTCCTGTATGTAAATTATCAGGAAGTCGCAGAAGTCGGAGTACAGCATATTGTTCCGTTTATTAAAAAACTGGCTGAATATGTATCAGGCAAAGCAGAACTTGCCCTGAATCCGGACAAAGTGATCCGTAAATACATCACAAGCCGTACAGACACACCGACAGGCTCTGCGGATAACTTATTTGACGGAGATGACAGCACAAGTGCGATTTATAAGACACCGAATAAGATTACAACAGGTACCTATATCGGAGTAAGTTACAGCAAGGCAATCAAGATCAATGATATCCGGTTCCTTCTTGGAGCAGGAAAAGATCATATGGATCAGGCAAAGCTGCAGTACACAACCGATGGAAAGACCTGGAAAGATCTGGAGCTTATAGGCATGAACAATAGTTTTGCAGGTGTCAGAAACCAGAACCAGGAAGTAAGTGTTGCAAAAGAAAATCTTCCGGAAGATTTTGAAGCAATGGGTATCCGCCTGATTGCAACAGCAGACAATGCAGCAGATGCATGGCTGCAGGTTAATGAGATCACGATCAACAAAGATGAGAATACAGATGACGGCGACGACAGCGAACTCAGTTATACATTAATGAAGCCGGATCGCTGGAGTGGTTACCAGGGATCAGAATCACTCCTTCGTGACGGAAATGACAGTACATTTATCTGGTTTAATACAGGTACTGGTGATGCTGTAAATGTAGATGATTTCCTTGGATACAATCTTGGAAAGGTTGCAACATTGGAAAGTGTACATATCGCAGTAGGATCACCGTCCAATGGTGATAAGTTTGTAAAATATACAGTTGAGACATCTGTAAATGGAACGAGCTGGACAGCCGTTCCGGGATATGAATCCCATACAGGAACAACTTCAGGAACTGATGTACTGGATATTGAATTAAACGGACTTTCTGCACAGTATATCCGTATCCGCAATCTGGAATATCGACAGACTTGGGCGAGATTCTCAGAATTTACGGTAACAGAAAGAGTAAATAATACAGGAACAAAAGATAACGTATTTACAAATATCGAGAACTGTGAGGTCCTTGGAACAGCAGCAGAAGGAACTGTATCACTGAATGCAGCATCCTTAAGCGTAGGAGCCAGAAAGTATATCGGAATCGATCTTGGACATATCAAGGCGGTGACAGGAATTACCAGTCCGACAGGAACTTCACTGAAGTTACAGACTTCTATGAATGGGGTAGAGTGGACAAAGGTAACAGATCCGTCCCAGGCAGCCGATGCACGTTATATCAGACTTTATAATGATACAGATGCAGCAGTGGATGTAAGCTGGGATGCTTTCACAGTAACGTATGAATTTATTGGTGAAAAGACAGTAACCAGTGATTTTGCACAGAACGATGCAAGCCGTGATATGCGTGGAAGTGGAAACGTCAATAATGTTTTTGACGGAGACCTTACAACATATGGAACGATCACAGGTGTGCAGGATAGCGGAAAGAAGATCGTGTTTGACCTTGGACAGACGATCGACTTCAAGTCCATCCGTTACTATGTAAAAGAGACAAGCCTTGATTTCCTGCGTTATGCAAAATTTGAAGTAGCAAATGATCCTGATGCAGCAAACTGGACAACAGTGCTGACTGTAGGAAATAATTCTTTCGAGAATACAGCCAATACAGATACAGCAAAAGATTATGCAGCTCTGACACATGACAGTGAGAATCCTGGAAATATGTATGCAGAGCAGACCGGGCTGAATGTAAGCGGACGTTACTTAAGAGTTGTACCGCTTAAGACATACAGTTACAGATGGGTTGATTTCTATGAGATCCAGATCAATGGTGGAGCCTATATCTCTACAGAGTCAAATCGAGATATCGTATCGACCGTGATCGAAGAAAAAGGAAAAGTACCTTCCAATGTATTTGAAGAAGATTACCGTACGGTATACAAGCCGTCAGAAGCAAATGGATCATTTACTTATCGCATTTCTGATCTGGAGGCAAAGAGAACGATCCGTATGATCCAGAATGGAGCAGCATCTGATGCAGTTGTAACTGCAAGAATTGCAAATGAAGATGGAAGTAATATCCAGAGAGTTACACTTGGTAAACTGAGCCAGGCAATCAATGAATTTGCTGTAGCTTCAGATAAAAGAATTTTGGATGTAACAGTAACCTGGGGTGAAAATATTCCGGAAATTTCAATGATCAAGACAAGCAGTAAGGCAGCAGCTACAGTTGACAAGACAAAGCTGGATGAGGCGATTGCGGCAACAGGAAGCAGTGATGCAGCAAACTGGACAACAGATTCTAAAGCAGCAGTAGATAAAGCGAAAGCAGTTGCTGAAGAACTGAAAACGAATGAGTATGCTACACAGGATACAGTTGATACAGCAGCAGGTGCATTGAAGACTGCATGCAGTAAGGCAAAAGTAAAAGCGAATGCTACAGTTCTTGAGGCACTTCGCAGGGCAGTTGCAGAGAAGAAGAGCCAGAAAGACGGAGAGGTTGAAGTTTATACAGCCAAGACATTTACAGCATATGAAACTGTACTCAATAAGATTGTGGCAGCACTGGAAGATACAGATAATCTTTCCCAGGATACAGCAGAAAAGCTGAAGACTCAGATTGAAGAAAAAGAAGCAGCTCTTGAGTATTCAAAAGTAGAAAGAGAACTTGCTGAACTGGAGCTTCAGGCAGGAGTTGAGTATAATGCAGATGATTATACGACAGCATCTGCCAAAGCATATACCGATGCAAAGAAAGCTCTGAGTGATCTGATCGAAGCAGATAATACTACAAGAGTTAATCCGACAGAGATCGCAGCAAAGAAAGCAGCTTATACAGACAGTATTACAGCATTAGTTGATGTGAGAAGTCTGAAGAGCGTGATCGCAGAATGCAATGAACGGCATGAGGGAAATGAAAAGAAGTATACAGCAGCAAGCTGGAAGAATTACAGTGATGCACTGGATGCAGCAAATGCTGTTCTTGCAAATGGAACAACAGAAAGTGTACAGGAAGCAGAGACAGCTCTGCGGGCAGCAGAAGGAGCACTTGTACTGAAAGATACATCCGCAGTACAGACAGTCATTGATGAGATGAAGAAAGTCAATGCGGAAAATTACACAAGCGACAGCTATGCAGTCCTGAAAGCAGCTATCGCACAGGCTGAAAGCCAGATTGATGATGAGACAAAGGCAGATGCCAATATCCGTGCTATGCAGGATGCGAAAGCAAATCTTATCAGCATCGTGGAACTGAATGCAGCATTAAGTGATGCAGCAAAATATGAAGCAGCTAATTATACAACAGATTCCTATACAGTTCTGGCAGCAACTGTAAATGCGGATAACATGAATGCATTGAAGACATCCGGTACAGCAGAACAGATTGCAGAAGCAGTACAGTCTATCCGCAATGCAATCGATGGTCTTGTATTAAGAGCAACAGATATGGATGCTTACAGAGATAAGATTCAGTTCAAGTCTGAAGCAGGAGATTACACAGAAGAGACTTATACAGAGTATAAGGAAGCTTACGATGCACTGATGGCACTGGACAGCAGTACAGGAAATGTATCAGCAGATGAGTTCCAGGCAGCAAAAGCAAGATTTGAAAATGCACAGGCAGCACTGAAAATGATCAAGGCAGATTACACGAAAGTGGATGAAGCACTTGCAAAAGTACCGGCTGATCTGAGTATTTATACAGACGCAACTGTGAAGACACTGAAAGATGCGATCGCCAAGGTCGACAGAAATCAGCCATTGTCCAAGCAGGCAGAAGTAGATGCTTATGCAGATGCGATTCATGATGCAATCAACAACCTGGTTGTAAAATCCAAGTCTGATGATGGAAAGGATAACCAGAACGGTAATTCCAACAATGGTCAGAATAATGGAAATACAGCAGGTAATGGAAATGGATCGGGCAAAGGAAATGGCACATCCTCTAACGGAGCAGTCAAGACCGGAGATACTGCACCGATCGCAGGAGCATTTGCACTGATGATACTGGCAGCAGGGGCGGTTGTAACCGTGCTGAAAAGAAAAAGATACTAAGATGCGGTGTTAAAAATGCAAAGCATGAAATAATCTGTAGATATCATAATTGGCAGTTTGATGCCAATATTAAATTAAAAGCAGGGTGTCCGTACAAAAGGACACCTGAAATGAGATAATAAGAATCAGATGAGGAACTCTTATCTGGTTCTTATTTTTGTTACACAAATTTGAAAGATACCAGGGTCAAAAGGTCTGACACCACGTGTGCTCGCACACTAGTATAATCCACTTTAAATAACAAACTATTTTAATTCACATTCCTATTATGGT
>ERZ779890.4109-NODE-4109-length-12346-cov-3.064437_pt1 | contig 12346 bp, 8 predicted proteins | sample MGYA00511553_ERZ779890 | MGnify/ENA primary metagenome ERZ779890 (study PRJEB29588, sample SAMEA2152064) | human gut metagenome | biome: human gut; feature: human-associated habitat; material: faeces | place: Denmark | collected 2008/2010 ...
CATTGCATAAAAAATACAGTTGGTGAATATTTGCAAAAAGGAGGTAAAGGTAATGAAGGAAATCTATCAACAAACAGTAGAAGAAGTTCTGGATTACGTGGAAAGCATAGAATCAGGGCTTACCAGTGAACAGGTTAAAAGATCCAGAGAGAACTGTGGATGGAATGAGCTTGCAGAAGGAAAGAAAAAAAGTATTTTACAGATTTTCTTTGAACAGTATAAGGATTTTCTGGTGCTGATCTTAATTGCATCGGCAGTTATATCCGGCATGCTTGGAGATGTGGAAAGCGCAGCGGTTATTGTGATCGTTATCACGATCAATGCGGTTTTGGGAACTGTGCAGACAGTAAAGGCTGAGCAGTCACTGCAGAGTCTGAAGAAGCTTTCCGGGCCGGAAGCAAAAGTATTGCGTGATGGTGTGGCTGTCCAACTCCCGGCAAGAGAGCTGGTTGTGGGAGATGTAATCCTGCTTGAAGCAGGAGATATGATTCCTGCAGATGGAAGACTGATTGAAAATGCAAGCCTTAAGGTCGATGAAAGTGCCCTTACAGGTGAAAGTCTTGCGGTTGAAAAGAGCACGGACACTATTCTGACAGAAGCACCACTTGGCGATCGGACAAACATGTTGTTTTCCGGCAGCTTTGTCACATATGGGCGTGGCAAAGCAGTTGTAACAGATGTAGGTATGCAGACAGAGGTTGGAAAGATTGCGGGACTTCTGAAATCGACTTCTGAAAAACAAACGCCACTCCAGGCGAATCTGGATGACTTTGGAAAAAAGCTTTCCATCCTGATTCTGATATTCTGCGGAATTCTGTTCGCAATCAATGTATTCCGTGGTGAGAAAATCAGCAGTGCATTTATGTTTGCAGTAGCGCTTGCAGTTGCAGCAATCCCGGAAGCGTTAAGCTCTATTGTGACAATCGTTCTTTCTTTTGGAACACAGAAGATGGCAAAGGAGCACGCAATCATTCGTAAGCTTCAGGCTGTGGAAGGCCTTGGGAGTGTATCTGTTATCTGTTCGGATAAGACAGGAACGCTCACACAGAACAAAATGACAGTAGAAGATTATTATGTTGATGAGCTTTGCATTAAAGCAGAAGATATAGATTTGAATGACCCTTCCCAGAGCAGGCTGTTGATCGGAAGTATGTTATGCAACGATTCTAAAAATACAGACGGCGTAGAAATCGGAGATCCGACAGAAACAGCTTTGATCAATCTTGGAAGTAAGCTTGGACTTGATCCGGAAGAAATAAGAACGAAATATCCTCGTGAGAGTGAAAATCCTTTTGACAGCGATCGTAAGTTAATGTCAACAAAGCATACGATTGAAAATGTTCCTACGATGATCGTAAAAGGTGCGGTCGATGTGTTGCTGACTCGTATGGATCAGATACAGATCGGTTCTGAAGTGCGTCCGATGACGGAGCAGGACAGAAAAAATATCGAAGAACAAAATCAGGCATTTTCAAGACAGGGACTCCGTGTTCTTGCTTTTGCATATAAAACAGTGTCAGACGAGTTGGAATTGACTTTGGAAGACGAATATAATCTTACGTTTATCGGCTTGATCGCAATGATGGATCCTCCGCGTGAAGAATCCAAAGCTGCTGTAGCGGAATGTAAGAAGGCGGGTATTCGTCCGATTATGATCACGGGAGATCATAAAGTGACGGCTGCGGCGATTGCGAAAAGAATCGGTATTTTGGAAGATGAGTCTGAAGCATGTGAAGGTGCGGAGATTGATAAACTTTCCGATGAAGAATTGAAAGATTTTGTAGAGGGAATTTCCGTATATGCCCGTGTTTCTCCGGAACATAAAATCCGTATTGTACGTGCATGGCAGGAAAAGGGAAATATTGTATCTATGACAGGTGACGGAGTAAACGATGCGCCGGCGCTGAAACAGGCGGATATTGGTGTTGCAATGGGAATCACCGGAAGTGAAGTATCGAAAGATGCAGCGGCGATGGTATTGACAGATGATAACTTTGCAACGATCGTAAAAGCGGTAGAAAACGGAAGAAATATTTACCGGAACATTAAAAACTCCATCCAGTTTTTGCTTTCGGGAAACTTTGGCGCGATTCTCGCTGTACTCTACGCTTCTATCGCAGGTCTTCCGGTTCCGTTCGCACCTGTGCATTTGTTGTTTATTAACTTGTTGACAGACAGCCTTCCGGCAATAGCACTCGGACTTGAACCTCACTCTAAAGAAGTGATGGAAGAAAAACCAAGACCGATGAACGAGTCGATCCTTACAAAAGATTTTATGCTGAAAATCGGAACAGAAGGACTGTCAATCGGAATCACAACAATGATCGCATTTTTGATCGGATATAAAGGCGGTAATGCATTGCTTGGAAGTACAATGGCATTTGCGACACTGTGCTCTGCAAGATTGTTCCATGGATTTAACTGCAAATCAGACAGACCTGTTGTATTTACAAGCAAGCTTTTAAATAATATTTATTTGATAGGTGCATTTGTTGTAGGTCTGGCATTAGTGACAATGGTTGTTATGATTCCGGGACTTCACAGTATTTTTAAAGTACAGACGTTGAATTTGACGCAGCTTTTGATCGTATACGGCCTTGCGGCAGTGAATATTCCGATCATCCAGATTTTGAAAGCAATCCGTCTGGCGCTGAAGAAAAAAGAAAAATAAAGCTCTCTTTAAAAGATTGGTTTAACAGAAGAGAAGCAGAGGGATACAGAAAGGAGGACTTTTATGAAACAAGTACAAAAACCAAGAAAGCCATTGATCGTATATTATCTGATAGCGATTGCGGTGCTGATCCTTTTTAACTCCTTTGTATTCCCTGCCATTGTAGGGGGAAATGTTGAGGAAGTTGATTACGGCACGTTCCTTACGATGGTAGAAAACAAAGAAGTATCGAAAGTACAGCTCGAAGGCGAAAGCATTTATTTTACAGATAAAAGTGAAGATTCCAGACAGTATGAAACTACGAGGTTTGATGACCCGGATCTTGTAAACCGTTTGGAAAAAGCAGGATGTAAGTTCGGAAGAGTTGCGGATCGACAGATGAGTCCGTTTTTAAGTATGCTCTTATCAATCGTGATTCCGATGATCATTTTCATTCTCCTCGGACAGTTTTTGTCACGTCAACTCATGAAAAAGATGGGCGGAGCGGCAGGCGGAAACCAGTTTATGCAGTTTGGAAAGAGCAATGCAAAAGTATATGTGCAGTCTACGACGGGTATTACGTTTAACGATGTGGCAGGTGAAGATGAAGCAAAAGAACTTTTGACAGAGATTGTTGATTTCCTTCATAATCCTCAGAAATATCAGGAAATCGGCGCCGTATGTCCGAAAGGCGCCCTCCTTGTGGGGCCTCCGGGAACAGGAAAGACGCTTCTTGCAAAAGCCGTTGCAGGGGAAGCGGGAGTTCCGTTTTTCTCTATTTCGGGTTCGGAATTTGTAGAAATGTTTGTCGGCATGGGAGCTTCAAAAGTGCGTGATCTGTTTAAACAGGCAAATGAGAAAGCCCCTTGTATTGTATTTATCGATGAGATCGATACGATCGGCAAGAAACGTGACGGCTCCGGAATGGGCGGCGGAAACGATGAGCGTGAGCAGACACTGAACCAGCTTTTGACAGAGATGGACGGTTTTGACGGTTCCAAGGGTGTTGTGATCCTGGCAGCTACCAACCGACCGGATTCCCTTGACCCTGCACTTCTTCGTCCGGGACGTTTTGACAGAAGGATCCCGGTTGAGCTTCCGGATCTTCAGGGGCGTGAGGAAATCCTGAAGGTTCATGCCAAGAAGATCAAAATTGCGGATACAGTCCGGTTTGATGAAATTGCCAAGGCGGCAGTCGGTGCCTCCGGTGCGGAGCTTGCCAATATTGTCAACGAGGCAGCTCTCCGTGCAGTCCGCGACGGACGGAAATTTGCCACACAGGCGGATTTTGAAGAAAGCATCGAAGTTGTTATTGCCGGATATCAGAAAAAGAACCGTGTACTTTCCAATAAGGAAAAGCTGATCGTTTCCTATCATGAGGTTGGTCATGCACTGGTTGCTGCCAAGCAGACAGATTCTGCACCGGTCCATAAGATCACGATCATTCCACGTACCTCCGGTGCACTGGGATATACCATGCAGGTAGATGAGCAGGAACATTTCCTGATGACTAAGGAAGAACTGGAGAATAAGATCGCTACATTTACAGGCGGCCGTGCAGCGGAAGAGCTGATCTTCCATTCCATTACTACCGGTGCCTCCAATGATATTGAGCAGGCGACCAAGATTGCCAGAGCGATGATCAGCAGGTATGGTATGAGTGATGATTTTGACATGGTTGCCATGGAAAATGTAAGCAATCAGTATCTTGGCGGAGATGCAAGTCTAACCTGTTCCTTTGAGACGCAGACGCTTTTGGACAAGAAGGTTGTGGAGCTTGTAAGACGGGAGCATGAAAAGGCTACGAAGATCCTGACAGATAATATCGGAAAGCTCCATGAGATTGCCAAGTATCTGTATGAGCATGAGACGATCACCGGTGAGGAGTTTATGAAGATCTTGAATGAAGCGCCGGTGGAGATTGAGAATACACAGGAAAATTAAATATGTTGGCGGGAGGGACGCCGAAGGGAATACTTCTGTATGGTCTTCGGCTTCCGTTGGGCGTTAGTTCTAAGACCCTGAAAATCTGCTAAAACCATTAAAAAAAGTTCGGAACTCGCGGCTTGTTGCCGCTCAGACAGCCGAACTTTTTTTAATAACGCAGATTTAACGCAGATTTTTAGAACCTAAGGACTAGCAGCCCTCATCCAGAGACAGAGCCATACAGAAGTATTCCCTCCGGCTGTGCTCTGGCCATGTGGATTGCTTCTGACTAGTCTTTACCATATTTCCGGGTGTACCTTGGAACAGGTGAGTGCCAGACTTCCGGGGCCGATGTGGCAGGAAACGCTCAGGGAGAGAGGGAAGATGTTGATTTCACCGATATTCGGAAAGGTGGTGAGGACTTCTTTTCGGAATTCTTCGGCTGCTTCCAGGTTGTGGGAGTGGATGACATCCAGGTTGATCTTTTCTCCAAAGCGGTCTGCAATGTCATCTTTGATGGCTTTAGTCATAGTGCTTTTTGCCTGGGTCATGGTGCGGGCCTTGGAGAAGGCGTCCAGCTTTTCGCCCTGGATCTGCAGAACCGGTTTCAGACGGAGCATGGTTCCGAGGGCTGCAGCTGCAGGAGTGATGCGGCCGCCCTGTTTCAGGTACTTCAGAGTAGCTACAGTGATATAGATGCTGGAGTCGAAGCGGGTTTTTTCCAGCCAGGTTCCGATCTCATCGGCAGAGAGACCGTTTTTAGCCTGCTGGATAGCCTCGATGGCAGAGTAACGTAAGGTCCCGGAGATCCTCTGGTTGTTTACGACACGTACACGGCCATCATAGTCTTCTGCAAGCATGCGGGCAGTCTGCATGGAGCTGGAGAGACCGCTGGACATGGGGATATGTACGATCTCGTCGTAGTCTTTGAGCAGCTTGTCCCAGAGGGTAGTGACGGATTCCGGTGTAGGCTGGGATGTGGAAACTCTGCAGCCTGGATTTTGTTCAAGATGCTGAAAGAACTCTGATTGGTTCATGTCAATGTCTTCCAGATATTCCTTATCATCTATAAAAAACGGCATTGGAAGCATGTAGATGCCAAGGTCTTTTACCTGAGTGGGAGACATGCCGCAGTTACTGTCTGTAACGATTGCTATAGATTTCATAATGGTGATCCTCCTTGCCTGGATTTTCATATTTGGTCAGTTTTTCTGTTTTCTGACCGGGACATCTCAAGTATACCACAGGAAACCGCCCTTGTCATTCAACGTTTAATTCGCTATAATGATATAACATTCTGGGAAATATTTCCCCAGTCTGGGGCAAATTGTGAAGCGGGATCTCAGAAGAGGCTTATCATATGGGAGAATCCGCTGCTTTGAAAGAGAGGAAAAATATGAACTGTCGTATTGCAGAGGGAATGGTTAATAAATATATCGATCATACGTTGCCGTTGAATGATCTGGAGGATTTTCTGGAGCATATTGAGAAGTGTTCCTCCTGCTACGATGAGCTTGCCACATATTTCATTGTACATAAGGCCATGCAGCAGCTGGATGAGAAACAGGAAGATACTGTTCTGGATTTTAAGGAGCTTCTGGAAGAGGATATCCGAAAATCCAGAAGGTATATCCGAAAAAAGAAATTTCACAGAGCGATCGCTGCAGTGGCAGTCTGCGTTCTGATCGCGGCACTGGTGGTCTTTCTTGTTTTTGTGATCCTGGAACTGAAGGAGGGAATTTGATTTTGAGTGAAAAAATATTACTGATCGATGGTCACAGCATCCTGAACCGTGCGTTTTATGGTCTGCCGGATCTTACCAATGCAGAAGGATGCCATACAGGAGCGGTATATGGATTTCTGAATATTATGTTCAGGATCATGGAGGAAGAGAAGCCGGAGTATCTTACCGTTGCATTTGATCTGAGTGCACCTACGTTCCGGCATAAGAGATATGAAGCTTATAAAGGTACCCGAAAACCCATGCCGGAGGAGCTTCGGGAACAGGTTCCGCTGATCAAGGAGATGCTTTCTGCCATGGGAATCAACATCATGTCCCTGGAAGGCTATGAAGCAGATGATCTTCTTGGTACGGTCGCCAGAAGAAGTGAAGCAAAGGGTATGGATGTTACCATTCTTTCCGGAGACCGTGATCTTCTTCAGCTTGCCACAGATAAGGTGCTGATCCGGCTTCCGAAGACTGTCCGGGGAAAGACAACCATTGAAAATTACCATACAGCGGAAGTTCTTGAGAAATATCAGGTAACGCCGCCGCAGATCATAGAACTGAAAGCGCTGATGGGCGACAGCTCCGATAATATTCCGGGAATCCCGGGCGTTGGAGAGAAAACCGCGACCAAGATGATCGTGCAGTTCGGTTCCATTGAGAATGCTCATGAGCATCTGGAAGAAGTAAAGCCTAATAAGGCGAAAGAATCTCTTCGTGAGCATTATGATCTGGCACAGCTTTCCAAAGAGCTTGCAACCATCAACACAGATAGTCCGCTGGAATTTTCCTACGAAAAAGCGAAAGTGGAAAATCCCTATACTCCGGAGGCATATGAATTGTGTAAACGCCTGGAATTTAAGAACATGCTGAACCGTTTTGATCCGGCTACGACAGCAGATTCCTCCATGGAACTGGAATTTTTTACCTGTAATGATCTTTCCGGTGTGGAGGCACTGTTTGAAAAAGCAGCGCAGAAAGATCAGGTGGGTATTTCTGTTCTTGCAGATCCGGATCAGGTGTATACCGTGGGATTGGTCCTGGATGAAAAAGAAATCTATCAGATTCCGGTGGGAGGACTTCTCACAGGGGATTACCTTTGCGGAAAACTGAAAACTCTGGCGGACAGTACGGTGCTCTGTGCTATGGATATTAAATCAGTTCTCAAACATGTTTCCCTTGATGATCCGAAGAAGGTTTTTGATGCGGGGGTTGCTGCATATCTTCTGAACCCGCTGAAATCTTCCTATTCCCATGATGATATCGCCAGAGAATATCTGGATGGTATGATGCTCCCCTCAAAGGAAGACCTTCTTGGAAAGACTTCTCTGAAAAAGGCCTGGGAAGAGGAACTGGAATGCCTTGGAAATTATGCCTGCTATCAGGCGTTTGTGCCCTGCATGGCCCGAAAGGTTCTTCTTGAAAAACTGGATGAAACAGGCATGCGTAAGGTTTATGATGAGATCGAGCTTCCTCTTGTCTTTACCCTGGATTCTATGGAAAAATGGGGGATTTCCGTTAAGGGTGAAGAGCTTAAGAGCTATGGTGAAAAACTTAAAGTCCGTATCCAGGAGCTGGAAAAAACCATCTGGCAGGAATCAGGGGAGGAGTTTAATATCAATTCCCCGAAACAGCTGGGTGTGATCCTTTTTGAAAAGCTGGGACTTCCAGGTGGAAAGAAGACCAAGACCGGCTATTCCACAGCGGCGGATATCCTGGATAAGCTGGCGCCGGATCATGCCATCGTAAAAGATATCCTGGAGTACCGCCAGCTGACCAAGCTGAAATCCACTTATGCAGATGGTCTCGGAAATGTGATCGGAGAAGATGGAAGGATCCACTCTACTTTTAATCAGACGATCACAGCAACCGGTCGTATCAGCAGCACAGATCCGAATCTTCAGAACATACCGGTCCGCATGGAGCTGGGAAGGCTGATCCGTAAGGTTTTTGTGCCGGAAGAGGGATTTGTATTTCTGGATGCTGATTATTCCCAGATCGAGCTTCGTGTGCTGGCACATATGTCCGGTGATGAAAAACTGATCCAGGCTTATCGTGAGGCGGAGGATATCCACCGGCTCACCGCATCCCAGGTGTTTCATGTGCCGCTGGATGAAGTGACATCTCTTCAGCGAAGAAATGCTAAGGCGGTAAATTTCGGAATCGTTTATGGGATCAGTTCCTTTGGACTGAGCCAGGATCTGAGTATTACCAGAAAAGAGGCATCTGCCTATATTGAGAAATATTTCGAGACCTATCCGAAGATCAAGGGCTTTCTGGACGGTCTGGTAAAGGATGGCAAGGAACACGGTTATGTGACAACTATGTTCGGCAGACGAAGGCCCGTGCCGGAGCTGAGATCCAGTAATTTCATGCAGCGTTCCTTCGGAGAACGTGTAGCCATGAACTCTCCGATCCAGGGTACTGCAGCAGATATCATCAAAATAGCCATGAACCATGTTTATGAACGAATGAAAAAAGAGGGACTGCGTTCAAGACTGGTGCTGCAGGTTCACGATGAGCTTCTGATCGAGACAAAGAAAGAAGAGATCGAGGAAGTTTCCCGTATTCTGGAAGAAGAGATGAAGGGAGCTGCAGACCTTGCAGTGGAACTTGACGTAGATATGCACCAGGGTGACAGCTGGTATGAGGCGAAATAAATGAGAGTGATCGGAGTAACCGGCGGAGTAGGGGCCGGAAAAAGTACAGTACTTGGAATCCTGGAAGAAGATTTCCAGGCATATGTGATCCAGGCAGACCAGCTTGGTCACATTCTGATGGAACCAGGGGAAGAATGTTACGATGCGGTGATCGCATTGTTTGGAAAAGAAATCATAAAAAAAGATAAAACTATTGACCGGAGACGGATTTCTGATGTAGTATTCACAGATAAGGATATGCTTTTGAAATTAAACGGGATCATCCATCCGGCTGTAAAGCAGAGAATCCTGGATCTTCTTGGAGAACAAAAGGAAGCTGGAAGAGAGATCTGTGTTGTGGAAGCTGCTCTTTTTCTGGAAGAGAATTATCAGGAATTCTGTGATGAAGTCTGGTATGTGTATACAGAGGAGGAAATCCGGATCCGTCGTCTGATGGAAAGCCGTGGCTATTCCAGAGAGAAATCTCTTGGCATTATCCGAAACCAGGTATCTGACCAGGTTTTCAGAGAACATACGGATTATGTGATCGAGAATAATGGAGATCTGAAGGATACCCGGAGACAGATCAGAGAAGGGATAGAGAGAAATGAGACTTTGTAGTATTGCCAGCGGAAGCAGCGGCAACTGTATTTATGTGGGATCTGAGGAGGCACATGTTCTGGTAGATGTGGGGATCAGCGGGAAGAGTATCGAAAAGGGCCTGAATTCCCTGGATCTTACAGGGAAAGATGTGGACGGTATCCTGATCACACATGAACATTCCGACCATATCAAGGGACTGGGAGTGATCTCCAGAAAATATGGAATTCCCATCTATACCACAGGTGGAACCGCAGATGCCATGCTTCGTATGAAATCCCTTGGAAAAATGCCGGAGGGACTGATCCACGAGATCCGGGAGGATGAGCCTTTTGGGATCAAGGACCTGACGGTAAATCCTTTTACCATTCCCCATGATGCTGCACAGCCGGTGGGTTACCGCCTGGAATGTGGAGAGCATTCTGTGGGCATTGCCACGGACCTTGGAAAATATAATGATTACATTGTAAAAAATCTGGAGAATCTGGATGCGGTGCTTTTGGAAGCAAATCATGACATCCGCATGCTTCAGGTTGGAAAATACCCTTATTATCTCAAACAGAGGATTCTGGGAGACCGTGGACATCTCTCCAATGAGAATGCAGGACGTCTGCTCTGTCGGATCCTCCATGATAATTTGAAGGCGGTTTTTCTTGGCCATTTAAGCAGAGAAAACAACTATGAAGAACTTGCCTACGAGACTGTGTGCTCGGAGGTGACACTTGGTGACAACCCGTACCGTTCCAGGGATTTTAAGATCCAGGTAGCGAAGAGGGATCACATATCAGAAATAATCACAGTGTAGAAAGGAAAAAACGATGAAGAAGACAATTATCACAGTAGTAGGAAATGACACAGTAGGAATTATCGCAAAGGTTTGTACATATCTTGCAGAGAATCAGGTTAATATTCTGGATATTTCTCAGACCATCGTTCAGGGTTACTTCAACATGATGATGATCGCAGACACAGCAAAATGTGAAAAGGATGGCGGTGAACTTGCAAAAGAGCTTGAGAATCTGGGTAAAGAGATCGGTGTAGTGATCCACTGTCAGCATGAAGATATTTTTAACATGATGCACAGAGTATAATAAAATAACAGTATACCGTTATTTTGTTATGAGCAATTAATGAAGCGAATTGCGAATGCAGATTTTATAAATCAGGCATATTACATCATTCATCAGGGAGAAAATAAAAAATGATCAATATTTTTGAGGTAAACGAGACAAATAAAATGATCGAGCAGGAGAATCTGGATGTGCGTACCATCACCATGGGAATCAGCCTTCTGGACTGTATCGATCCTGACCTGGATGCACTGAATCAGAAAATATACGAAAAGATCACCACAAAGGCCAGAAATCTGGTAGCTACCGGTGATGAGATCGCAACCGAGTACGGTATCCCGGTTGTAAATAAACGAATTTCCGTAACACCCATTGCTCTGGTTGGCGGGGCTGCATGTAAGAAACCGGAGGATTTTGTGACCATCGCAAGAACGCTGGATAAATGTGCCAAGGAAGTTGGCGTTAACTTTATCGGCGGATATTCTGCACTGGTAAGCAAAGGAATGACTCCGGCAGAGGAGCTTCTTATCCGCTCCATTCCTCAGGCAATGGCAGAAACAGAGCGCGTCTGCAGTTCTGTAAACGTTGGTTCCACCAAGACCGGTATCAACATGGATGCCGTAAAGCTGATGGGCGAGATCATCCTCGCAACAGCAGAGGCTACTAAGGACCAGGATTCTCTTGGATGTGCCAAGCTGGTAGTATTCTGTAATGCACCGGATGATAACCCGTTTATGGCAGGCGCGTTCCACGGTGTCACAGAGGCGGACTGCATCATCAACGTAGGTGTCAGTGGCCCCGGAGTTGTAAAGAAAGCTCTGGAGCAGGTTCGTGGCGAGGACTTCGGAACTCTCTGCGAGATGATCAAACGTACCGCATTCAAGGTTACACGAGTTGGACAGCTGGTTGCACGTGAGGCATCCAAGCGTCTTGACGTGCCGTTTGGTATTGTGGATCTTTCTCTTGCACCGACACCGGCTATCGGTGATTCCGTAGCTGAGATCCTGGAAGAGATCGGCCTTGAGAGAGCCGGTGCACCTGGAACAACTGCAGCGCTTGCACTTCTCAACGACCAGGTGAAGAAAGGCGGCGTTATGGCAGCAGCTGCTGTGGGCGGATTAAGTGGTGCCTTTATTCCTGTCAGCGAGGATCAGGGAATGATCGATGCGGTAAACGAGGGAGCTCTTACTCTGGAGAAGCTGGAAGCCATGACCTGTGTATGCTCTGTTGGTCTGGACATGATCGCAGTTCCGGGAGATACCAAGGCGACTACACTGGCAGGTATCATCGCAGATGAGTCTGCCATCGGTATGGTAAATCAGAAGACAACTGCAGTACGTCTCATCCCGGTTATCGGTAAGGGTGTGGGCGAAACGGTTGAGTTCGGAGGTCTTCTTGGCTATGCTCCGATTATGCCTGTAAATTCCTTCTCCTGTGATGCATTTGTACAGAGAGGTGGAAGGATCCCGGCACCGATCCACAGCTTTAAGAATTAATTTTATTTTTGGACTTGACAGACTCACGTTGATGTGCTAAAGTAAACACAACTTAAAAAACAAACCAGTGAGAAAGAGAAGTAAACATTTCAGGAAGCTTCACAGAGAGCGGTGATGGTGGAAATCCGCAGGGGACCAGATGTTGAATGGACTTTCGAGGGCGGCCCGAACTATTTATCTGTACAGTAGGCGCCGACGGGAACCGAACCCGTTACCAATGAGGAGTGTATGTTAGTACA
>ERZ779890.4112-NODE-4112-length-12339-cov-9.402638_pt1 | contig 12339 bp, 10 predicted proteins | sample MGYA00511553_ERZ779890 | MGnify/ENA primary metagenome ERZ779890 (study PRJEB29588, sample SAMEA2152064) | human gut metagenome | biome: human gut; feature: human-associated habitat; material: faeces | place: Denmark | collected 2008/2010 ...
GTGTGCCGAACGGCTTGCCCGGTGGTGTGAGAGGACGAAAGTTTTATTACTTTCTCCTACTCGATTATAATACATTTTGTAAGGGTTTCTGAATTTGCTCTTTAAGAATTTAAGAGGCGGCATATACCTCAAAACAATTTGTAGCTGAGATTAGGCTTGGACAATATGTAGTTGTCCGGTTCCTTTTTTCAACCATTTTAACGATTCCATAATCCTTGTCGATTTTAGTAAAAGAAAAGACCGCTTGATGCGGTCTTGACTATTTTATGCGTTTTGTTCTTGTTCTTGAAGTTTTGCCTTTTCAACAGGTTGAACTAATTTCTTTCCAGAACCAATGAAGATCATCAATCCTAATGCCATTAATAGAACAGCAAAGAATAATTGTAGTCCGTCTGTCATAAATACGAATCCGCCAGTAACGAATAACTTTAAGCAGATGTTGTATACTGACATTCCTAAGCTTGTCATTGTTACAACTAACATCATAACCATTGGCACATATAACATATATCCTTTACGTCCTGTAACTTTTAAGAATACAGATAATGAAACTAATACCATCGCAGCTAATAATTGGTTAGCACTACCGAATAATGGCCAGATATTTAAATATCCTCCTAAGCTTAATAGGTAACCACCGGCTAATGTGATCAATGTAGCAACATATTTATTTGTTAAGAAAGCGACAACACTGTTTGTTTCAGCTTCTTCATTGACTTCAAATAATTCTTGGAATGATAAACGTCCGATTCTAGCAACAGCATCTAATGAAGTTAATGCCAAAGCAGAAACGAACATTGTCATGATGCATAGACCCCATTCTTGAGGAAATCCAAATTGGGAAATCAATCCAGTAACACCAACTGAAAATTTAATAAATGGAGTTGCAGTATCAGCAAAGGCCATAGAAGATAATGTTTCATTTAATACGCCTTTGCTAGCTAAGCTAGTTAAAGATCCAACAACAACGATTACAAGTACAGCAAGTAATGATTCAAGCAACATACTTCCGTATCCAACTTGTAACATATCACTTTCGTTGCGAATCTGTTTAGAACTTGTTTCACTAGATACAAGTGAGTGGAATCCACTAACAGCACCACAAGCAACTGTAACGAATAATGTTGGGAAGATATAGCTTCCTGTTGCAGATTTAAATCCTGTGAATGCAGGTGATGTGATTGTAGGATTTGATACAAATACACCAACAACTGCAGCAACGATCATTCCGATGAATAAGAATGTAGTCAAATAGTCACGTGGTTGTTTTAATACCCAGATTGGTGTAACACTCGCAAAGAAGATATAAACGAATACTAGATATACCCAAGTTTGTTTAGTGAAGTAAACAGGGAATGCGATTCCTAATGCTAACATAGCGACGATTAGTGCAATGCCTAAAAAAGCTTGTTTCCATCCAGAAAGCCCCGTTTTCTTTAAGAAGAAACCAAATGCGATCGCAACAAATACATATAGAATTGTGATTGAACTAGCAGCTCCACTAGGTAAAGATTGTGCACCAGCAGCATTGTATCCGTTTAATGATCCTGCAACCATGTCAGCAAATGCAGCAATAACTAATAAAGTAAATAACCAGCAGAACAAGAAGAATAATTTACGTCCTGTTTTACCAATGTATGTTTCAATGATTTGTCCCATTGATTTACCGTGAGATTTAACAGATGCGTATAGAGCGCCAAAATCTTGTACAGCACCAAAGAAGATTCCTCCAACCATTACCCATAAAAATGCAGGTAACCATCCAAATACCATCGCAAGTATTGGACCTGTTACTGGACCGGCTCCGGCAATTGAAGAGAATTGGTGTCCAAATACTTCCCATTTATTACTTGGAACATAATCAACTCCATCTTCTTTTTCATAAGCAGGTGTCTTAGCTTTTGGATCAATTCCCCATGTTTTAACTAAATAACGTCCATAAACTAAGTAAGCTGTAAGTAATAATGCAGCAGCGATAGCTAATAATAATAGACCATTCATAAATGATTTTCCTCCCTTAAAACTTTCTATTCAAATATTCAAATAATAAAAAAAGACTTCGTCTATCTAAGACGAAATCTAACACTATTCCGTGGTACCACTTAGTTTGCAACTACATTATTGCCACTTAGAACTTCTTAACGCGAAGGACGAATCATTTTACTTATAATTTCAAATGATTAGCTCACAAGTGATAGCTCTAAGGACCGTCGTTATCATTTCACCAAATTTGATACTCTCTTAAACCGGGCTTGTTTAAAGTCGTGTCTTGCTCATTGCTTTGAATATTTGTGGTTGTATAATATACCATCTTGAAAAACATGTCAACAAAAAATGTAACAAAATGAAAAATGATATTTTCACAATTTACATTAATTACAATTGTCATTTGTTTGTTAACATGTGAACGTTTGTGCTATAATGTAAAGACGTTGTTGGAGGGAAACAGATGATTTATATAACTGGAGACATTCATAGAGAACAAGATATTCATAAAATCAATCCTAGAGAATTTACAGTTGGCAATTCTTTAACAGAAAATGATTATGTTATTATATGCGGAGATTTTGGTTGCGTTTGGGATGGAAGTACAGGGGATAACTTCTGGTTAAAATGGTTAGATTCACTTCCTTGGAACACTTTATTTATTGATGGGAATCATGAAAATTTTGATGTTCTTAATACGTATCCTGTAGAAGAGTATAAAGGTGGTAAAGTACATCGTATTCGCTCGAAAGTATTTCATTTGATGCGCGGTGAGGTTTTCAATATTGATGGTTATAAATTCTTTACTATGGGTGGAGGATTTTCCCATGATGTTAATTATCGTACAGAACATAAAAATTGGTGGAAAGACGAAATTTGTACGATTGAAGAAGCAAAACATGCTTTTGCAACATTAGAAAAAAATAATTGGGAAGTTGATTATATTTTATCGCACGATACATATTCATCGCATCCATTGGCTCATAAATATGAAACGGATATGAGTTTATATGGAGATGATTATTATGATTTGCACGATTGTTTAGAAACAGTTGAGAAGAAAACAGATTATAAAATGTGGTTTAGTGGACATTATCATGATGATATGATTCATTATTCGGATTCCAATAAGCCATGTTTGACTTTATTTGATAAAGTTTTATTACTAGATAATATAGATGAAGAAATTAAAAGCCTGACTAAGATTTAGTCAGGCCAATTTTATTAAAGGATATCTTGAAGATTTTCTTCGATTGTATTTTTTAATGTGTCGAAAGAATGATCAAATCTTTGTTGATCATTTTCATTTAAGTGTAAACGAATCACTTGTTCTACACCATTTGAACCAACAACGCTTGGTGTCCCAATAAAGTATCCTTCTTTACCATATTCGCCATTTTGATATGCACTGACTGGTAAGATAGCACGTTCATTATTTAAGATACAAGATACGATACGTTTTAATGCCAAACCAATTCCATAGTAAGTAGCGCGTTTTAATTCGATGATTTTATAAGCTTTATCACGAACGTCAATATAGATTTCTTGTAGTTCACTTAAAGAAATATTATTTTCATCTAAGTATTCAAGTAAGTTTTTACATCCAATATATGAGTGGATCCAAGGAACGAAACTAGAATCTCCATGTTCACCCATAATATATGCATGGATATTACTGTCTGCAAATCCTAATCTTTCACTTAATGCGTGACGTAGACGAGCTGTATCTAATACAGTACCTGATCCAATAACGTGGTTTTTAGGTAATCCACTTTCTTTCCATGCAACATATGTCATGATGTCTACTGGGTTGTTGGCAACAACTAAGATACCATTGAAATTATTTTCTTTTAAGGCTTTACATACACCTTTTGTGATGTTTGCGTTGATTTTAACTAAATCCAAACGAGTTTGACCTGGCTTTTGAGCAGCACCAGCTGTTAAGACAACAATGTTAGTATCAGCTGCATCTGCATATGTTCCAGCAGAGATTTTCATTTTTGTATCTGCATATACTAGACCATCATTAAGGTCCATTTGTTCACCTTTTGCCTTGTCTTCATTGACATCGACTAAAACAAGTTCATCGATTCCTTTTTCTGAAAGCATTGAATAGGCAAAACTCATGCCGACAAACCCTGTACCAACAAGCATGATTTTTCTTTTTTTGATTTTTTCAGACATAAACTTCATTCTCCTTCTTATATATGTACACAACTATTATAGGTTAGTTTCAACTAAAAAGCCAGTGTATAACTGGCTTAATTAGTTTGGGTTTGGGCTTGTAGAGTAATTTCTACTGTAATCTTCTTAGAATCTCTTTCAACGACCATTTTAACGGTATCTCCGATTTTATGCTTTTTTAGAACATTTTTTACATCGCTTGTTGATTGAATTTGTTCACCATCAAAACTAAGAATTCGATCATTTTGTTTTAGTCCTGCTTTATCAGCTGCTCCATTTTTAACAATTTGTACGATGTAGCAGCCATCTTCGTATTTTGAATATTGACCTTGATTGTTTGAAGTATAGTCATATAAACTAACATTTAATGCAGGTCTTGAAGTGACACTTCCATTTTGCATAAGCTCTGTGATAATGTCTTGAGCAGGTGTGATTGGAATTGCAAAGCCTAATCCTTCAATTCCAGTTGAACTTTCCTTTGCGTTAACAATTCCAATTAGATTACCGTCAGCATTGAACAATCCTCCACCAGAGTTTCCTGGATTGATGGCAGCATCTGTTTGTAGAAGTGTCATTGTTTCATCATCAATTGTGATTTGTCTGTCTGTTGCAGAAATAATTCCCGTTGTAACTGTACCACCAAGTTCTCCTAATGGATTTCCTATGGCAATGGCAGGATCTCCAACTTGTAAAATATCACTATCACCAAGTGTTGCAGCCTGTAGGTTGTTCGCATCCACTTTAATAACGGCTAAATCTGTCTGTGAATCTTTACCAACAACACTCGCATCATATTCTGTGCCATCTGTAGTTGTCACTTTTAAACTTGTTGCTCCACTTACTACATGGTTATTCGTAACAATATATCCATCTTTACTGATGATGACTCCACTGCCGGCACCTTGTGAAACGTATTGTCCAAAAATGGAATTTCCACTTGAAACAGATTCAGTTGTGATTTCGACAACACTATCTTTACATTTTTCTACGATGTCAGAAACATCTGATACTTGAACGGTTCCAGAATTGGATTTATTAGTTTGTTGTTGAATAGTGACATTGGCATTATTAGATAGATGGCTTCCGGCATAGCCAGCACCAAATCCAACGACACCCGATAATAGGATTATACCTACAGTGGTTATAATTTTATTTCGAACAGGGACATATGTTTTGGGTCTAAATTCAGGTGGTGTTTGCATGGTGATTCCTCCTTTTGCATGCTATATTCTGTAGTATACACCAAATTAAACAAAATACATGCATCAAATACGCTATTTTGTCTATACAAATTTTGGATTATTTCTATTCAGTGATATAATAGCGTTATAGAAAGCATGTTTAAGGGAGGTTCCGTATGCCAACAAAAACAACAAAAAAAGTTACAAATAAAAAAGTAGTTGATAAAAAAGAAGAAGTTAAAGCAGTAAAACCTGTTGAAGAAAAAAAAGTGGAAACTAAACCTGTTGCAGAAAAGAAAGCACCTGCTAAAAAAGTAGCTGCAGAAAAGAAGGCTCCAGCTAAAAAAGAAGAAGCTAAACCTGCAGAGAAAAAGAAAGTAACTGCTAAAAAAGCAACTGCAGAAAAGAAGGCTCCAGCAAAAAAAGAAGAAGCTAAATCTGTAGAGAAAAAGAAAGTAACTGCTAAAAAAGCAACTGTAGAAAAGAAGACTCCAGCTAAAAAAACAGCTGCTAAACCATCTACAACAAAGAAAGCTTCTACTAAAAAGACAACTACTAAGAAAACTACAACTAAAAAGGCTACAACTAAGAAAATGACTAAAGAAGAACAATATGCTAAGTTATCATTAGATACATGCCTAGATTTAGCAAAAGCTATGTCAATGGATGTAACTCGCGATTCAATTATTCAACAATTGATCTTAAATCCAGATGTAAAATCTGTTTCAGAAAATCTAGTAAACAAATATCAATTGACTGGTAAGTTTAACTTTGAAGAAGATGGTTATGATGAAGGATTGGTAGAAGTACTTGTATCAAAAGTATTTGAGACAGCAGATATCAAACCTCAAAAACCTGAAGATTTACAAGCAGATGTTACACATGCATTGAATTATAAATTTACAGATGTTGTTGCGGATGGAGAAGAATATAAAGATCAATTTGATACAATGCGTAAAGTATTGATGATTGCACAACACAAAGATATTCATGATTCAAAGAAATTAGAAGAAGAAGTTGGCGTTGATGTAGAAAAGTTTGTTGAAGAATTCATGGATCTAGCTTACAGTGTTTTGAAAACATGGAAATATGAAGATGTAGATTACTATGAACACTTTATTTTCGCAGTATTATCACAATTAGAAGACTTACATAACAAGTACAGTAATCGTATTATGATGGATGTAGCTGATCTATATATCTTACATGGTGATTATGGATTAGGTGATGCAGATTATGCTTATATCTTAAGAGAAAATCAAATCAAAGATTATATCTATTATCGTTATGCTTCAATTTATGAAGGCGTTGATAAAGACAAGTCAAAACAAATCGCAAACCAAGCTTTACAGTTTGTAGATGATCGTTTTACATATTATCCAAATATTATTGCAGTTTTAGAAGGTTAAGTTGGATTCTACTTGATTTTTAAAGGTGTTTTGCATATGATATAGCTTGCGAATACTTTTAATCAAGGAGGATACAATGGCAGCTTCAAAAATTCCTGTGTGGATTAAACAATGCCTTGATCAATATGGTAACTGTGCATGTGGACGTGCAATTACTAAAAAAATTGGTAAGGATAATCTTTTACAGATTCTTGAAAACGAAGGATATCCATGTGAATTGGAAATCTTGAGTGATCAAAAAGACAAAAGTGCATATCCAAAAGATGGAACATATATTTTAACATTAAAAAATCGCCAACCATTATTGGCTGACGAAGATGAAGACGATGAATAAACATCGTCTTCCTTTTTTTTATAAATTTTTAATGATTTCGTCTGTGAATTGTTCAGTTGTTGCATTGCCACCAAGATCTGGTGTTAATACACTATGTTCTTCGAACACCTTATTTAAAGCTTTACGGATTTTACTAGAAACCACATCTTGATGTAAATCATCTAACATCATACAAGCTGACAATAATAAAGCACTTGGATTGGCAATGTGTTTACCAGCAATATCAGGAGCACTGCCATGCACAGCTTCATACATCGCATATTCATCACCTTTATTGCAGCTAGGAAGTAATCCTAAACCACCAATTAATCCACTCGTTAAATCGGAAACGATATCTCCATAAAGATTTGGCATGACCATCACATCAAATTGTTCGGGATGCATAACCAACTGCATACAAGTATTATCTACAATCAAAGAATTGGCTTCAATTTGAGGATAATCCTTGGCAATATCTTCAAAAATATGAAGGAATAAACCATCACTCATTTTTAAGATGTTAGCTTTATGTACACAAGTTAATTTTTTGCGATTATGTTTTACACAATATTCAAAAGCAGCCTTGATAATTCTTGTGCTCGCTTTTTTTGTGATGATTTTATATGCATATACTGTATTCTCATCAATTTGTTCTTCTTTTCCTACATATAGATCTTCCGTGTTTTCTCTAAAAGTTACGATATCTACATTTTCAAAACGAGTAGGAATACAAGGATTCGATTTAGCTGGACGAATATTTGCCCACAAGTCATATTTGTTTCTCAAAGTGACATTCAATGAACGAAAACCTTTACCAACTGGAGTTGTGATAGGAGACTTCAATAGAATTTTATTCTTTTCGTAAGATTCAAATGCTTTTTCTGGAATATATTCTTTTGTTTCTTCATATATCTTTGCACCTACGTTAAAGAATTCATATTCTAAATCTGCCCCTGCAGCATTTAATACTTTGGTTACCGCATCCGTAATTTCAGGACCAATCCCGTCCCCTTTAAAAACTGTTATTGTAGTCATTCGTTTTCCTCCATTTCTCCTACATATACATTGGCAGGTCGTATTAATTTTCGGTTTGATTGACGATTCTCCAAATGATGGCTAACCCATCCGGCTGTACGACTGATTGCGAATAGTGGTGTAAACAAGTCGTTTTCAATCCCCAGCAATGAATAAACATAGCCGGAATAATAATCAACATTGGCACATACATCGATGCCTTTTCTTTCTTTCATGACTTCAACGGCAACTTTTTCAAATGCATGGATACAATTGTAGATATCTTCTTGTCCTTTTGATTTTGCGAGCATTTCACATTGTTGCTGAATCAATAATGCACGAGGATCACTCTTCGTATAAATCGCATGTCCAATTCCATAAATTAATCCACTATGATCAAAGAAGTCTTTATCTAACAAACGATTCGCAATCTTTTTTAGTGTTAATTTATCCGTTGTAAATCCAACCTCATGGAAGATAGCTTTAAACATATTGGTAACTTTACAGTTGGCACCCCCATGCTTAGGTCCTTTTAAAGAACCAATGGCAGCCGAAATACAAGAATAGATATCTGTTCCTGTGCTCGATATTACGACATTGGCAAAGGTTGAGTTGTTTCCACCACCATGATCGGCATGAACCATTAATAAAGTATCCAAGATTCTTGCCTCTTCTAAAGTATATTGATCATTCCCTCTAGCCATACATAAGATATTTTCGGCTAGGCTTTTGTCGGGATAAGGATAGGATTTAAAGACTTTGTTGCGGGCATATGAAAATGTGAAAAGTGGAATACTCGCTAGAATGTTTAATCCTTTCATCATTCGTTCTTCCAAGTCATCTGTATCAGCGCTTGGATCTTTTGCGTATAACTTCAACACTTCGATTTGAAGTGCATTTAATATGTTTGGTGTTTCATACTGTAAGTCTACAGGCCCTATTTTAAAGTTCAATAAATAATCTTTAAATTCTTGTAACTGTTCTTCTGTTGGTAATGTGCCAAAAATCAAAAGGAATGCGACTTCTTCAAATCCAAAAATACGATCTTTAGGTTGTTTATCAACTAAATAATTGATGGGATATCCCCTGTAAATGAGTTGTCCATCAATGTTGTATTTTTTTTCATGAACAAATTTATATCCAATAACATCACAAATCTTAGTCAGACCCACCTTAACTCCCGTGCCATTATCATTTCTAAGACCAGCTTTTACACGATATCTAGAGTATAAGGAAGAATCGATATAATTGAGTTCTTCATTAGCTTGATAGATTTCTTTAAGTGTCTTCACTTTCTGAAACCTCCTTTCATATGTTTCATATTATAACATAAACTTTCATTATGTTACATTTTTTGCTATAATTCCAAATGGAGGATATTGTCTATGCAAAATTTAACGTATAAGATTCTAGAAAAACATTTATTAAAAGGGAAATTAGAAGCGGGGCAACCTATTGAAATCAAAATGGATCAGACTCTAACACAAGATGCCACAGGAACTATGGCTTATATGCAGTTTGAAGCTATGGGCGTTAAAAAAGTAAAAACAGAATTATCTGTCAGCTATGTGGATCACAATACATTACAGAATGGATTTATGAATGCAGATGACCATGCTTATCTTCAAAGTGTAGCTAGTAAATATGGGATTTATTTTTCAAAACCCGGAAATGGAATTTGTCACCAAGTTCATCTAGAACGTTTTGCCAAACCAGGAAAGACATTGATTGGTTCCGATTCACACACACCAACATCTTCCGCTATGGGATGTATCGCCATTGGTGCTGGAGGATTGGACGTCGCCAAAGCTATGGCAGGAATTGGTTACCGTTTAACATGTCCTAAAGTAGTCGAAGTAAAATTAACGGGAACTTTAGCACATGGTGTTTCAAGTAAAGATATTATTTTAAAATTGTTAGAATTATTAAGTGTAAAAGGCGGAGTTGGAAAAGTATTTGAGTATACCGGAGAAGGCGTTAAAAATTTAAGTGTCTACCAAAGAGCTACCATCACAAATATGGGGGCAGAACTTGGAGCAACTACGTCTATTTTTCCAAGTGATGAAGTAACTCGTGAATTTTTGAAGCGCCAACAAAGAGAATCAGACTACATTGCTTTAAGTGCAGACGAAGGTTGTCATTATGACGAAACAGTTGAAATCAATCTGGATGAACTTACTCCATTAGCGGCATGTCCAAATTCACCAGATGCTATAAAAAATGTGTCTGAACTAGCCGGAATGAAAGTGGATCAAGTTGCGATTGGATCATGCACTAACTCAGGTTATGAAGATTTAATGAAAGCCGCAGCCATTTTAAAAGGGAAAAAGATTGCTCACAATGTAAGTCTTGTGGTTTCACCAGGATCTAGACAAGTTTTAATGAAATTAATTGAAAACGGAACACTTGCGACATTTGTATCTTGTGGAGCAAGAATTCTAGAATGTACATGTGGACCATGTATTGGTATGGGACAAAGTCCAAAGAGTGATGCCGTAAGTTTACGTACATTTAACCGTAACTTTTATGGTCGAAGCGGCACATTAAGTGCAGGTATTTATCTAGTATCACCAGAAGTAGCTGCAGCCAGTGCAATTACAGGAGTCATCACCGATCCAACCACTTTGGAATATGCGGATGAATTTGAAAAAGAACAAAGCTATATCGATGATTCATTGATTTATGCTCCAAGTAAGGATCCAGAAAATGTGGAAATTGTTCGTGGACCCAATATTAAACCACTACCAGTAAATACGCCAATGGATTCAACAATTGATAAAAAAGTTGTAATTAAATTACCAGACAATATCACAACCGATCACATTGCTCCAGCAGGAGCTAAGGTATTACCGTATCGTTCAAATATCGAAAAGTTATCCACATTTGTATTTGAAAATAACAAACCTCATTTTGATGAAGTATGTAAAGAAAATAATGGTGGAATCATTGTAGCTGGAGAAAACTATGGACAAGGATCAAGTAGAGAACATGCAGCACTTGCACCTATGTATTTAGGCATTAAAGCTGTTTTGACAAAATCATTTGCCCGTATTCACTTGGCTAATTTAGTCAATTTTGGCTTGTTGCCACTGATATTTACAGATAAATCAGACTACGATAAAATCGATGAAATGGATGAATTAAAGATAGAAAATGTAAACGCATTATATGATTCATTAGATTTGATCGTTGAAAATGTGACAAAGAATGAAACATACAAAGTACATGCACCAATCAGTCAAGAAGATATTGATATTCTTATGGCGGGTGGCGCATTAAACTACATTCGTAATCAACAATAGGGACGTTTTATTAAGCGTTCCTTTTTCTTGTGATATAATAATGAGGAAATTAGGTGAGAAAATGAAAGAAAAACAGGAACAAATTGTGATGCGTATTTCATTTTGGTCCGGTGTTGTATTTGCGCTTGCAGAACTTATCATGGCAATCTTTTCTAAATCGCAATCTGTATTGGCAGATACAGTCTATGATTCAACTGAACTTGTCGTGATTGGTTTAACGATTTATATTATTCCTTTATTTTATAAGCCAGTTACGGAAAAACATCCCTTTGGCTATGCACAACTTGAAAGTATTTTGATTCTTTTAAAAGGATTCATGTTTATTGCGGTTATGATGGTTCTGATCATGAATAATGTTCAAATCATGTTGAATGGTGGTAATGAAATTGACCACATGCAGGTATCTTTGTTTGAAACGATATTAACATGCTTTTCTGCACTGATTTTATTGATTTTAATGCGAATTAATAAAAAAGTAACATCACCAACTGTAGATGTAGAAATTTATGGATGGAAAATCGATGTGTTTTCAAGCATAGGTGTATCACTTGCGTTTTTTCTATCTTCATTTTTAGTGCACACACCACTCTCTTGTATATCTGTCTATTTTGATCAGATTGTCGCAATCGTCCTTGCCTTAGGCATGATGAAAGAACCGATTCAAATGATAGGAGAAAGTTTTCGTAGTTTGATGTTGTTGAGTCCAGATGAAAAAGAAGTCACAAAAATCAAAAACATATCCTCTTCTGTGTTGGATAATTATCCATATGATCCGGTATTTTATGATATTACGACAACAGGAAGAAAAATGTGGATATCCATCTATTTCACAACACGAATTGATATGATGTCGTATACCGAATTGGAAGTAGCCAATCGAGAATTGAAAATAGCACTTCAAAAAGAATATGAAGATTGTTTTGTCGAACTTGTTCCCAATGTATTAGCGA
>ERZ779890.4118-NODE-4118-length-12321-cov-8.641774_pt1 | contig 12321 bp, 8 predicted proteins | sample MGYA00511553_ERZ779890 | MGnify/ENA primary metagenome ERZ779890 (study PRJEB29588, sample SAMEA2152064) | human gut metagenome | biome: human gut; feature: human-associated habitat; material: faeces | place: Denmark | collected 2008/2010 ...
ATACCGGGGCAAAGCAGGTTTGCCTTGCCGGTGGTGTAGCCGCCAACGGCCGTCTGCGCCAGCTGGTAAATGACGGTGCCCAGAAGCTGGGTGCCAAGGTTTATCTGCCGGAACTGAAGTTCTGCGGCGACAACGGCGCGATGATCGCCGCGCAGGGCTACTACCAGTACATTGCCGGGCATACCGCCGGGCTGGAACTGAACGGCCTGCCCACCCTGCCCATCGACTATGAATAAACACAACATCGGAGGTGTTCCCATGACCGAGCACAACCCTATCCTGCAAAGCCTGTTCGACCGCAAGTCGGTGCGGGTGTATGAAGAAAAGCCCATCCCTGCCGAGATGAAGCAGGCCATTTTGGAAGCTGCCGCACAGGCGCCCTCTGCGGGCTGTCAGCAGCTGTATACCATTTTAGACATCACCGACCCGGCACTGAAGGAAGCGCTGGCCGAAAGCTGTGACCACCAGCCCTTTATTGCCAAAGCACCGCTGGTGCTGGTGTTCTGCGCCGACTGCAAAAAGTGGTACGACGCCTACTTAGAGGCCGGCTGCACGCCCCGCACTCCGGGTGTGGGCGATTTGATGCTGGCAGTCACCGATGCCGCCATTGCTGCCCAGAACGCCGTAGTCGCCGCCGAAAGCTTTGGCATCGGCTCGTGCTACATCGGGGATATCATGGAGAACTGCGACACCCAGCGCAGTCTGCTGCATCTGCCGGACTATGTGTTCCCGGCGGTGATGCTGGTGTTCGGCTGGCCCACCCAGCAGCAGAAGGACCGCGTAAAGCCCCAGCGCTGCGCCATGGAGCATATCGTGCACGAAAACGGCTACCGCACCATGGACGGCGCAGAGCTGCGGGATACCTTTGGCTACAAGGCTGGCAACGCCCCCTTTGACCAGTGGTGCACCGCCTTCTGCAACCGCAAGTATAACTCCGATTTCTCCAAAGAGATGACCCGCTCGGTGGAGGAGTACCTGAACCAGTTCCGCTAAATCCGGCGAGCATTCTGCACCCCATTTTCACCGGGTTGAATCCGCGCAGTTTTATTACAGCGCAACTGTTTCCGCAGGAAACGAGCGCCGTAACTGCCGTTTCCCATCACGATTCCTATCATGAAAAAGTGGTTCAGAAACGTCCGCAGACGTTTCTGAACCACAAGTTGTAATAATCATTCCTCTGACTATGCCCAGAGCAACGCGGAGGGCATTCCAATCGTTTCACACAAAAAAGCGGCAGCTGCACGGTGTTTTGTGCAGCTGCCGCTTTTCTCGTTTATCTTTGGTTTTCCGCAAACAGTGCGCCCAACTCCGGCAGGATATCATGCGGCAGCATTCCGTACTCGCCGCGCTTTGCGGCGGCGCGGTCGGCGGCGGCACCGTGCAGATATACCGCACAGGCAGCAGCTTGGTAGGCGGGCAGACCGCAGGCCAGCAGCGCCGCAAGCATCCCAGCCAGTACATCCCCGCTGCCGCCCCGGGCAAGTCCCGGGTTACCGGTAGGGTTCACGCACACCCGCCCATCCGGGCTTGCCACCACAGTGCGTGCCCCCTTCAGCACCACCACAGCATTCCACGCCTTGGCATACCGCAGGGCAATGCCCTCCCGGTCGGTAGCAAGCGCTGCTGCCGAAAGGCCGGTCAGGCGCGCCATCTCGCCGGGGTGCGGGGTAACTACCAACTCCCCTGCCGGGTGCGGGAAGGGCTTGTCCTCTGCCAGCAGCTGGGCGGCGGCGTTCAGGCCGTCTGCGTCCAACACCGCAGCCCCCGCAAAGCCGGGCAGCAGCTGCTGCACCAGCGTGCGGGTCTCGGTGGCCCGGGCGGCGCTTTGCGCTGTGCCGCCAAGGCCGGGGCCCAGCAGCAATACGGTAGCCTTCTGCCGCCGGAGCAACGACACATTTTCCGGCGCAATGCCGCCCTGTGCGCCCTCCTTACAGGGGCACAGGCAGCACTCCGGCAGACGAGTCACAGCGGCGCTGACCACCGGCTCTACGCTTGCAAGGGTAACGATACCCGCCCCGGTGCGCAGTGCACCCTCGGCTGCCAGCAGCGCAGCGCCCCGGTAAAAGGCACTGCCCGCCACCGCCAGCACGCTGCCAAAGGTACCCTTATGGCTATCCCGGGCGCGGGGCGGGATATTCTGCCAGACAAATTCTTCGGTAATTTCCACAGCCATGGGCGCACCTCCAGAGAACGGTTTTAAATGCCCTCCGCATTGCTGTGGGCATTTTTAGCGGAATAAAAATTTTAAGATTGTCGTTTTGGAAAATCTGCGGATTTTCTAAAACGACTTTTTCGCAAGAGAGGAATTTTTTCGGGATAACTTTTACGCCTGCCCCTGCACAAGGGCGCGGATCTGTTTTTCCACGTTCTGCACTTCCTCGTGGAACATCCGGGCAGAAACGCGCAGTGCACCGTGACCAAGGATAATGACCTGCTCCATACCGTCTGAGGTCGCCACGCGGACACGGCGGCTCTTGCCGATTTCATGGGTGACCCGCTCGATAAACATATCGGCGGTCTCGGCCTCCTTGGTGTAGACCACATGAATATTGTGGTACTGCTCGATGGCACCGGGGCTGCCGGGCACGCGGTAGGCATCGAACACCAGAATGAGCACGCATTTCTGATAGCCCTGATAGTTGCACAGGATATCCATCAGCTTGCGGCGGGCGGCGTCCAAGCTTTCCTTCGCCAGCGCGTTCAACTCGTCCCACGCAAAGATGATGTTGTAGCCGTCCACCAGCAGATACTCCGGGGCAATTTCCCACTGTTCGGCGGCAAAATCCGGGCGTTCGGTCTTTTGCACCGGACGGAACGCCGCCAGCGGGTCCCGCTTGATGGGGCCGTAGGTGCGCTCAAAAATTTTGAGCAGTTCGGCGTCCTCCTCCAGCGTGGCACGGTAAGCCATGGCGCGGCGCTGAGGCGCAGCCTGCACCTCCGGGCGGGCGGACTTTGCCTTGCCCCAGCCGCTTTCCACGTGCATGTGGCTGCGCACCTCACTCCATGGCACCACAAAGCCAGCACCATGGGCGCAGAATACGGAATCTGCGGGGTTTTCCAGATCATGCTCCGGCTGGTAGCCGGTTTCTGCAATGACCTCCTGTGCATTGTGACAGGGGCGGTAGCCGTCCAGCGTCAGGCTCAGATGTCCCCTGCCCCGGGTGTAGCTGACCACCTCCATGGGGTAGCTGCGCATGGTGGATACCGGCGCAAAGCCGGTCAGGGTGGCAGTCTCCGCGCCGCTTTCCGGCGGATCAAAACTGCCCTCCATACGCTGGATATCGCTCATGGCGCGGCCGATGTTCTCCACCGGCACTTCCAGCCGGAAGGCGTACCACGGCTCTAACAGCTGGCTTTTGGCCAGCATCAGCCCCTGCCGCACGGCGCGGTAGGTGGCCTGCCGGAAATCGCCGCCCTCGGTGTGCTTCAGGTGCGCTCTGCCGGTGAGCAGGGTAATTTTTACATCGGTCAGCGGTGCGCCGGTCAAAACGCCAAGGTGCTGCTTTTCTTCCAGATGGGTCAGCACCAGACGCTGCCAGTTTTTATCCATCACCTCTTCCCGGCAGTCGGCGGCAAACTGCATCCCGCTGCCCCGGGGCAGCGGTTCCAGCAGCAGATGCACCTCGGCATAGTGGCGCAGCGGCTCGTAGTGGCCTACGCCCTCCATGGGCTCGGTGATGGTCTCCTTATACAGAATACCGCCCGGGCCAAAGGATACTTCCAGCCCGAACCGCTCTGCCAACAGGCTGCGCAGCACTTCCAGCTGCACCTCGCCCATCAGCTGCACATGAATTTCGCCCAGCGTCTCGTTCCACACCACATGGAGCTGCGGTTCTTCCTCTTCCAGCCGGTGCAGCTTGCCCAGCGCGGCGTGCACATCTGCGCCCTCCGGCAGCAGCACCTGATAGCTGAGCACCGGTTCCAGCACCGGCACATCGCTGTCCCGCTCTGCCCCAAGCCCGGTGCCGGGCTTTGCATGGGTCAGGCCGGTCACGGCGCATACCTGTCCCGGGCCGATAGCCTCGGTCAGGGTATACTTTGCGCCGGAGTACAGCCGCAGCTGGTTCGCTTTTTCTGCCCACGGCTCACCGTCTGCTTCGCCGGAGAGCAGAGCCTTTACCTTCAGCTCCCCGCCGGTGACCCGCAGCCATGTCAGGCGGATGCCCTGCTCGTCCTGTGATACCTTGAACACCCTTGCACCAAAGGCGTGCAGCGCCGGGGCGGGGCGGGTGTAGCGGTCAAGCCCCTCCAGAAGTGCATCCACCCCGTCCAGCCGCAGCGCCGCCCCGAACCAGCACGGAAAAACGTGCCGCCGGGCAACTGCGGGGATAATGTCTGCATCGGTCAAGGTTCCCGCGTCCAGCATTTTCTCCATCAGCTGCTCATTGCACAGCGCCAGTGCTTCGTTGCGGGCGGCAGGCTCTGCGCCAAAATCCACAAAGCCCTCGCCAAGGCGGCGGTTCAGCTGGGTAAGCAGCTGCTCCCGGGTCATGCCGGGCAGGTCCATTTTGTTCACGAATACAAAGGTGGGCACATGGTAGCGCCGCAACAGCCGCCACAGCGTTTCGGTATGGCTTTGCACGCCGTCCGTTCCGCTGACCACCAGCACGGCGTAATCCAGCACCTGCAAGGTGCGCTCAGTCTCGGTGGAAAAATCCACATGGCCGGGGGTGTCCAGCAGGGTGATGGCGGTATTGCCCGCCGTAAGCAGCGCCTGCTTGGAAAAGATGGTGATGCCGCGCGCTTTTTCCAAGCTGTCGGTGTCCAGAAAGGCATCTCCGTGGTCTACCCGCCCCAGCTTGCGGATAGCACCGGCGCGGTAGAGCATGGCCTCGGAGAGGGTGGTCTTGCCGGAGTCCACATGGGCCAGAATGCCCAGTACGATCTGTTTTTGCGTTGTTTCCATGCACTGCTCCTATAAGCCGTTTTCCTAAGTACTGCGCACCATTTCCAAAAACAGCTTTTAAAAATAATTTCCTGTTTATTGTAACACGCTTTGCGGGGAAAAGAAAGTTTTCGGGCGCAAATCCCGCAGGCAAAAAGCAGCACCGGACAGAAAGTGGTCTGCCCGGTGCAATTTTCTTAAAAAAGATCCAGCATATTGTCCAGATAGATTGCCTCCCGCACCTGCAGCTGGTATTCCGGCTTTGTCATATAGTAAAGCAGAAATTCCAGCACCAGTGCGCTGCCAAGCCCCCTGCCCTCTATCTTGAACTGGGAAAAGCCTGCGGGCAGGTACCGCTGCCGGATGTCCTCCACCCCAATAAATCCGGGACTGCGCATCGCCTTGGAAAAGCGGTAGCCCTCGGCGGCATCCGGGGCGGCGCAGCGGTGGTCCGGGCAGTCCTCGCCCAGATTCTGGCGGCTGACCGTCTCGTAGCAGCGCTTGCGCTCGGTGCAGCCGAACCAGCAGCACTCGTTGCACAAAAACTCTACCTTCGCCTTTTGCTCCGGCGGCAGGGTGCGCAGCTGTTCCAGTGCCGGGTTCAGCCGGAAATCCGGCACCACATACCGGAACTGCGGCTTTTCCAGCTCCTGCCGCAGCTCCGCAAACTCCGTGAGCACCTTGGTGGTGGAGGATACCAGATACAGCTCCGGCCAGCGCTGCCGCAGATAGTCCGCCAGCAAATCAGAATGGACGATCACGCCGTTTGGCACACTGCCGCTTTTTGCAAACTGGTCACACAGGGCGTTGCACTGCGGGTCGGCAAGGTGCTCAGCCCGCAGCAGGGAGTTACTGAAGGTCAGCCGCCCGGAGATACCGTATTCCCGCAGCAGCGCCAGCACCTCGTGCGCCGCTGCCCCGCCGCAGGAGATGCGTCCCCCGCCCCAGATGCAGCCTGCCGGAGCGCCGTAGATGGAGCCGATGGTGCACCAATCGTAAAAATATTCCCGGTGCTCCCGGTACAGCGGCAAAAAGCGGCGGTACAGCTCGTAAAACTCGAACAGGCCGGGCAGATGATAACAGGCAGCTGCGGGCTTTTCCATAGCGGTTCCTTTCCTTCAAATGGGCACTCCTGCGGTTTTCAGATGCCGCTTTCCATTGCGACCCTTCTCGTGAAGATGCGTTTGGAGCGGCCCACAGGCCGCGACAAACGCGAAATATAAATAAGCTTTCCGCTGAAGATGGCCATAGCAGCGCGGAGGCCATTTCAAATCGTCTACTTGCCAAAAAGGCTGCTGCACAAAACTGTACAGCAGCCTTTTGCGTTGTATTTTGCCGCTGTTACACGGTAGCGCCGACCTGAGGGGCACCACCGGCAAGCTGCTCTGCCGTAAGCGGCTGGGCTTCTGCGGGGGCGTTCAGCCGCTCCTTGGCCACAGCCAGCATCAGCTTGATGCGGTTTTCCTGATTGACCCGGGTGGCGCTGGGGTCGTAGTCGATGGGGGTGATGTTGGCGCTGGGGTACAGCGCACGGATCTTGTTCACCATGCCCTTGCCCACGATATGGTTGGGCAGGCAGCCAAAGGGCTGCGCACACACGATGTTGCCGTAACCGCCCTGCACCAGCTCGATCATCTCGGCGGTCAGCAGCCAGCCCTCACCCATTTTTGCGCCCAGCGAGATGACCCCCTTGGGCTTTTCCACCAGCTCCTTGAAGGGGCCCGGCGCATAGAACCCGGCGTCCTTCTCTGCCTTGAGCATGACACGCTCCACGCTGTCCAACCAGTTGAGGAACTGGTCGGTGCCTACCTTTACAGCCAGCTTGCCGCCGTACAGCACATGATCCTCGCCCATGTTGAAGGCGCAGTACTGCACAAAGCCCATCAGACCGGGGAAGTTCACTTCGCAGTCCTGACTTTCCAGAAACTTCTGCAAGTCGTTGTTGCCCAGCGGGCTGTACTTGACGTAGATCTCGCCCACAACACCCACCTTGACCTTGGGCACCCGGGTGACCGGGATAGTGGCAAATTCCTTTGCGATGAGCGGGAAGGTGTGCTTCATTTCCCGGGAAGTAAAGCCTTTACCGGCCAGCAAGGCACGGCCCAGACGGGCGATCCAGCGATCCACCATGCGGTCAGCAGCCCCCTTTTCGTTCTCGTAGGGGGCCACCTGATTGCGCAGCGCACACAGCATATCGCCGTAGAAGATGCAGGCGATACACTTGCGCGCCAGCGGGAGGGTCATCTGGAAGCCGCTGTCCTTTTCCAGACCGGAAAAGTTCAGGCTTGCCACCGGGATCTGCGGGTAACCGGCCTTGACCAGCGCCTTGCGCAGCAGATGGATGTAGTTGGAGGCACGGCAGCCGCCGCCGGTCTGGGTGATCAGCAAGGCAGTGTGCTCCAGATCATACTTGCCGCTGTTCAGCGCATCCAGAAACTGGCCGATGACCAGCAGCGCCGGGTAGCAGGTATCGTTGTGGACATACTTCAGCCCCAGCTGTGCCACGGCACTGCCGCAGTTGCCCAGCAGCTCACACTTATAGCCCTCGCAGCGCAGTGCGTACTCCATAAGCCGGAACTGGGTAACGGCCATGTTGGGGATGAGGATGGTGTGGGTCTTTTTCATCTCCGGGGTAAATTTGGGATAATGATATTCCATAGGTTCCTCCTATGTTACTCTAAACAAGATAGTCCCCGCAAAAGCTTCCCCCGCCGGGGGAAGCCCTTCAGCCTATCTTTTATTCTGACTTTTCTGCGGCGGCCTCGTCCCGCTCGTCCAGCGCGGCAAACAGGCTGCGCAGACGGATGTTCACGGCACCGAGGTTTGTGATCTCGTCGATCTTCAGCTGGGTGTACAGTTTGTTGCCCCGCTGCAAAATCTCGCGGGTCTCGTCGGTGGTAATGGCATCCACGCCGCAGCCGAAGGACACCAGCTGCACCAGATCCATATCCTTCTGGGTGGTGCAGTACTTGGCGGCAGCGTACAGGCGGCTGTGGTAGGTCCACTGGTTCAGCACACTGGTGGGGAACTTCTGCACCCGGTTGGAGATGCTGTCCTCGGTGACCACCGCAGCCCCGTGGCGGGTGATCAGATGGTCGATGCCGTGGTTGACCTCCGGGTCCACATGGTAGGGGCGGCCTGCCAGCACGATGATGCGCTTGCCCTGACGGCGCGCCTCGTCGATGATCTCACTGCCCTTTACCCGGATCTTTGCCATGTGCGCTTCGTACTCCGCGTAGGCGGCATCGGCTGCGGCCTGCACCTCCCGCTCGGAGATGCCGCCAAAGTACTTGGGCAGCACCTCCTTTGCCATCTTGTGCACAAAATCCTTGGGACGGTGGATGCCCACATAATCATAGATGAACTTTTTGCCTTCCAGCTCCGGGCAGTTGCCTGCCAAAACCTCCGGGTAGTAGGCCACCACCGGGCAGTTATAATGGTTGTCTCCCAAGCCCTCGTCCACATTGTAGGTCAGGCAGGGGTAGAAGATGGCGTCCAGCTGCATCTGGCTCAGCGCCTTGATGTGGCCGTGGCTCAGCTTTGCCGGGAAGCAGGCGGTATCGCTGGGGATGGTAGCCTGTCCGGCCAGATACAGCCCGCGGGTGGACACCGGGCTGGTGTGCACCGCAAAGCCAAGGCTCGTCCAGAAGGCGTACCAGAAGGGCAGCAGCTCGTAGAAGCCCAGACACATCGGAATACCGATAGAGCCGCGCTTGCCGGGCACAGGCTTGTAGCTGGCCAGCAGCTGCTGCTTGTAGGCGTACAGGTTCAGGCTGTTGTCCTCGCTTTTGCCGGTAACGGGCTTATCGCAGCGGTTGCCGGAGATGAACTTGCGGCCATCGGCAAAGGTGTTGACGGTCAGCTGGCAATGGTTGCCGCAGCCGCCGCACTTGACGCTGACCACCTGCTGTGCAAACTTTTCCAGTTCCTGCTCGTCCATCATGGCAGAGGTGGTCTGGTTGTTTTTATGGCTCTGGCGCAGGCCGTACAAAGCAGCGCCGTAAGCACCCATCAGACCGGCAATGTCCGGCCGGATGACCTCCACGCCCATTTCCTTTTCAAAGGCGCGGAGCACGGCTTCATTATAAAAGGTACCGCCCTGCACCACGATCTTGCGGCCCAGCTCTTCCGGGCTGGAAGCGCGGATCACCTTGTACAGCGCGTTCTTGACCACGCTGATGGACAGACCTGCCGAGATATTCTCGATGCTGGCACCGTCCTTCTGTGCCTGCTTGACCGAGCTGTTCATGAACACGGTGCAGCGGCTGCCCAAGTCCACCGGGCGGTCTGCGAACAGACCCAGTGCGGCAAACTCCTTGACGTCGTAGCCCAGTGCCTGTGCAAAGGTCTGCAAAAAGCTGCCGCAGCCGGAGGAACAGGCTTCGTTCAGGAAGATGTTGCTGATGGCGCCATCCTCGATCTTGAAGCACTTCATGTCCTGCCCGCCGATATCAATGATGAAATCCACGTCCGGCATAAAGTACTTGGCAGCGGTAAAATGCGCCACCGTTTCCACCAGACCGTAATCACAGCGGAAAGCGTTCTTTACCAGCTCCTCGCCGTAGCCGGTGGTGGTGACGCTGGCCACCTGCAGCCCCGGATGCTCCTTGTAAATCTTGAGCAGCTGCTCCCGGATGAGAGGCAGCGGGTTGCCGAGGTTGGGCTGATAGTTGGTGTACAAGATCTGGCTCTTTTCGTCCACCACCACCAGCTTGACGGTGGTAGAACCGGAGTCGATGCCGATATGCACCGGCCCGCAGTGGGCACTAAAAGCCACGCGGGGCACACTATGGGACATATGCCGCGCGTGGAAAGCCTCGTACTCCTCTTTGCTGGCGAACAGCGGCGGCTCGCTGGCATAGGTTGCGGTGGCGGCGTACTTGTCCAGCGCATCGGCCACCTCGGTGAGCACAAACTCCTTGTCGGCATACAACGCAGCGCCCAGCGCCACATACAGCAGACTGTTTTCCGGGCAGGTACCGGTCACGTTCAGCGCTTCGTCAAAGCTCTTGCGCAGCACGGTGCTGAAGGTGAGCGGGCCGCCCAGATAAAGGATATTGCCCTTGATGGGACGTCCCTGTGCCAGACCGGCGATGGTCTGGTTGACCACGGCCTTATAGATGCTGGCGGCGATATCCTCGGTACGGGCACCCTGATTGATCAGGGGCTGCACATCGCTTTTGGCAAACACGCCGCAGCGGGAAGCGATGGTATAGGTGCGCTGCGCCTGTTCGGCAGCCTTGTTCATCTCCTCGGCGCTCATCTTCAGCAGGGTGGCCATCTGGTCGATGAAAGCACCCGTGCCGCCGGCACAGCTGCCGTTCATGCGCACCTCGGTACCGTTGGTCAGAAACAGGATCTTGGCGTCCTCACCGCCCAGCTCGATGACGCAGTCGGTCTTAGGCATAAAGCGCTTGACCGCCACGCGGGTGGAGAACACCTCCTGCACAAAGGGCACGCCGCAGCTGTCTGCCAAGCCCATACCGGCAGAACCGGAGATGCTGAGCAGCGCCTTGCAGCCATGCAGCTGCTCGGCATCAATGCGCCGCAGCAGCTCCTGCGCCTTTTCCAGAATATGACTATAATGTCGTTCGTATGTAGAATACAGCAGTTCATCATGCTCGCCCAGCACCACGCACTTGATGGTGGTGCTACCGATGTCAAGACCTACTCTCACCTTGTTTTTCCTCCTAAGGACAAATAACCGGAACATAACGCCCCGGCTGCTATGGCAAACAAGCCGTTTGCGACAAAGACCCGCAACGGCGTTTTTTCTTTTTAGCTTCCCGCATTGCGCATCTACGTCATTTTCAAACAGTACGCGTTATAAAAAACACAGCAAATGCGCTTTTGCATACATTATTATTATAATCCAATCGCAGGCGGCATTCAATCCATGTTGTCTATTTTACACGAAAAAAATAGTATTTTTTGCTCAAAAGGCTGAACTTTTTGTGAACATGTGTCGGTTTTCCCGCAAAAAAAGCCGCCGCACAGCGCTTTGTGCAGCGGCCTTATACCGGCGGAACGATTTCGAATGGCTCCGCATGCGCTTTGGCTATTTTCAGCGGAAGTTCCTCTCTACGCCCCGCGCGTAAAAATGTTTTTGGAGTGCTCCGTTTTCCTTACCGGTTCACGAAATTCAGCACCAGAACCAGCAGCAGCATGTGCACGGGGTAAAAGGCGTAGCAGGCATACTGGAAAGGCTTGCTGTGATAGCCCTGCCGACCGCGGTACAGCCAGATGGGCACCAGTGCCAGCAGCGCCAGCCCCTGCTGGCAAAGCTCAAAGTCCATGCCGAAGAGCTGAATGGGGTACATAAGCCCACCCAGCAGCTCCACGTTGACCCAGTACAGCGCAGCCAGCTGCCCCAGCAGACACCACCACTTGCGTCCATGGAAGAAGTAGAAGATGAACACAGTCAGCACCCCTGCGCCGTAGTAGTCCACCATGCCCAGCGTGCCCAGCACCGCGCCTGCCACCACCACAAGGGCGGATACCAGCAGGTACAGTCCTGTTTTTTGCTTTTTGCGCACTGTTTCCATCAAGTGGATGCCCAGAATGCCCAAAAGCAGCGTCCAGATGACGTTCTGGTGCACCGGGTAGAACCATGTACCGCCGTACATCAAATCGAAGGGGATCTCCGAAAGCAGGGCAAACAACAGCAGACGCAGGGTGTATTTTTTCAAATCGTGGGTGTGGAAGTAGCCCTCCACCGCCATAAAGGCAAAGATGGGAAAAGCCACACGTCCCGCACAGGTCAGCCATTCCTGCGCGGGCAGCAACGTCGCCCACAGGTGGTCCATCAGCATCAGCGCCATGGCAAGGATATGAAGAGCCGCTGCGCTCAGGTCAAAGCGGGTCGCGGCAGTGGAATCGATCGGTTTGGTTGACATGATCCTACCTCGTTTTTGTCGAAATTTGGTCGTTCTGTCTGGAATACGAACGAGCCCTGCAAAGAATTGCAGCCCCGGCCAGATTTTTCCACCGCCGGGGCTGCAGGAATGCTTTATTTTTTCTGCTGCGAATACCCCAGACACAAAAAGGCGGAGCCAAGGCAGAGCCATACCACCGCCGTAGAGTGATTCTCGCCGGTAAAAAAGTTCAGCACCGCAACAAGAAAAAACAACAGTCCACTGAGATAAAACAGATTGCATTTTTTCATAGAGCATTCCTCTGGTTTTGGTTTTTTCACCGGCTATTTTGGATACGGCAAGCGTAGGGGCGGCTGCCATTTTACTCCGCGTGCAAAGGGGCGCAGAGCGCCCACCCGGCACGCAGAAAGTGTGTGCCCGCAGCAGTCTGCGGGGCAAATTCATGAAGGGTGGCTTGCCTGCCTGCCCATGGAGACGTAAGCGCAAAAGCAGGAATGCGGGAAGGAGCAAGGGACGGTTTCGGCGAAAAAGCGTCTGGCGGTGGCGGAAAAGCCGAACGCA
>ERZ779890.4129-NODE-4129-length-12302-cov-5.890994_pt1 | contig 12302 bp, 10 predicted proteins | sample MGYA00511553_ERZ779890 | MGnify/ENA primary metagenome ERZ779890 (study PRJEB29588, sample SAMEA2152064) | human gut metagenome | biome: human gut; feature: human-associated habitat; material: faeces | place: Denmark | collected 2008/2010 ...
AAAAGCAGTACGAATATTACCGGGACAAGCTCCTCACCTTTAAGGAGGCCGTTTGATGTCCAGTTTCAACATGGTGGCGCAATGCCCTGAAAACACGGTGGTGGCTGAATACACACCTGCGGAAGTCCGTTCCGACGCCTACCAGAGCGAAGCCGATCTGGAAAAGGCGTTCATCAAACAACTGTGTTCTCAAGGTTACGAATATGCGGATATACGCAACGAGGCAGCTCTTGTTGCCAACCTTCGCCACCAGCTGGAACTGCTCAACAACTACTCGTTTTCTGAAAAGGAATGGAAGCGGTTCTTCACCCAGCATCTTGCCAATGCCAACGAAGGCATCGAGGAAAAGACCCGACGCATACAGGAAGACAGTGTCCTTAATCTGACAAGGGATGACGGCACGACCAAGAACATCACCTTGCTTGACAAGAAGAATATCCATAGCAACCGCGTACAGGTCATCAACCAGTATGAAGAGACGCAGGGGGCGCACGATACCCGCTATGATGTGACGGTGCTCGTCAATGGTTTCCCGATGGTTCACATTGAACTCAAGCGCCGCGGCGTGGCTATCCGGGAAGCTTTCAATCAGATCAAGCGCTATCAGCGGGACAGCTTCTGGGCCTCCTCCGGCCTGTATGAATACGTCCAGATATTCGTCATCTCCAACGGCACCCACACGAAATACTATTCGAATACTACCCGTGACGCCCATATCAGGGAGCAGAGCGGGAGCGGCAGGCGCACGAGCAAGAAGACAAGCAACTCCTTTGAGTTCACTTCCTACTGGGCGGATGGTAACAATAAAATCATTGCCGACCTTGTGGATTTTACCAAGACTTTCTTTGCCAAGCGTACCCTGCTGAATATCCTTGCCCGTTTCTGCGTCTTCACCTCTGAAAAGCTCCTGCTGGTGATGCGTCCTTACCAGATCACCGCCACGGAACGCATTCTCCAGCGCATTGAGCTGGCCCATAACTACAAAAAGGCCGGGACGCTCGCCGCTGGTGGCTACATTTGGCATACCACCGGCTCTGGCAAGACGCTTACTTCCTTCAAGACAGCCCAGCTTGCCACGCGCCTTCCCTATGTGGACAAGGTGCTCTTTGTCGTTGACAGAAAGGACTTGGACTACCAGACCATCAAGGAATACGATAAGTTCGAGAAAGGGGCGGCCAACGGCAACAATTCCGTCAAGGTGCTCACGAAGCAGATGGAAGACCCCAACGCCCGCATCATCATCACCACCATCCAGAAGCTCGGCATCTTCGTGACGAAGAACCCAAAGCACACCGTCTTTCAGCAAAGGCTGGTTCTTATCTTTGACGAATGCCACCGCTCGCAGTTCGGCGAGCTGCACGCCGCCATTACCCGGGCCTTCAAAAATTACCATCTATTCGGCTTCACGGGCACGCCCATCTTTGCCGAGAATGCCAGTGCCAGCGGCAACCCGCTGCTGAAGACCACCGAACAGGCTTTTGGCGACAAGCTGCACACCTATACCATCGTCAATGCCATCAATGACGGCAATGTGCTGCCCTTCCGCATCGACTACATCAACACAGTGAAGATGGCGGAGGGCGTGAAGGATTGCAAAGTCAGGGCCATCGACATCGAAAAGGCGCTTGCCGCCCCGGAACGCATCAGCGCCGTAGTCAGGTACATCCTGGAGAACTTCGACAGAAAGACGTGCCGTTCCTTCTTCTATACCGTCAAAGGACAGAGGCTGGCGGGCTTCAACTCCATCTTTGCCGTGAGCTCCATCCCCGTGGCCATGCTCTACTACAAGGAGTTCAAGCGGCAGTTGCAGGAATTGCACAGGGATATGGCTGTAGCTACCATTTTCAGCTATCAGCCCAACGAAGCTGACCCGGAAGATGAAAGCTTCAATACCGCCGAACTGGATGATACTTCCCGCGATTTCCTGGAAGCTGCCATCGCTGATTACAACAAGGCCTTCAACACCAACTTTGATACCTCAGCCGACAAGTTCCAAAACTACTACAAGGACTTGTCCCAGCGGATGAAGAAGCGCGAGATCGACCTTCTTATCGTGGTGAACATGTTCCTCACGGGCTTTGACGCAACTACCCTCAATACGCTGTGGGTGGACAAGAACCTCAAACAGCACGGCCTTATCCAGGCCTACTCCCGCACCAACCGCATCCTCAATTCCGTGAAGACCTTCGGGAATATCGTCTGTTTCCGTGACCTGCAAAAAGAGACGGACGAAGCCATAGCCCTTTTTGGCGACAAGGACGCCGGCGGCATAGTCCTGCTGAAAAAGTACGAAGATTACTATAACGGCTTTGACGAAGAGAAGGCGAACGGCGAATCCAGACACCACGAAGGCTACCGGGAGCTTATTGACGGCCTGCTCACCCGTTTTCCGCTGGGACAGCAAATAGTCGGTGAGGATGAAGAAAAAAGCTTTATAGTCCTGTTCGGCTCCATCCTGCGGATACGGAATATCCTTACCGCCTTTGATGATTTCAAGGGCAACGAGATCCTTACGCCCCGTGAGTTTCAGGATTACCAGAGCATCTATCTTGACTTGTACGAGAAGCACAGGGAACCAAAAGCAGATAAGGAAGATATTAACGCCGATATCGTCTTTGAAATGGAGTTGATGCGTCAGGTTGAAATCAATATCGACTATATCCTGATGCTCGTGGAGAAGTTCCGGGCCTCGCACGGCAAGGATAAAGCCATCCTTGCCAATATCCGTACGGCCATCAATTCCAGCATCGAGCTTCGCAGCAAAAAGGAACTCATTGAAGGCTTTATTGCGGACATCAATGTGTCTCCGTCTGTCTGTGACGACTGGCAGCGTTACGTAAGCAAACAGAAAGAGTCAGACTTGGCAGAGCTTATCACAAGCGAACGTCTAAAGCCTGAAGAAGCCCGCAAGTTTATAGACAACGCTTTTCGTGATGGTACGTTGAAAACCATCGGTACAGATCTTGATAAAATCATGCCCCCAGCCAATCCCTTTGATAAAAGGAGTAGAGAGAATAAAAAAGGCATCATTGAGCGCATTAAAGCTTTCTTCGAGAAATATATTGGACTTATATAGGATATTTTTATCATACTACGCTATGATTTAAAAAATAACGGACAAAATAAGAGTAATACTAATTCCATATTGACTTTTTTATAAAATATGATATAATAATATAAAGCTGAAAAATGGCTTTCGGCTAAAGCCCTCTGCATTCATGCAGGGGGCTTTTCGTTTATTATAAGATAGGAGTTATTTATGTCTTACACGAAAGAAATGTGTCTGTACCTTCTCGACAACCCTGACAACATTGAAGCTGAATCGCTTACCGAGTGCGTTGAGCGGCAAGTCTTCCAAGCCATGAATAAGGCCATATCCATGCGTGTTGGCGACAGAACGCCGTGGCGCGGCCAGTACGCGCTTGTGACCGGTGACGACGAGGAGCACGAAGAAACGTGGTTCGCCTGCGCTCATTGGCCGTACAAAGCCAATGGTGATCCCCTCGTGTGCTTTCGCTTGTGGGAGAACGAAGGCGACAACGGCTATTGGCTGTCCCAGGCGCTTGGTGTGAACGGCGGTTCCATGTGCTTCGAGTTCAGGATGGTCGGCAAGACCGGTGGGCCTTCCTTATATAAGGTAAAGAAGGCCATGAAGGAGTTCTACGAGCAAAACGCCCGGCTCAAGGAGGCTGGTTTCAAGCTGCACCAGCGAGGCTCCATTTTCATGCCGTTCACGCTGGTCCCCGGTGAAGTCAAAAAGGAGTTTCCCGACCTCAAAATGTCGTTGGCTCCCATGAAAGCCGTGCTTGAGAAGCTGTTCGAGCTGAAACCGGAGTTTGACAAGCTCGTGAAGGCCGTTTACCCGCCGAAGCAGTAGTAGAGGAAAAAGGGGGCGTGTCGTTTGGTACGCCCCCTTTTGTGTTTTCATCGCATGGTAAACGCTTCTGGCAATGTTTTCAGTAAGGCGATGTTTTAGACATCGTTAAGACGGTGTAGATGCTCACGGCATCGTTGGCACACCGTACATCCATCAAAGCAGTGCACGAGCACCGTTACATCTACTCGTGCTGTGTATATTCACCACAACATTGAAAATACACCTTTTAAAGAGATGTATATTTGTAAAAAAGATGCTACTTGAAGCAATTTTTTCATTAATATGCGATGAAATTTCATCGTGTTTGTTGTGAAAATAAGCTATCTTGACTTTTGCTGCGTTTTTTTGTATAGTAAATACATGCTCGAAATAGTGCGAGCAGCCATTTTGCCCTCTGCATACGCGGAGGGCTTCACTTTTTTAAAAGGAGTATTGGAAGATGAAACATCATCTTACAGACATCAAAAGAAGAAGGGCGTACCCCGAAGGATACGCCCCAAATCACTTGGTCGTGTTTTTCCCATCCTTCTTGAACCATCCTTTTTGGACAGCCCAAAAAGCAAGTGCCCAGAGAGGCTTTTCTGGAAACGCATCGCAGAGGTTGTGCTTTTCAGCAAGGGTTGAGCAGATCGTTTTGGCTGTGCTCCCTTCCAGCTCGGCGAGGTCCTCAGCCGTTATGCTATTACAGAGTGCTGCAAAGTCCTGTTTGAAGGTTTTTTCATCAAGAAGAGCCAAGGTAAGCGCTATGACTACTTCTTTGGGAACCCGGTTTTTGGGCTTGCTCAAGCACTTTAACTTACGCGTGGAAAATGCCTCTCCCAGTTCTTCCCCAAACCGTGCCATCCCATATTCGACAATGGCATCGCTGATGAACTGGTTTTTCGTGCCCTTGCCTTGTTTCTTCCACTCTTCAAGCACCGCACAAGCCGCTTGGGAGTAATAGACGGTCATTTGGTGTCCGTCTTTTTTGGAAGCAAGGAAAAAGTTCTCGGGAACATCGTCTTTCTTGGTGTCGAGCTTGGATTTTTCACTCATGGCAGCCTCCTTATGAAAGAAGGTACTGCGATGATAGCACATCGTCAATGCGATTAAAAAAGAAAGGAATCTTCAAATGAAAGGTTTTCTTCGTGGGCATCCACCGTAAAAGCATCGTAATTCGGCCCGGTGCCATAGTATACGTATAATTATTCACAAATATTTAAGTACTGTTGAGGAGATATAAAACTATGAGGAACTACTATGAGGTTCATTACGATACAAGGCATGCAATTCTGGGTTTCAACGAAAAAGCACCGTTACGTTCATCGTAAAAGACGGCACAAGCACCAATCCTTACGGAGGTCATGGAAGCAGAGGAATAAAGGTTTACGCCGTGCCCTTTGCTCGTTAGCTACCTCGCCTTATCTGTTCATCTCCCTGATGATCCCCGGTGCATGCTGCGATACGCAGCGGTTTGCTAACTGCCAGGACGTGTTCACCAAGTTCGTGAGGAAGCTGGTCTACCGGTTCCCGGGCTGCTGGTTCGTGTACAAGCGCGAATGGACGCAAAAGACAGGATTCCACTTCCATTTGATAGGGAACCTTTTTGAGTCGAAAAAGCTGAACTTGAAAGCTTCAAACCATAGAAAAGTTTCCAAACTATGGAATGCATCGATAACGGCAGTTCATGGGACGGTGCCTCCAGCTGGCGTGAAGCCATGCCTTGTCAAAGAGTGTAGCTTTGCCATGCATACTGGCTACCTTCTTAAGGATGGCAAGAAAGGGCAGGATATGGCCTTTATCAAGAAGTCTGGCGGTGCGCAGACGTGGAACTACATCAATAAGAAAAACATCCCGTTTGCGCCGAAAATACCGGCAAAGATTACTGAAAAGGCCTACTTCCTGTTCCTTGATATGCTGAAAGAGGAACTGGACGGTACCGGCTTCAACACCGAATACATTATGCGTATCAGGCCCAAGGCATGTGCCTCGTTGAGCCACATTGATAATGACATCCTGTTGAGGGTTCTCAAAGAAGCTTGCAAGGAGGCACACGATGGGGCAGCAGTGCATGACATATAAGCAGATAGCCGAGATCTTACAGATAGCACCAAATACGTTTAGGAAGACGTGGCGCCAGTATCCCCACTTCTTTGTGACCCCGCCCAGCACAAGGCCGCAAGGGGGAAACCTCAAAAGTGCCCGTTTCGACCCTGTGGAAGTCTTGAACTACGCAAAACAAGGAAGGTACAGCTATTATGGCTATCAACACGATACAGTTGAAGACGTGCCGTCGGTACGAGGCAAGCGTCAAAGTAGGTGGTATAATACGCAAGAAGCGCTTTCTGACGCTCCAAGAAGCAAAGATATGGGAGTTGGCGATGAGGCAAGCCCCAGCAATGGTAGCACAGCCCCGTTTGATGTATTCGCTGGCCTGTAGCCAGTACATAGCTGACTGCGAGCTGCGCATAGCTTCCAACACCCTCAGGGAAAAGAAGAAGCACTTGCGCGAGTTCGCCAGCTACATCAGGAAAGACTGCCGCTTGCAGGACTGCGCTATGGATGACGTTACTTTGAGCATGGCGCGTGCCTTTAGCAATGGCGTCATGGCCCGTAGCGGTGCCAAAACGGCCAACAGGCGTATACGTACGCTCAAGGCCCTTTGGAACTGGCACAAATCAGAGCTTAACGGCAATCCTTGGCAGGCGGTCAAGCCCTTCCCGGAAGAGGAGTTCGTCAAGTACGTCCCTTCAAAGGATGACGTTGAGAAAGTCTTCGCCGCTGCTACGCAGCAGGAAAGAGATATATTAACGGTCATCAGCTACACTGGGGCACGCCTCAGTGAAGTGCTTAACCTGAAGTGGGAAGACGTTTCAGACGGCTCCATCAGGCTGTGGACGCACAAAAGCCGGAATGGCTCCAAGACGTCCCGTCTGGTTCCTGTCGGCCATACGCTGCGTGACGTGTTGACGCGGCTTCACCCTCTATCAGAGGGCAGCCCGTATGTTTTCGTCAATCCCGCTACGCATGGGCCGTACAGACGGAATCAGCCCTCCATATGCCGCATGCTGAAACGGCTGTGCCGTGAAGCTGGTGTCAGGGAGTTCGGTTTTCATGCGCTGCGGCACTACTTCGCCTCCATGCTCGTAAGCACGAACAAGGTGACGCTGTGCGACATTCAGCACATGCTGGGCCACCAGCGCGCCACGACCACGGACACCTACTTGCACAGCTTGTGCCCCCCAGTAGATCACTTGGCGGGGGTGATTGAAGAAATGAACCAGCCCTTAAAGGCCAGCTAACAACCAGACAACCGAAAGGCCGGGGAGACGATCTCCGGCCTTTTTTGTCGGCTTCGCACACCGTACCACCAGCCGAAGCGTTTCCCACGCTCAAAAAGGCCGCCATAAGCAAGGCTGGGCAGCCTGTTTACGTGCCCCCCTGGAAACAGCTGTTTCGGCACGTCGGTATACACAATGGTATACATCTTCGCCGGGGAGGCTATTTTTCAGGCACGAAAAAAGCCGGTAAGCTACATGCTGTAACCTACCGGCTTTGCTGCCTTAGTGGCGGAGAGGGAGGGATTTGAACCCTCGATACAGGTTTAAGCCCGTATACTCGCTTAGCAGTCGATTGATTTTGTTTTTAACTATCTAGAATGTATGGTGTTTATTTTTCGATTTCAACACGTTCTGCGCGTTATGGCGCTGCGCTACGCCATACGTACCATAAAACTTGAAAAAATACGTCAGACAATCAGCCCACAAAAGCAAGCGCCAACACATCCAGGCTAGCACTTTGCGGGTTCTTTTCAGCGTCGATTATTATACTGCCATTACATTCAAGCATGTTTGCCGGGAACTTGAAAGCGTTCTCTACCTCGTTAAATGATACATCATCGCCAACGGAAAGCATAAGACTGAGCTCTTGTAGTTTTTCGCGGTAGCTTGATTCCAGTCCTTCGGTAGCTTGAACGCATGACTTTATGCCGCTGAGATAGCCTTTTGCGCTACCATAGCTGAGGATTCCGAAAATATGCTCTTCTTCGGTATCGCGAAGGCTGCTCAGGATATGGCTGATAGCTAAGTAAGTTACTTTGAAAATGTTGAAAGATTTATCTCTAACCTGTGAAAGTATGGTTATATTGGCATGTTCGGAGATGTTTGTGGCGGTATTTTCGTCTAGGATAGCATTTGGCTTGATTATGAGTATTGTCTGCTTATCTTTTGATAACTCACATATATTTGCTGTCTCTTTAGCTACTTCATCAGTACTCATATCAGAAAATATGAAAACATTGTCTACTTTTGATATTCTTTCTATAGCGTCATTAATAAAGGCATCTTTGTTTGACTTCGTATCAGCCGACAGTAATACTTCACCAAACTTTGAGTATTGGTCATCGGAATCTGTGATGATGCTGAAAGGCTGCTGGAGGCTGAGTTCCCTAAGATAGCCTATTTCTTCGTTGAAACTATCATTGCCAATGAAAATGAAGTAAGAATTATCTATAACGAGTTCGTAAATATCATCATTTTGCAGCTCTAGCATAAAGGTACTCCTTTTTGAGTGGTATACCAGTAAGCTGCATTTATATTGATTCTCTCGGCCTAAAAAGCTAAGATGTCCCCCGTTACGTGGCTTCTTCCCATGCGTTCGGTACGGCGCAAACTCCCGCTTGCCGGGTAAGGGAGGTTAGCCGCATGAGACGCCTTGTGCTCTTGGCGCTGCTGACGCTCCTTTGTCTGATGCTCCGGGCTTCGTCCCGGCTGTAAGCTAAAACAAAGGCCCCCGTCCGGCGGGCACCGGGCGAGGGCGTAAAAGAAAAGGCTTCAGCCACGTAACACCATAAGGGGACGCTCATGCGTCGTACCTGCCGGGGGAGTGTTAGCGCACTTTCCCGGCACCTTTTTTATAAGCATTCTTTCAGGAGATTGCAAGCCGCCCCCATAGATGCCTTTCCCGGTTTGGCTTTTAGAGATATCCCTCAATTTCCGGTAGGAGAGAGCAACAATGAGTGACAACAGGAAAGAACAGGAGCGGGCAGAGCTCCATCGCGTGATATGGAATATCGCCAACGATCTTCGCGGTAGCGTGGACGGCTGGGATTTTAAGCAGTACGTTTTGGGGATGCTGTTCTACCGGTATATCTCTGAAAACCTTACCGCCTACCTGAACAAACGCATGGCGGAAGCCGGTATCGATAACGTTGACTATACGGAGATGGGCGATGAGGAAGCTGAAATCGCCCGTGAAGAGATACTCCCCATCAAGGGTTTCTTCATTCTGCCAAGCGAACTCTTTGCCAATGTTTGCCGCCGTGCCGCCCTTGATGAAAACCTGAACGAAACGCTGGAAAGAACCTTTAAGCACATAGAACAATCTGCCGTAGGGACGGATAGCGAAGATAACTTCAAAGGTCTGTTTGACGACCTTGACGTGAACAGCAAGAAGCTTGGCGATACCGTAGCCAAGCGTAACGACAAACTGGTGAAGCTGCTTTACGGCGTGCGTGACATGAACCTCGGCAACTACCAAGACAACACCATCGATGCCTTTGGTGATGCCTATGAGTTCCTCATGGGCATGTATGCCTCCAACGCGGGCAAGAGCGGCGGCGAATACTACACCCCGCAGGAAGTTTCCGAACTTCTCGCAAGGATAACCACCGTGGGCAAGACCTCCGTGAACAAGGTCTATGACCCCGCGTGCGGCTCCGGCTCCCTTCTTTTGAAGTTCGCCAAGATACTTGGTACGGAAAACGTGCGGGAAGGCTTCTTCGGGCAGGAGATCAACATCACCACCTACAATCTGTGCCGTATCAACATGTTCCTTCACGATGTCGGCTACGACAAGTTCGACATCGCCCTCGGCGACACGCTCACCGAACCGCAACACTGGGATGATGAACCCTTTGAAGCCATCGTCTCCAATCCCCCGTATTCCATCAAATGGGATGGGGAAGACAACGCCACGCTTATCAATGATCCCCGTTTTGCCCCGGCCGGCGTCCTCGCCCCCAAGTCCAAGGCGGACCTGGCTTTCATCCTTCATTCCCTTTCGTGGCTGGCCACCGATGGGGCGGCGGCCATCGTCTGCTTCCCCGGCGTCATGTACCGAGGCGGAAAGGAAAAGAAGATACGCAAGTACCTTATAGACAACAACTATGTGGATTGTATCATCCAGTTGCCGGACAACCTTTTTTTCGGCACGACCATTGCCACCTGCATCATGGTGCTGAAGAAGTCCAAAAAGGACAACACTGTCCTCTTTATAGACGCCTCTTCCGAATGCGTGAAGGTGACGAACTCCAACAAGCTGACAGCGGCCAACTCAGCCAAGATACTGGATGCCTTTATCAGGCATGAGGATGCGGAATACTTCGCCAAAGTCGTTACCACTGCCGACATCGAAGCCCAGGACTATAATCTTTCCGTCAGCACCTATGTGGAGCAGGAAGATACGCGGGAAGTGGTGGATATCCGCGAACTCAACAAACAGATTGAAGAAATCGTTGCCCGTGAAGCCGTGCTCCGTGCCGAGATTGATAAGATCATTGCCGAGATAGAAGGCTAGCCGCTATGAAGATTGACGAAATTAGCCTTACCAACGCTCACCGCCTCTACGAGAGCGGAGACATTGAGAAGATAGAAGTCGGCACGACCAAGGGGCTCCAACAGATACACGAATATCTGTTCGGAGGTCTCTACGACTTTGCCGGAAGGATACGGGAAGTGAATATCTCCAAGGGCAATTTCCGCTTTGCTAACTGCCTCTATTTGAAGGAAGCGTTGGCGGCGATTGAGAAGATGCCGGAAGCGACCTTTGAGGACATCATAGCCAAGTATGTGGAAATGAATATCGCTCATCCCTTTATGGAAGGGAACGGGCGAGCCACCCGCATCTGGCTGGATATGGTGCTTAAGAAGAACCTTCGCCGCGTGGTGGATTGGCGGAACATTGATAAGGACAAATACCTTCAAGCAATGGAGAGAAGCCCTATCAACGACCTTGAACTCCGTGCTCTCATACAGCCGAACCTGACCGACCAGACGGACGACCGAGAAGTCATCTTCAAGGGAATAGAGCAGTCCTACTACTACGAAGGATATAGAAAATGAGCCGACTTGAAGAACTTATCGCTGAACTCTGCCCGAATGGGGTGGAGTATAAAGAATTAAGAGAAGTTCTTACTATAAAAAATGGTAAGGACTATAAAGAGTTTGAAACTGGCGATATCCCTGTTTATGGTTCTGGTGGGATTATCGCATATATTGACACATACGCTTATGATAGACCGTCAGTTCTTATTCCAAGAAAAGGTTCTATTGATAAGTTGTATTATGTGGATACTCCATTTTGGACGGTAGATACTATATTTTATACTGTTATCAACAGTAATATTGTTATTGAAAAGTTTGTATATTATTTCATTGAAACCCAGCATATTGAGAAACTGAATACTGGTGGTGGAGTTCCAAGTCTTACCCAATCTGTATTGAATAAAATAAAAATCCCCGTTCCACCTCTTTCCATACAGGAAGAGATAGTGAGGATATTAGACAAGTTCGCCGAACTTACCGCCGAACTTACCGCCGAACTTACCGCCGAACTTAGCAAAAGGAAGCAGCAATATCAATATTATAGGAATACTCTCGTTGATTTTAAAGAAGTCTTGGATAAACCTTTCCAAATTAATAAACTTATCGTCGAACTCTGCCCGAATGGAGTGGAGTATCAGCCATTAAAAAATGTTTGTGAAGTTCGTAGTGGTTGGGGATTTCCTAACTCCGAGCAAGGACTGACAGAAGGAGAACTTCCTTTCTATAAAGTCAGTGATATGAATAATTTTGGTAATGGTACTGTAATGACTTTGGCAAATAATTATATTTCAAAAGCCACTGCGAAAAAATTAGGGTGTTCTCCTGCTCCTTCGGGGACGATAATTTTTCCTAAAATTGGTGCGGCTATTGGAACAAATAAAAAGAGAGTTCTTTCAACAATATCTTGTTATGATAATAATGTTGTTGGGTTAATACCAAACAATTTGATTAGATCAAAGTTTCTATTCTATATAATGGATAGTATAAATCTTATGCAATTTGCTGACTATTCTGGTGCTATGCCGTCCATTAGAAAAACTACTTTGGAAAAATATGGAATCCCCGTTCCGCCTCTTCCCATACAGAAAGAAATTGTTCGTATCCTCGACCGCTTCGATGCCCTGTGCAACGACCTGGCCAGCGGCCTGCCCGCCGAGATCGAAGCCCGCCAGAAGCAGTATGAATACTACCGGGACAAGCTGCTGTCCTTCAAAGAATTAGGGGCGTAAACTATGGAAAATCTGATTCAGGAAATCGAGGATTGCAGAGGGAAGAACTGCTATCTTGCTGCACTATCTCTTGCTCTAATAATTCCAAATGTATGTGCGTCTTATGGTAAAGGA
>ERZ779890.4141-NODE-4141-length-12274-cov-2.202963_pt1 | contig 12274 bp, 9 predicted proteins | sample MGYA00511553_ERZ779890 | MGnify/ENA primary metagenome ERZ779890 (study PRJEB29588, sample SAMEA2152064) | human gut metagenome | biome: human gut; feature: human-associated habitat; material: faeces | place: Denmark | collected 2008/2010 ...
GTATCGTTGAGCCTATGCTCAGAAAAACAGCAATCAGATAAATGCAGTTTTTGCTCTTATTCTGATATTTTCTGATCGTTCTAGCCGTTATGACAAGCAGATAAACGATGCTCATGAGATAAGCGGCAAGATAGATCCAGAACGCATCGCCGCGCATGTAATGATTGTTTTGGTCAACGGAAAAAACACCTCCGAACAGAAGCGATATACCGAGCACTGCCAGATATACCAGCTCTGCGGCAGCCATTATTCTCTGTGACCGGTTTTTCCCAAGTGTGAAAGAAAGCACAATGGAAACCGCAGGCGTCAGTCCAAACCCGAGATAGTTTGCGAGAATGTTCAGCCAGCGAAGCGATGCCGGTCCATCATCCACCACAATCGTCAGAAGCTCCAGTATCGAAATCAGAATAATCAGCAAAAATGCACTGATAAACCAGAACCTGAGCCTTTTCCGTAGTATTCCGTTATACCTTACAAACACGCACATGATGCTAAGCGTAAAAATATCTATAATTGTAATAATCAAAAAGTAATAGTCCATTGGCCGCCTCACATTCTTGCCGTCCCTGGTCTGTGTCAGGAAGCATGCCTGTTGTATCATTTTATGAATTATCGGCCGCATCCGCTGTGTTCTCCGGATGCTCCTTTGCTTTTACCGTATCTGCCTCGTATCGCTGCAGATCCTCTTCGTAGCTGCTGTATGCACGGTCCCCTCTGTGATCCGGCAATGCATAGTCCTTCGCCAGCCATGCACCTAGATCCGCCGTAAGCTTCCCGGCACCTTCTGTATTCAAATGCGTCTGATCCCGGAAATCTGTTGCAAAATCGATCAGCTCCGGCTCCTCCTTCTGATAAAACCGAAACGGAATCCCGCGCTCCCTGGCCCAGTCCTCCAGCGTCAGATTCATGCCCTGACGTTTCAGATAACGGTCTATGTCCGCTTCCGAGCCGTACGGAATCGCCAGCAGTACCAATTCTGTATCATTTTCCTCACAAAGCTTCCACAGCTTTTCCAGATATTCCAGACTGAGCTTTGGCAAATCAGACGCTTCCTCCGGAAGCCCCGGATCCTCCACCCTCGCAACGGTATAGTCGATCCGTGCCCCTCTCAGATATGGCTTCGTATGGAAGTCATAATCCTCCAGCGCATCCTCCAGCCATTCGCGCGAGTCGATATCCAGATGGTTCGTTGGCTCGTCGAGGACCAGCAAATTAATCTTCTCATCCATCAGCATGCACAGCCGCAGACGGCTCTGCTCGCCGCCGGACAGGCTTGAAACGGTCTTGAATACGTCCTCGCCCTCGAACAGATACGCGCCCAGCCGGTCGCGTGCGGTCTGTACAGTGCAGTTTTTTTCATAGAGCATCGTGTCAAGCAGCGTCCGCTCGGGGTGGGCAAAATGAATGATCTGCGGCAGATAAGCCCATTTGACCGTGGGGCCGAACTTCACGCGGCCTGCGCCGGCCTCCTCGCCGAGCAGAAGCTTTAGAAATGTAGATTTTCCGGTTCCGTTGTCGCCAATGATGGCTATATGTTCCCCACGCTTGATCTCGAAACTGATATCGGTGAAAAGTGTCTGTGGCGGAAAGGCTTTGCTTAATCCTTTGACAGAAAGGACATCATTGCCACTGACACGGGAAGGCTCCAGCTTCAGATGGATGTCAGTGTTGATCTCCATCGGTTTGTCTACAAGCGTCATCTTGTCCAACATTTTTTCCCGACTTTCGGCACGCTTGATGGATTTCTCACGGTTAAATGAACGGAGCTTTTCAATCACGGCTTCTTGATGTTTGATCTCACGCTGCTGATTCAAGTATTCTTTTAATCTGGCTTCTCTGAGCTGTTCTTTTTTGACAGCAAAATCAGAATAATTGCCCATATAAGTATGAAGCTGTCCCTGCTCGACTTCAATCACCTTTGTAACCACACGGTTCAGGAAATAGCGGTCGTGGGATACGATAAGAACAGCACCCGGATAATTCAGAAGATAGGTTTCCAGCCATGCGATGGAGTTCATATCCAGGTGGTTTGTTGGTTCATCCAGAAGCAGGACGTCAGGCTTGGTAAGAAGGAGTTTGCCAAGAGATACACGGGTCTTCTGACCACCGGATAAAGAATCTACGGGTTTAGTAAATTCTTCTTCTGTAAATCCGAGACCTTTTAGAACGCCGGTAAGCTCACTTTTATAAGCGTAACCGTCTGCGTGCTCAAATGCAGAAGTCAGTCTCTGATAAGTGGCAAGACGTGCTTCAAGAGCATCTCCGGAAAGAGACGGAAGCTCTATCTCGATTGTACGGATCTGCTTTTCCATCTCAATGACTTCGGCTTTTGCCGTGCGGACTTCTTCATAAATGGTATTGCCGCTTTCCATCTCCTGATGCTGTGCAAGGTAGCCGAGAGTTTTGCCTTTGGTAAGAACAACCGTCCCTGCATCGGGAGAAAGCTGTCCTACGATCATCTTGAGGATCGTGGATTTGCCGGCTCCGTTAAGACCTACAAGAGCAGCTTTTTCATGGTTCTCTATATGAAAGGATCCGTCTTTTACGATGACCTGATCCCCAAAACTTTTTGACAGATTATGACATGCCAGTATCATTTTTATATCCTCCTGTTAAAGTGGCAATTATGTTACTGCTCACAGTAACATAATTATAGCTGAAATACGACAAAAAACAACTATAAAATTTGACTTTTTCACTAGATTCTTATATAATTAAAAATAATGAGTCAAAAAATAGGAAGGTGGAAGTGAAAGTGGCATCAAGAGAAATATCTCAGGCAGTAATAAGGAGACTTCCGCGGTATTATCGTTATTTAGGGGAACTACTGGAGAGCGGAGTCGAACGGATATCATCCAATGAATTAAGTAAAAGAATGAAAGTAACTGCTTCACAGATCCGTCAGGATCTGAATAATTTTGGTGGATTTGGACAGCAGGGATATGGCTATAATGTAAAGTATCTTTATACAGAGATAGGTAAGATCCTTGGACTGAACGAGAAACATAAATTCGTTATCATTGGAGCAGGAAATCTTGGACAGGCACTGGCGAACTATGCAGCATTTGAAAATCGGGGATTTGTTTTAAAAGGGCTGTTTGACGTAAACCCAAGGCTTGCCGGATTGACGATCCGTGGAGTTGAGATCCGTATGATGGATGAATTGAAGGATTTTGTGAAAGAAAACGATATTGAGATCGGGGTTCTTACGATTCCGAAGACAAAAGCAGTAGAGGTTGCCAATCTCCTGGTAGATAATGGAGTTAAGGCTATCTGGAATTTTGCGCATACAGATCTGAATCTGCCGGATAATATTATTGTTGAGAATGTTCATTTGTCTGAAAGTCTGATGAGATTATCTTATAATATCACCAGATACAATGAAGAACATGAAGGAAAGTAGGCAAAGCAGACCAGAAGGCAGAGGTGCAGGAAAATTTTTTCCTGCACCTTTTTGAAAATTAAATGTATGGGAGACCGGATATGAAAGAAATACTGACAGCAGATCAGATGAGAAGATCGGATCAGAGAATGATACAGAAGATGCAGGTCCCGTCCCTTGTCCTGATGGAACGGGCGGCACTTCAGTGTGTGGCTGCGATGAAAGCAGAAGACATAGATTTGTCGAAAGCATTGGTCGTGTGTGGAAGTGGCAATAACGGTGGTGACGGATTCGCAATTGCAAGGATGCTCGTAGAAGAAGGAAATCATCCAGATGTAGTATTGGTCGGAAATTATGACCATCGTAGTGAAGAAACAAAAATCCAGATGAAAATTCTGGAAAATCTGGGAATATCTGTAGGAAACAGTTTGCCACAGAAAGAATATAGTGTTATTATAGATGCCGTATTCGGTATTGGCCTATCCCGTGAAATAAAAGGCAGATACGCAGAGGTGATTGATCAGATGAATCGGATGACTGCCTGTAAGGTGGCAGTCGACACTCCTTCAGGGATCCGTTCGGATGATGGAAAAGTGCTTGGAACGGCATTTAAAGCAGATCTTACAGTGACCTTTGCGTTTCAGAAGATGGGACAGATCCTATATCCGGGATGTGAGTATACAGGAAAGCTTGTTACAGCGCCGATCGGAATTACCAGACCGGAGTTTTTTGCGGAAGAAGAAATCTGCATGGCACTTGAAAAATCCGATGTGCCGGCAATGCTGCCGCAAAGGAAACCGGATTCTAATAAAGGGACTTATGGAAAGGTTCTGATGATTACCGGAAGCAAAGGAATGTCCGGTGCAGCATATTTAAGTGCCAGGGCAGCATATCTTTCGGGAGCAGGTCTTGTCCGGATTTATACGGAGGAAAGTAACCGGGCAATCTTACAGGAACTTTTACCGGAGGCGGTAATGACGACCTATTCTCTGGATGAGACAGAATCATTTGAAGAACTTCCGGATTTGCTGGAATGGGCGGATGTGCTCTGTATTGGATGCGGACTCGGCATGGGACCGCATTCGGAGGAATTACTGAAAAAGGTGCTTGAGAATAATAAAACCCCGGCTGTTATTGATGCGGACGGACTGAACCTTCTGGCAAAGACCGATGAGTGGGGGATCGAACAGATTCGGATGAATCCTTCCGGATATGTACTTACTCCACATATGAAAGAAATGTCCAGACTGACCGGATACAGCGTACAGGAATTAAAAGACAACAGAAGAGAGCTATTAAGGAAATATACAGAAAAAGTCCATGCTGTCTGTGTACTGAAAGACAGCAGGACACTTGTGAAAGCGCCAGAGGGAAGGCTTATGATCAATACCACCGGTAATGCGGCAATGGCAAAGGCCGGATCGGGAGATGTGCTTGCAGGAATGATCACCGGACTTATGGCACAGCATATGAGACCGGATGATGCCGCTGTGCTTGGCGTTTATCTGCATGGCCTGTGCGGAGATCATGCCAGAAAAGAACTTGGCTCTTACAGTGTGCTTGCGGGTGATCTCTTGAAAATGCTCGGCAGAACACTTAAGGAATTGGAGGATATGACAGAATGAAGAAATACAGCAGACTGCGTGCGGTGATCGATCTGGATGCGGTGATGTATAACATGGAAATGATGCATGCAAATATAGAAAAAGGAACCAAGATGGTCGTGGTCATCAAGACAGATGGTTATGGTCATGGAGCGGTGCCGATTTCAAGAATGCTGGAAGATGTGGACTATGTCTGGGGCTATGCGGTCGCAACTCTGGATGAAGGTGTTGTACTCAGAAAAGCCGGCATTCAGAAGCCGATTCTTTGCCTGGGATGTATTTTCCCGGACCAGATGGAAGAGATGATCCGTCATGAGATCCGCATGACAACCTACAGCTATGAGCTTGCGAAGCTTGCGGATGAGACCGCATACCGTATGGGGAAGAAGGCATATCTGCACATTAAGATCGATACAGGAATGTCAAGACTTGGCTTTCCGGTAGCGAAAGAAAGTGTAGAGGAGATCCTTAAGATCGGCAGACTTGTTTATACGGATTGCGAAGGAATGTTTACCCATTTTTCAAAGGCAGATGAGACGGATAAGACCACGACACTGGAACAGATCCGTGCTTTTCTGTGGATGAAAGAACATCTTGCAGCAGAAGGTATGGAATTTACTTATTATCACTGTGCAAACAGTGCAAGTATCATTGATATGCCAAAGCTTGGAATGAATCTGGAGAGAGCCGGGATTTCTACCTATGGACTGTATCCGTCAGATGAAGTCAATAAGGAGGCAGTTCCGCTCCGGCCGGCAATGGAGCTGATCGCGCATGTGACTTATGTGAAATGGATTGAAAAGGGTACGGAAGTCAGCTACGGAGGCACCTTTGTTGCCCCGAAAAGGATGCAGATCGCCACGATCCCGACGGGATATGGAGACGGATACCCAAGAAGTCTTTCCAACAAAGGATATGTTCTGATCCATGGTCAGAAGGCGCCGATCCTTGGCAGAGTCTGTATGGATCAGTTTATGGTAGATGTGACCGGAATTCCGGATGTGAAATTTGGTGACAGGGCAACACTGGTCGGCCACGATGGGGATGCTTATCTTTCAATAGATGAACTTGCCAACCTGAGCGGTAGATTTAACTATGAATTTATCTGTGATATCAATAAACGTGTTCCGAGGGAATATCTGCGTGACGGAAAAGTTGTAGAGCAGGTCGATTATTTCTAAAATGCGGGGATGCACTTCGAAAGAGATATGAATACAGCAGGAGAAAGCTGGCAATAATGAAAGTATCTTGATAAGCGGAGTGTGAAAGAAGTGCAGATCAGGCGTGGAGATATTTATTATGCGGATTTAAGTCCGGTAGTCGGTTCGGAGCAGGGCGGTGTGCGTCCGGTTCTTGTCATCCAGAATGATGTCGGGAACCGGCACAGTCCGACCGTTATCTGTGCCGCGATCACTTCAAGGATGAATAAAGCGAAGCTGCCGACACATGTGGAAATCGATGCAAAAAGGTACAGAATCGTCAAGGATTCTGTTGTCCTTCTGGAGCAGATTCGGACGATCGATAAACAGAGACTGAAGGATTACGTGTGCCGGGTAGACAAAGAGCTTATGAGAAAAGTCGATGAAGCGCTGTGCGTCAGCCTGATGCTTCATACATAAAAGAGGAGAAGTATGGAAAGCAATGGAAACGGAAGGTAATTTACTTCAGAAAATGAAAAATGTATTTTCTGACAATGAAGATAAAGAGAAAATTGCAGAAGAAATCATTGAAAAAGTACTGGAAGGCTATGAAAAAGGTGTTCTGACAAGACGTGAGATGAAGATGATCACCAACATTTTTGAATATATGGATTCGGATGCAAAAGATATCATGACGCACCGGAAAAATATCGTAGCACTGGATGGAGAGGAATCTCTGGAAAAAGCACTTACCTTTATGCTGGAGGAGAACAAATCCAGATTCCCGGTTTATGAAGAAGATATTGACAACATTGTGGGGATTCTTCATATCCGGGATGCGATGCAGAGCTACCTGGACGGTCCGGCAAGGAAAAAACCGGTGCACGATCTGAAGGATGCCATCCGTCCGGCAGGATTTATCCCGGAAACAAAGGCGATTGACAAACTGTTTCAACAGATGCAGCAGGACAAGAGCCATATGGTGATCGTGCTGGATGAGTATGGACAGACATCAGGGATCGTTACGATGGAAGATATTGTAGAAGAAATCGTTGGAAATATCCAGGATGAGTATGATGAGGAAGAAGAGCTGATCATCAAACAGGCAGATGGTACATATATCGTGGATGGTATGACACAGCTGGAGGATCTGGAAGAGCTTCTGGGAATCAGTTTCAACGAAGAAGATTACGATACGATCAATGGTTATCTGATCGACTGCCTGGACAGAATTCCTTCGGAAGATGAAGAATGTCAGGTGGAATTCGGAGGCTATCTGTTCCATGTATTGTCAGTTGATAATAATACAATACGCAAAGTCCTTGTCAGTAGGACAAAAAAGTGATAAAATAGTACAATTGAGAATAGTAAAAATACTGAAGAGAGGTAAAAAGTAATGTCAGGACATTCAAAATTTGCGAATATCAAGCATAAAAAAGAAAAAAACGACGCAGCAAAAGGAAAAGTATTCACGAAGATCGGTCGTGAAATCGCTGTAGCAGTCAAAGAAGGAGGCGGAGCTGATCCGGCTAACAACAGCAGACTCCGTGATGCGATTGCAAAGGCAAAAGCAAATAATATGCCAAATGACAATATTGACAGAAGTATCAAAAAAGCAGCCGGAGACGGAGATGCTAACAACTACGAACACATCGTATACGAAGGATACGGACCGAACGGAACTGCAATCATCGTTGATGCACTTACTGATAACCGTAACCGTACTGCTTCTAATGTAAGAAGCGCTTTCACAAAGGGAAAAGGAAATATCGGAACCAGTGGATGTGTTTCTTTCATGTTTGATCAGAAAGGACAGATCATTGTCGATAAAGAAGAATGTGAACTGGATGCAGATGATCTGATGATGCAGGCACTGGATGCAGGAGCAGAAGATTTTTCGGAAGAAGAGGACAGCTTTGAAATTCTTACAGATCCGAATGATTTCAGTGAGGTTCGTCTTGCTCTGGAAGAAGCGGGTATTCCGATGGCAAGCGCAGAAGTTACAATGATTCCACAGACATGGGTAACTTTGGACAACGAAGAAGATATCAAGAACATTCAGAAGACACTTGATCTTCTTGAAGATGATGATGATGTACAGGAAGTATATCATAACTGGGAAGAAGCATAGGATCGATTCCGGGAGGAACCTGAATGAATCAGAGTATACAGAATGGACTGAATGACCTGTTTGACCAGATTATTCCGATTTCCGGAGATTTCAATAAAAAGACTTATGCGGATTCGTTTAAAAATGCATACGAGAAGTATAAGCCGCTTTTTACTGAGATTGCACAGGAATGCGAGAATTCGGAAGACAGACAGGAAGAGATTGAAGAGATTGCTGCTGTTCTGCCGGATAGAATGCGGGAAGTACTGGATCAGGAAAGTTCAAAAAGAAAAAAAGAAAATGTACTTATGAAATATAATCTGGGCATGGTTACGTATGTGATCCCGATGTTCCGTTATGGCAGAATGGATGCTTGTGAAGAGATTGTAGACTGCATGATCGAACGCTGGAATGATCATGATCTGGAACTAAAGATCAGTAAATCGGAATTCGAGCAGATCCAGGGAGGCTTCAAATCACGTCTCTGCTATATTACTACAGCCGTATGTGCAAGCCTTGGCAAACCGGATGACTGTTACGAACTGAATCTGATGAGAAGATACAGAGATGAATATCTGGTGAATCAGAAAGGCGGCGAAGAAATTGTTGCCGAGTATTACGATATTGCTCCGACAATCGTAAACCGGATCAACCGGATGGAAAATTCAGAAGATGTATATGCAGATATCTGGTGCCGTTATCTTCACCCATGTGTTTCCATGATCGAATCCGATAATCTGGAGGCATGCCGCAAGATTTATACGGATATGGTATATAGCCTGCGCAGGAAATATTTATTTTCATAATGTTTAAATCAAAGAGAATGTGCCGAGTCGCATTCTCTTTTGCATATACAGTGAATCAGGTACAGATTTGTGTCGGTACAAGAATCTGCGATTCATTTCTGTGGCGAAAATCCTGCATATTTTCATAAGCATTGTCCATACTAAGCTAAAAAGAACGGAGGAATGCGGCAATGAAAATACAGGAAGAAACGGATGTAAAAGAATACCAGATACGCAAGAAAAAGAGCAGGGAACAGACTGTAGAAAATATGGAAAATAAAGAAAAGGCAGTCAGAGAGACAGAGCCGGAAACCACAAAGGAAGAAGATGAACATGTTAAAGAAATGGGAATGCTTTCGCTTGACCGACGTCGGAATCATCAGATCGAGCTACTCACGATCATCGGCGAAGTAGAAGGGCATGAGACGGTTTCCGGCAGTACAAAGGCAACCAAGTATGAGCACCTGCTTCCAAAGCTGGCACAGATTGAGAACAGTGTTCAGACTGATGGTGTGCTGATTCTCTTAAATACACTGGGCGGAGATGTGGAGGCGGGACTTGCGATTGCGGAAATGATCGCGTCTTTAAGCAAACCGACAGTATCTCTGGTACTTGGAGGGTGTCATTCTATCGGTGGCCCTCTTGCTGTATCAGCAGATTATTCTTTTATTGTTCCAAGTGGGACGATGATCATTCACCCGGTGCGGACAAGCGGAATGTTCATCGGTGTGGCACAAAGCCTGCGAAATATTGAAAAGACGCAGGACCGGATCACCGGATTCCTTGCAGAGCATTCCGGAATGTCACAGGAGCGGATTGAAGAACTGATGCTGGATTCCACACAGCTTGTCAAAGATGTGGGGACAATGCTGGAAGGGAAACGTGCAGTGGAGGAAGGACTCATTGATGAAGTTGGCGGAATAAGAGATGCATTAAATAAATTGCATGAAATGATTGATGAAAAAATGGAAAATACTGATAAAAATTATGAGATGACATAAGGCGAAGAGGATGCTATAATAAAATAGTATGTACAAGTATACACTTTTGATGGCTGATTCCGGATACTATATCTGGGGAGAGAGGAGAAGGAATCGGTCATTTGATTACAAGATATAGAGTATAAATACAAGGGGGAAGTTTGATGGCTTCAAAGACAACCGGAACAAAGAAAAATGCAAAGCAGAGCACGGCGAAAAAGCGGCAGCCTACGAAGAAGACAAGTGCAAAGTCTGCAAAATCTGCGAAGACAACCAGAAAGAATACCACATCAAAAGCTGTGCCGCAGGAAGAATCATTTCTTGCAACGGAGATTCTGATCTGGGTGACACTTGCGGTAGGGATTCTGCTCACAATCAGCAATTTCGGACTTGCAGGTGCATTTGGAAGAAAGATTGCAGCACTGCAGCAGGGAATGATGGGGTGGATGGCGTATGTATTTCCACTGCTTTTATTTTGTGGAGTCGCGTTTGTGGTTTCCAATAAAGGAAACAGGATCGCATATATTAAGACTGTTGCAGGCGTTGTATTACTGGTTCAGTGCTGTGTGCTCTTTGAACTGATTGATGAAAAAGGCGGATCTGTTGGAAAGGCAATTGCGGTCAGACTGGTGCCGGCAATCGGTAAAGTTGGTACATATGTTGTCGTGATCATTTTAATGGTGATCTGTGTAGTCCTTATCACAGAAAAGTCTATTCTAAAAGGAATGAAGATCGGCGGGGAAAAAGCGTATGACCGTGCCAGAGAGGACATGCAGAAGCGTAAAGAAGAGGCTGAGGAACGCAGGGCAAGACGGGAAGCTATGCGTGTTGATTATCAGGTAAGCGGCGTTTCCTTTAATTCGACAGTTGGAGGAAAAGAGAACGAGGCAGAAAAAGCAGAAGAAAAAGCCAGAAAAGAAGCAAAGGAAAGCACAGAAAAGAAAGCTACCAGACGCAGCCGGAAAGATATGAGCAGCGTGCTTGCCGGTGCAGAAGAAGCGGCTGCAAAGCACATTATGGAACAGACTGGGAAAATTGCACTGGATGATGTAGTGATCAATCGTGCGATGCCCCTTTCCGCTACAGAGCTGATCCCGGATCCGGAACCGGTTCCCCTTGAGCCGGTGAAAGAAAAACTCCCGAAGTTCTTAAAAGGAGCGATGCAGGAAGCAGAAAAAAAGACGGAGTCCGGTAAAGATATACAGACAGATGTGGCTGAAGAAAATTTATCAGCGGTGCAGACAGAAGACGGAATAAAAAGACAGGTCTCCGGAAATTCAAAAGTTAAGGCAGATATCCCAAAAGAGGTGGCTGCTGTTGCAGATACGATTGCAAAAAGTGAGAAACCGGTCAGGGAATACCGCTTTCCACCTCTTAGTCTGTTGAAGCATGGAAGTAAAACCTCCGGAGATTCGGATGCGCATCTGCGGGAGACAGCAGCAAAGCTCCAGAAGACACTTCAAACCTTCGGTGTGAATGTTACAATCACTAATATCAGCTGCGGACCTTCTGTCACACGCTATGAGTTACAGCCTGAGATGGGGGTGAAAGTCAGCAAGATCGTAGGACTTGCGGATGACATCAAGCTGAACCTGGCGGCGGCTGATATCCGTATTGAGGCACCGATCCCGGGAAAAGCAGCGGTCGGCATTGAAGTTCCGAATAAGGAAAATTCTACAGTCATGCTTGGGAATCTTCTAGCGTCCAAAGAATTTAAAGACAGTACCTCTAAAATATCGTTTGCAGTTGGAAAAGATATCGGAGGTAAGGTTGTCGTTACAGATATAGCAAAGATGCCACATGTGCTGATCGCAGGTGCTACAGGTTCCGGTAAGTCTGTCTGTATTAATACATTGATCATGAGCATCCTTTATAAAGCAACTCCGGATGAAGTCAAATTAATTATGATCGATCCTAAAGTTGTAGAATTAAGTGTTTACAAAGGCATTCCACATCTGATGATTGACGTGGTGACAGACCCGAAAAAGGCAGCTGGTGCTTTGAACTGGGCAGTAGCTGAGATGACAAGGCGTTATCAGGCATTTGCGTCATTGAATGTACGTGATATCAAAGGATATAATGCGAAAATTGAATCTATGCCGGATCATGCAGATGAAGCAAAAGGACATAAGATGTCGCAGATTGTCATTATTGTAGACGAGCTTGCAGATCTTATGATGGTTGCTCCTGGCGAAGTTGAAGAAGCAATTTGCCGGCTGGCACAGCTTGCAAGAGCAGCAGGAATTCATCTGGTCATTGCAACACAGCGTCCGT
>ERZ779890.4143-NODE-4143-length-12261-cov-9.090775_pt1 | contig 12261 bp, 10 predicted proteins | sample MGYA00511553_ERZ779890 | MGnify/ENA primary metagenome ERZ779890 (study PRJEB29588, sample SAMEA2152064) | human gut metagenome | biome: human gut; feature: human-associated habitat; material: faeces | place: Denmark | collected 2008/2010 ...
GTCCGCAGCGCGGCAGCGATCGCCTCCGGCGTGGCCATGCGCAGTCAGCCGAGCTGGACCACGATCCTGGCGTGGGTCTGGCTCGTGGGGATCGCCGTGCTGCTTCTGTACACGTGGATCAGCACGCAGCGGCTGCGGCGCAAGGTCCGCGAGGCCGTCCGCCTGCAGGGCAATATCTACGAGACCGAGCATATCGCCTCACCGTTCGTGCTCGGCGTGCTCCGGCCGCGGATCTATCTGCCCTACCACATGGACAGCCGCGACCGGGAGCAGGTCATCGCCCACGAGCAGGCTCATCTGCGCCGCGGGGATCATGTGTGGAAGCCGCTGGGCTTTCTGCTGCTGACGATCCACTGGTTCAATCCCCTGCTGTGGCTCAGCTATGTGCTGCTGTGCCGGGATATCGAGCTGGCGTGCGACGAAAAAGTGATCAAAAACCTAAGCTGCGGGCAGCGGGCCGACTATATGCAGGCCCTTGTCACGTGCAGTGTGAACCGCCGCAGAATTGCGGCCTGCCCGCTCGCCTTCGGCGAGATCGGGGTAAAGGAGCGTGTAAAATCTGTGATGAACTACAAAAAACCGACTTTCTGGATCATTCTTCTGGCCGTCGCCGCCTGCGTCGTCCTGGCCGTCTGCTTTCTGACGAATCCGATCGGCTTCCGATATGACGCTGCAGCCGACCCTATCGTCTCCGCAAAGTATTTTGACGCGCGAAATCACACCGACCCGATCGCTGTGGATCTGTCCGCGGCCCAGATCGACGAGCTGAGCTCCCGGCTGGACGGACTGAAAAACGCGAAAACGAGCGATACCCTCGCCGGTTGGACGCCGATGTATCAGATCAGCGCGCAGCTGCAGGATGGGTCCTATATCCGGGCCAACGGATATTCCAGTGCGGACGACACGCAGGTGGATATCGAATGGAACGACGTGCACTATCTGGTGACCGACCGGGAGTTTCAGGACTATCTGAGCCGGGTCTGTGCCGGCGCGGACGTTGCGGCGGCGGAGGAGGCCTCCGCAGAGGAAACGCCCGCCCTGCCCGCAGATACGAACGCGGCAGAGCCGGAGCAGCCCGCCGAAAGCGATGCGCTGGGAGAGAAGCTGGCCGAAACGGAAACCAAAGCGGAAGCCCTCGACCACGATCCGGTGCTGGACGACGCGATCAGCAAAGCAGTCCTGGATCATTACGCGGACGCCGTGCAGCCCGGGCAGATCCATGTGGAGAGCCACGTCCTTCTGGCGCAGGACGACAGCAGCGCCGACACGATCACCGTATATCTGCTCGTCCTGCAGGAGACATACAGCGCAGACGGCGGGACGCTGACGATGGAAAACGGCAGCTACGTCCCCACGGCCATCACATTCTCTCTCAGCACTTCCAGTGGCCCCACCCCGCTTGAATACTGGGAGCCCAGCGACGGCAGCTATTCCGACGACATCCGCGCAAAATTCCCCGCCGCCGCAGCCGAAGAAGCCCTGAACGACCAGGCCTACATCGACGCCCTTCGCTCCGCCTGCGAAGAACAAGCCCAAAAAGCACGGACAAGCACGCAGGGGTAAAGTCCCTTCCTGCTGGAAGCGCAAATACAGATAACAGCATGAAAAACCCGATGTGTGGTGCACATCGGGTTTTTCGGAGGGAAATTTGTCTGTCTGTATTACTTGCGTACTTCTACGCCGGTAATCCGTTCATAGTATTTGAGGATCGCGCTGTGGTCGCTCTGGCCGTCGCCGTTGTTGTGCAGCCACTGCAGCATCTCCTGCACCTGCGCGGTCAGCAGCATCGGCGTGCCGAGGCCGTGGCCGGTATCGAGGGCGTTGTTGAGGTCCTTGATATGCAGGTCGATCTTGAAGCCGGGCTTGAAGTTGCCGTCCATCATCATCGGGACCTTCGCATCCATGACCGTCGAACCGGCCAGACCGCCGCGGATGGCCGCGAAGACCTTCTCCGGGTTGACACCGGCCATGGTCGAGAGCGAGTACGCCTCGGCGCAGGCCGCGATGTTGCAGGCGACGATGATCTGGTTGGCCAGCTTCACGGTGTTGCCCGCGCCGTTGACGTCGCCGCAGTGGACCACGGACGCGCCCATGACCTTCAGCAGGTCGAAATACTTGTCAAACAGTGCCTTCGGGCCGCCGCACATGATCGACAGCGTGCCGTCGATGGCCTTGGGCTCGCCGCCGGAGACCGGCGCATCCATCATATGGATACCGGCCTTTTCGCACTCCGCCGCGATCGCCTTGGACTCCAGCGGGGCGATGGAGCTCATGTCGATGACATCCAGACCCTCGTGCGCGCCTTCGGCCACGCCGCCCTTGCCGAGCACGGCTGCGCGCACGTGCGGGGAATTGGGCACCATGGTGATGACGACATCGCTCTTCGAGGCGACGTCCGCATTGCTCTCGCCGCGGGCTGCGCCGCAGGAGACGACGTCATCGAGCGCTTCCTTCGCAAACGGGTCGAACGCCGTCACTGCGTAGCCCGCCTTCAACAGATTCTTGCACATGGGTCTGCCCATGATGCCAAGACCGATAAAACCAACTTTATACATACTTCAACGCATCCTTTCTGTTAGATCCAACGGTTTGTTTTTTTATTGGAGAGATAGGTCTCCAGCGGGGCCCAGCCGGTCTCGTTGAACTGGCTCAGGAGCTTCTGGGTCACGCCGTAGGTGATGAACTCCGACGGCTTCATGCCGTCCGGCTCGTAGGCGCGGACGAATTCGGGGATCTTCCTCAGCTGATCCAGGATATCCTGCGGGACCGGATTCGAGATCCGCTCCTCCTGCGGGGGATCCGCCGCGAGGATCATGTCCTGCACGCGGGTGTTGATCGTGTACAGGAGCTTTCCGCCGGCCATCTCCGTCAGGTGATAAGCGCCGCGAAGGCCGGCCGGCATGATGACCGCGTCATAGCCGCGCTGTTCAAAAATCTGATAGGTACGCTTGGCAACGGCGAGGCCAGCCATCGTGATGACCGACTCATCCAGACCAAGCTTCATATCCTGCGCAACATCGCGCAGATAATCGTCCAGACGGCCGACCTGCTGCACGACAATGCACAGCGGGGGCTTTACGCCCGCGGCCAGCGCCTTCTGCTTGCCGCGCGCATAGGCCTCGGCCACGGCGATCGCCTGCGAGACGGAGACATTGATCGTGGCGCAGATGGGAATGCCCTCTTCTGCCAGATGCTCGATCACCTCGATACCGGCCGCGGTCGCGGGAAGCTTGACGGCGATATTTTCCGCCCATGAGTGGACGCGCCGCGCCTGCGCGAGCATGCCCTCGGCGTCGCCGGCCCGCGTGGGGTTCAGCTGGCCGAGCGCGTAGCCGTCCGCGCCGTTCGTCCGCTCGTAAACCGGGCGGACCTTTTCCGCCGCATAAGTCGCAACGAGCTTCAAAAGCGCCTCTGCGCGTGCTTCCGGCTCAAAATCGTCGCCGAGCGCCACGACCTTCGGGTTCCAGAATTCCGGCTGGGACTGGAACGAGCGGAAGGTCAGGACCGGGTTCGTCGTCACGCCGGTCGCACCGCGCTGGATCGCCAGCTCGATCTCATCCGGGTTGCCGGAGTCGTGCCACCACCGGGTCGGGGTGCACTGGTTGATCCACTCCAAATAGTTCATATCGGTACCTCTGCTCAGAATTTAAAATTGACCAGCGGGTTCCAGCCGTCGTTGATAAACTGATCGGTCGTGCGGTTGGCAGAGCCGAAGGTGATGAACTGCTCGCGGGTCATGCCGTCCTCGAGATAGGCCTTGCGGAACTCCGGCATGGTCATCAGGCGGTCGATCACGTCCTGCGCGACCGGAACATCGATGCGTTCTTCGCACTTCGTGTCGCTCGGGAGCATCTTGACGATCTTCGGGGCAATGGAGAAGATCATCTTCGCGCCGGCCAGCTCAATGATCTGGTTTGCGCCGCGGCAGCCCGCGGGCATCAGGTAGGTGTCATAGCCGCGCTCGTTGAAGATGCGGTAGGCTTTTTTCAGGCAGGCGATACCGGCCTGAGTGATATCGCTCTCGCTGACGGCTGCGCCGCTGTCGTGCGCAACGTCGCGCAGGTAGTCATCCAGACGGCCGCACATCAGAACGGCAATGGTCAGGCCCGGCTTGATGCCGTTCTGCTTTGCACGCTCCTTGCCGCGGGCTGCAGCCTCGCCGACGGCGAGGACCTGCGGGACGGTGAAGCTGACGGTGGCTGCGACGTTCAGGCCCAGCGACGCGCATTCCTCATACGCCTTGATACCGGCGTTGGTCGCGGGCATCTTGACCACGATATTCGGCGCCCAGGAGGCGAGGATCTTCGCCTGCTCGATCATATACTCCGCATCGCCGGTCTTGTTGGGGTTCGTCTGCGCGCAGACATAGCCTTCGCCGGGGACGCCCTTTTCGAAGATCGGGCGGGTCTGCTCAGCATAATAGCCGGTCACGCACTGCATGAGCGCGTAGACCTTCTCGTCGCCCTTCAGATCCTGCGGGATGGCCGCGAGGCGCTCGGCCCAGAATGCACGGTCGCCGTTCAGCGTGGACTGGATCAAAAACGGGTTGGTCGTCATGCCGGTGGCGCCGTTGGCAAAAGCAGCCTGCTGCTCTGCGCGGACGGCGGAATCATGCCAGTAGATAGACTTTGTCTGGCTGCTGAACCAATGCAGGTATTTATGTTCGTTATTCATAACTATGTGTCTCCTTTGCGGATCCGGCCGCAATGCCGGACCGGGTACGATCAATGTGTAGTTGGTATTGGCTGCGCAGCGGATGCGCCGCCGGTCGACTCGCGAACCACGAGCTTGCTCTGCAGCAGGATCTCCCGCGCGGGAGAAGCCGGCTTTTTGATGCGCTCGACCAGCAGCTGCGCGCTGGTCATGCCGATCTCGTAGAGCGGCTGGGCGATGGTCGTCAGGGGCGTTTTCAGATAGGCGCCGAATTCGATGCCGTCGTAGCCGGTCACGCGGATCTGCTCCGGGATGCGGATGTGCGCGGCATGCAGCGCCTCGATGACGCCGATGGCGACCGTATCGCAGCCGCAGACGATCGCGTCTGGCAGAACCGGCAGGGCGAGGATCTCCCGCACCGCGGCAAGGCCCGCTTCCACGCTGACCTCGACCTCGAAGTTGGGGAAAGACTCCAGGCTGAGGCCATATTCGCGCAGAGCGCTGGCATAGCCGTCACTGCGTTCGCGGCTGGAACGGGAATCCTGCAGGTGCAAGAACACCGGCCGTCTGCAGCCCTGGGCGAGCAGATGCGATACGACCTCGTAGCCGCCGTCATAGTTGTTGTTCAGGACGGCGTCGGCGGTATTCTGGCCACGCTCGCCATGACGCATGGCGATCACGGTCGGAATGTCGAAGCCCTGGATCCACATGAGCCGCTCCTCGGTATAGCATTTCGGGGCAACAAGGATGAGGCCGTCGATCCGCTTGTCGATCAGAGACTGGATCGCGTCATATTCCAGCTCCGGCTGCTTGTCGGTGTTGGTGATGATGACGCTGTAGCCGTTTCTGCGCGCCTCGTCCTGGATCCCGCGCAGTACGCGCGCGACGACGGACTCCGCACTGTCAGACAGGACGACGCCGATGGTCCGGGTCGCCCCGGTGCGCAGACTGCAGGCCACCTGGTTCTGGCTGTAGTTCATCTGCGCGGCGATCTCCAGGATCCGCCGGCGGGTCTCATCCGAGAGCCCCTCTTTGTTGTTGAGCGCCTTGGATACGCTCATAACAGAGACGCCGGCTTCCTTTGCAACTTCTTTCAGTGTGACATTTTTCATCTTGCTCCCCCGATTTCTGCAGATCCTGTGTTCGCCGCGGCGTTTGTCTTCGATGGGTGTACCTTGCGAATGAAGTTCGAAGCTTAACGTTATCTTACGAATTATGTTAGACTATGCATCCGCAAAAATCAAGCTTTCCTTACCCAAACATGGTAATGAGTCCCGGGCAGAACACCACGATCAGCAGGACTACAAAGAAGCAGCCCAGATACGGCAGCTCGCCCTTGCTGATGCGGCCCATCGGGAGGCCCGTGAAGGTGCTGGCAGCGAAGATGTTGTTCGCCACCGGCGGCGTCATGCAGCCCATGACGTTCGTCATGGTGACGATCATGCCGAGGTGCAGCAGATCGATGCCGACGGCCTGCGCGATCGGGATGAACAGCGGCAGCAGCATGGAGACCGTGGCAATGCCCTCCAGGAAGAAGCCGAAGATCAGCAGGATCACGGTGATGATGAGCAGGATCGGATAGTAGCCCAGACCCGCGCCGAGGTTGGCAAGGCCGACGGCGTTCGGAGAGGTGTAGTTATAATGGGCGCCGCCGCGGCGGATGTCCACGCCGCGTTCGATGCAGTCGTCGACAAAACAGGAGACCAGCGGCGTCGGGCACAGGGTGCTGTGGGCAAATTCGACCGCGTTGACGGACTGCGCATGCAGGTCCATGAAATAGCGCTGCTGGGTCCGGTAGGCGTCATAGAACGCGGTGAAATCTTCAAACTGCTCGCCGACGGCGAGACCGATCTGCTTGCCCCGGATGGGATCGACGCCGTTGAAGATCGTCGTTTCGAGGACCTTGCAGAGGTTCGTGAAGCCCGCGGAATACATGCCCTCCATCCGGCCGGCGACATGCGGCTCGACACAGCCGACCTCGCAGTAGTCGCGCGCCTCGGCCAGCGAACAGCCGATGTTGCGCAGGACGGGGATGATGGCCTCGTCATTGAAATAGGCAGGCATGCCGATACCGGCGCGTGCGACCTCCGCGGCGGCCAGCTTCATGCGGCGCGCGGAATGCTTATGCCAGCGGACCGACAGCGACGGCTGCGAGAGCTTCAGCTCCGCCGTCACCTTGCAGCAAAGGACCGACACGTCGTTCGTCACGTCGTTGCCGTCTGCGTCCATGCCGCCGACGATCAGGTTCTGGAACATCGGGTAGCCGCCGAAAGCGAGCGAGCCCATGTAGTCGCGCAGCTTGCTGATCTCCGCAAATTTGACCCAGAGGCAGCCGAGCAGCTCCTCTTCCCGCTCCGGCGAAACGCCGCGCTGCATGTCGTTTTCGTAGCAGCGCCAGGTGTACTGGTCAAAGCGGCCGGGGCTCATGCTGTGGCCGTTGGAGTCGATCTGCAGGCAAAGGTGCAAGAACCAGAAGCTCTGCAGGGCCTCATGGAAGGTCTCGGCGCGTTCGCGGGGAACCTTGCGGCAGACACGGGCGATCTCGAGCAGCTCGTCCTTCCGCTGTCCTTCGGCCCGCGCGGCCTGCGTCTCGGCGAGGGCGGCGAAGCGCTCAGCGAAGTGCAGCATGGCCTGCAGGACGATCTGGCAGGCTTCGTAGAATACTTTCCGCTCCACGTCCTCCGCGGCGGTCGGCTGGCAGTGCGCCAGCTTTTCCCGGATCTCGTCAAGCAGGAAGTCGATGCCGTGGTCGATCAGCTTCTGATAGCTGACGCTGATATGGCCGAGACCGCTGGACAGCGGGGACAGCAGGAACGCCTGGCTGGCCATGGCCTCCTTCGCGGCCTCGGGGATGATGCTCAGCGCGCGGTCCTTCGTCGTTCTGCCCTGCCACTTCGGAAGAAGCTCCCGCAGCACGGCCTTGTTTTCCTCGGAAAGCAGGAATCTGCTGGAGGTGCGGGTGCTGAAGCTGTCAAGCTCCTTGATGATCCAGTCCACGGAGAATTCCGGATAGACCGGCGCGCCCTTGGCCATTTTCGCCTGATTGCCGACGATCGGCTCGTCATCGGCGATCCAGATGGTCATTTCCTGCATGATGGCTTCAAAGGTCTTCGCCCGCAGAAGAAGCGGCGGAAGGTCCTTGTATTTTTCGTACGCACGTGTTACGATTTGTGCGCGTTCACTGCATATTTCCGGCTGCTGCGTCAGGTTCTTTGCGCGCAGGCGGGCGATTCGTTCATTCATTCAGTAGCCTCCTTATCGCATTATCGAAAATTGCTTCGTTCAATATCCACGATCGTCTCCATCGCCCGCATATACCGGATGCAGCGCTCCGCGCTGGTATAGGCATCAGGGTACGGGCGGCACTCGACCGCGATGACGCCGGTATAGCCGACCTCGCGCAGCGCGTGCATATGGCTGCGGAAATCGGGATCATTGGGACCGGCGCGATGGGCTGTCTGTTCGGCGGCTATCTCTCCCGCCGGGCGGACGTCACGCTTCTGACGCACCGGAAGCAGCAGGCACAGGCCATCGAGGAGACCGGCCTGTCCATCCAGACCGACGAGGGGCCGGTCGCGTGCGGGACGCTCCGCGCCGTCTGTGCGGCGGAGGTTTCGGAGGTCTTTGACCTTCTGGTCGTGTTCGTCAAGGCGTTCCAGACGCGCGACGCCATCGAAGGCATCCGCGGCTGCATCGGGCCGGAGACGGTCATCCTGACGCTGCAGAACGGCATCGGCAACGGGCAGCCGCTGCAGCAGCTCTTCCGTCCGGAGCAGATCCTGGTCGGCACCTCGACCATCAACAGCCAGCGTCTTTCGGACACAGCGGTCAGCCAGCACGGCGGCATGGGGATCACGACGATCGGCAGTCTCTGCGGCAAGACGGCGCTCGCCGAGCAGACGGCAGCGTTTTTCACAAGCTGCGGCTTCTGCGCCGAGGCCAGCACGAATATTGACGGTCTGATCTGGAAAAAGGCGTTCATCAATCTGACGATCAACCCGCTGACCGCACTCTTTGACCGGCCGATCGGCATGGTGGAGCAGTGTGAGGAGGCCTGGGCGCTCGGCCGGCAGGAGATCGCCGAGGCCGTCCAGGTGGCAAACGCCTCCGGGCAGAGCTTTTCCTATGAGGAGGTCTGTGATTTTGTCTGGCAGGTCCTCCACGGCGCGCGGGAGGGCACGACGTCCATGCGCACCGATATCCGCGCGGGCCGCCCGACGGAGATCGCGTATCTCAACGGCGCGGTCGCCGCACTCGGCAAGCAGTACGGCATCCCCACGCCGTACAACACCATGATGACGCAGCTGATCCGCACGCTGGAGTTTACCAGCCGCCGCAGCTGACCGGACGCCGCCATGCGGCAGGGAGGGACGAATCATGCAGAACCAGCAGATCATTCTGATCCACGGAAAAAACTATAAACAGATGACCAAGCAGCTGCTGCAGGCCGCCGGGCTGGCGGACGAGATCGGCAGCCGGGATACCCCGGTCGCGCTGAAGCCGAATCTGGTGATCGGCGCGCCCGCCTCCCGCGGTGCAACGACGCACCCGGAGCTGGTGGCGGGCGTGCTGGAATACCTGCAGGAAAACGGCTTTCGCGACCTGCGCGTCATCGAGGGCTCCTGGGTCGGCAGCCGGACCTCGGAGGCCGTTCAGACAAGCGGCTTGCTGGACGTCTGCCGGCAGTACCGGGTCCCGTTCATCGACCTGCAGAAGGATGCCTCGGCCAGCTATGACGCGAAGGGCATGCAGATCAAGGTCTGCAACGAGGCCATGCGCCCCGGATTTCTGATCAACATGCCGGTCTTGAAGGGCCACGGGCAGACGCTCATCACCTGCGCGCTGAAAAACGCAAAGGGGCTGATCCCCAACTCGGAAAAGCGCCGCTTCCACGCGCTCGGGCTGCACGCGCCGATCGCGCATCTGAACGCGCTGATCCACTGGGATTTCATCCTGGTCGACAACATCTGCGGCGACCTGGACTTTGAGGAGGGCGGCAACCCGGTCGAAATGGACCGGATCTTCGCCTGCAAGGATCCGGTGCTCTGCGATAGCTTCGTCTGCCGGACCATGGGATATCAGCCGCAGGACGTCCCCTACATCCCGATGGCGGAGGCGCTCGGCGTCGGCAGCACAGATCTTTCTGCCGCGACGATCACCGCGCTCAACGAACCGGCACAGGCCGTCACAGACCAGCGGCCGTCGCGTCGCGTGCAGGCGCTGGGCCGGTATGTCTGCGCGGATGCAGCCTGCAGCGCCTGCTACGGGTCTTTGCTGTACGCGCTCAACAAGCTGGAGGCGGACTATGGCCGCCTGACCTTTGACGATACGATCTGCATCGGGCAGAATTACCGCGGGAAGACCGGCAGTCTCGGCATCGGCAGCTGCACGCAGGGCTTTGCCTGCAGTCTCAAGGGCTGCCCGCCCTCCGCCGCGGAGATCTATGACTTTTTGCTGGCGCATATGACTGCGCGGTAACGCATTTTCCCGATCCGGCCAGCCCATCTTCGGATGGGCTGGTTTTTTTCGGCGCAGCCTGGCTGCGGGGGTTGACAAGGACATGATGGCGGCGTATAATAACGCAGCGTTATATAACTGAGCGTTATAAATCAAGGAGGATTCTATGCCGGCTGTCAGGAGGATCTCGCGGGATGCGATCGTGGATGCGGCGGTGGAGGTGCTGCGGGAGGGCGGATTTTCGGCCGTCAACGCCCGCAGCGTCGCAAAAAAGCTGGGCTGCTCAACGCAGCCGATCTATTCGTCGTTTCAGAACATGGACGAGCTGAAAGCCGCGCTCCGCGCGCGCGCCATCGCGCTGCACACACAGCGCGTGCAGGACTCCCTGCGCGCCCATGAGGGGAACGACACCCGCTACAGCAGCTACGGGATGGGCTTCGTCAAATTCGCGGCGGAGGAAAAGCAGCTGTTCCGCTGGCTGTATCTGGAGGGCGGGCAGATGGAGCCGTACCAGAACGACATTCTGCTGCCGGAAGTCCTGCGCGCGATGGAGGATGAATTCGGCTACCCGGAAGACGTCGCGCGCCGGTTCCATCAGGACATGATCTACTACTCCTACGGGCTGGCGATCCTCGCGAACACCGACCATCTGCATCTGACCGAGTCCGAGCTCCGCGAGGCCTTCCGCCGGGAGTTCCGCGCGCTGATCGCCATCCACGGCAAGCCCGCAAAGCTGCCGGAATATGCTGTGAAAGCGGGTATCGTCCTGTGAATCTGAAGGTATCGTTCTCCTGGGTCGGGCTGGTGGTCTTTGCGCTGCCGATGCTCATCAATCTCGCCTATGCCGCCTTCCCGCCGGCCGGAAAGGCGGGGCCGCCCACACCCGTCACCCGCTGGGTGGAGCTCGTGGAGCAGGGCAACCGCATCGCTTATCTGCTCGCCGTCATGCTGCTTGTCAGCCGCGAGCCGGTCCGCCCGCAGGGCGTCTGGTTCTGGCTGGCGGTCTGCTTTCTGGCCTTGTACTACGCCGTATGGATCCGCTATTTCCTCGGCAGACGGGAGATCGCGCTGCTGCAGCGCGCGTTCCTGCTGGTCCCGCTGCCGCTGGTCGTTTTCCCGGTCCTCTATTATCTGTGCGCGGCGCTGTGGCTGCGGAATCTGCCGGCGGTGATCCTGATACTGATCTTCGGCGCGGCACATCTGACGGTGTCGATCCAGTCGTTTTCTGCGCCGGGAGCGTAAAAAAATTCCTGTTTGCCGCGTCCGCGCTATTGACAAGGCTGCTCCGGCCGCGTATAATGTTCGATATACATCGAACGATGTGTATCGAATAATATATTTTAAAAGGGGCACGGACCATGGCGCCGAAGAACAAGTTTACAAAAGAAGAAATGGTGGCAGCCGCGCTGCAGGTCGTCCGGACGAAGGGGATCGATGGGCTGACCGCGAAGACGATGGCGGACGCGCTCGGCACGTCCACGCAGCCGATCTTCACGGCCTTCGGCTCGATGGACACCGTCCGGCAGGAGGTCTGCGCCGCCGCCGTGCGCGTGTACGACCAATATACGAACGCGGGCCTGCAGGAGAAGATCCCCTTCTTCGGCGTCGGAATGCAGTATATCCGCTTCGCGCGGGAGGAGCCGGAGCTCTACCGGCTGCTGTTTCTCACGCGGGCGCAGGGGCAGGGCTGGAGCGCGATGCAGTCGATGAAGCATCTGCAGACGCTCGTCCGGCCGACGCTGATGGAGATCTACCAGATCACAGAGCTGGAAGCGGATCTGTATTTCCGCGATCTGTGGTTCGTGGTGCACAGTCTGTCCACGCTGATCGTGACCGGCGACTGCCCGTATTCCGACCAGGAGATCGGGCAGGTCCTGACGGGGGTCAGCATCAGCATCTGCAAGTCCATCAAGGAGATCACCGGCTTCGCCGCCGGGACGTTTGACCGCGACGCGGCCTTTCGCGCGCTGGTCGGAAAGGGACCCAGGGTACAGGAGGATGATTAACATGACCGAAACGCTTCCGCTTAAACTAAATTGGCTCCGCTGTCCCCGCTGCGGCGGCAAGACGCGGACACAGCTCCGGCCGCACACGGGGCTGGAGGATTTCCCCCTGTTCTGCCCGAAGTGCAGATACACCTGTGTAATCCGG
>ERZ779890.4150-NODE-4150-length-12245-cov-10.530271_pt1 | contig 12245 bp, 10 predicted proteins | sample MGYA00511553_ERZ779890 | MGnify/ENA primary metagenome ERZ779890 (study PRJEB29588, sample SAMEA2152064) | human gut metagenome | biome: human gut; feature: human-associated habitat; material: faeces | place: Denmark | collected 2008/2010 ...
GGTAGCGCACGTGCTTTGGGAGCATGGGGCCGGGGGTTCAAATCCCTTCACCCCGACAGCTACTACTCTCCTTCGGATGGGAAATATGGCCCCGTGGTCAAGTGGCCTAAGACACCGCCCTTTCACGGCGGCTACTCGGGTTCGAATCCCGACGGGGTCATCCTTCTTCTTTTCCCTTCCGTATGGGCCTTTAGCTCAGTTGGTTAGAGCAACCGGCTTATATCCGGTCGGTCCCGGGTTCGAGTCCCTGAAGGCCTACTTTCTCAGGTGGCCCGGTAGCTCAGTTGGTTAGAGCGCCAGCCTGTCACGTTGGAGGTCGAGGGTTCGAGCCCCTTCCGGGTCGCCATCTTTCGCCTTGGTAGCTCAGTCGGTAGAGCAGCAGACTGAAAATCTGCGTGTCGGTGGTTCGATTCCGCCCCAAGGCACACATATTATGCGGTAGTAGCTCAGTTGGTAGAGCGCCACCTTGCCAAGGTGGAGGTCGCGGGTCCGAGCCCCGTCTACCGCTCCATTTCTTATTATGGTGCCATAGCCAAGTGGTAAGGCAAAGGTCTGCAAAACCTTCATTCTCCAGTTCAAATCTGGATGGCACCTCGCAAAGAGCTGATTGAAAAATCGGCTCTTTTTCTTATGCCCGAAACGAATCGGCGAATGCCGAAAAAGAGGTTCTTCACGGACTCTTGTGGGAAGAGCAGCTTGGGGGCGCGTCTGCGGACGCGCAAAGTTAGGGGCAGGGACGCTTCGCTGCCTGCGCCTTTGTTGAGTGCGTTTGAGATGCTGGTCTCCCGCGAAACAGTTGGGGCGTTGCCCCAGACCCCACAAGGGACAGACGAAAAGGGACGAAGTCCCCCCTTGACCCTGCAAGGGGCAGACGAAAAGGGACGAAGTCCCCCCCTTGACCCCTTTTCGCGATTGAGTTGGTCGCGCTTTCATGCTCCTTCCGCGTGCAGCTTTTAGGTGCTTCGCCTAAGCCCTTGTTTGCTTCCCCAATTTTCCGTGAAGAACCGCAAGAGACATTCGCCGATTCGGGGCTTTACCGCGCAAGAGAAAGGAGCCATTCGACCTGCTTCTGCAGCCCTGCGCGCAGGGGGGTGCCGGGCAAAGCAATCCCCGTGCGGCGCAGCTTTTCCAGCGAATACGCGCGATGGCACAAATGCCCGCTGAATTGGGGATGCGCTTCCAGATAGCCGGCTAACGGAATTTCTTCAATAGTCACCGGAACGTTCAAAATTTCTCCGAGCAAAATGTAATAGGCGGCGTTGGAAACAATATCCGGTCCGCCGATGCAGAAAATCTCGTTGAAGGTTGTGGAGACGGGGATGCTTTCCAGCAGGACGCGGCACAGGTCATCCACATAGATGGGGTGAATCAGAAATTTGCCGCCGCCAACAAGCCGCAGCGGTTCGCCACGCTTCATACGGGCGATCAGATCCGGCTGCCGTGAATGCTCCGGGAAACAGCCGACCTGTGAACCCGCGCCGAAAATATGCCCCGGACGGAAAATTGTCCACGCGAAAGGTGATTCCGAATGCGCCGCCGCGTCCAGAAAAACCTCCTCCATCTGCCGCTTGCTGCTCCCGTAGCCGCCGTCATGCAGATAAACGCCGGTTTCGTCCTGCGGAACGCGCTTGTAGGCGGGGTGGTACACGGAATCGGTGGAAATCACCAGCAGGCGATTCGTGAAGGCGGGCAGTACCGACAAATCGACCGATGCGGAGGGCGCGTCGCGGCAGATGCAGTCCAGCGCGGCGTCCCATTGCAGCTGCGCGCTGGCGAGCGCGGCGCGAAGGGCAGCCGGGTCGTGCGCGTCGCACGTCAGCGCGTGAACGCCTTCGGGAATTGGGCGATTGCCGCGTGTAACGCACCAGACCTCGTGCCCCTGCGCTGTCGCTATCTGCGCCAGCCGTCCGCTGACAAACCCGCTGCCGCCTAAAATCAACAACTTCATGTTCCTTGCCTCCTGACGGGAAAAGCAGCGCGGCTTCTCCTGCGAATTTGTCTGTATCATACCAGAATCCGGCGAAAAAAGCAATCCGGAGCGTATGGAGAAGGAAGCCTGCACAGGGTGAACTGCTTTCATATAAATAGCTTGCAATAATGCGCTGTTCAAATACTGTTTCAACCTTTACAAGCGGCGTTTTTTTCGGTATAATGAGAGCATCCGCGCCAATGATGCCGCTGAGAGCGAAAGTATCAGACGAAAATGCAGCTGGTGCGGAAATAATTATCGTAGGGTACTCGAAAAGAGACTCGAACGGAGGAAAAAATGAATACTCGCAATGACAATCTGGTCAATCTCGTGACGCTGGCGCTGCTGATGGCACTGATTTTCCTGATGGGACAGACACCGCTGGGGCTGATTCCGCTGGGATTTTGCAACGTGACGCTGCTGGTGATTCCGGTTGCGGTCGGGACGCTGTTCATGGGGCTGAAATACGGCGTGCTGCTGGGCTTGACCTTCGGTGCAACAAGCTTTGTGTCGGCGCTGCTTCGTCCATCTACGCTGGTCGGCACGCTGATGGGGGCGTCGCTGCCGATGGTGATAGTGATGACCTTCCTGCCGCGTTTGATGGTGCCGGTGGTGATTCACTTCGTCCACAAGGCAATGGCGCATAAGCTGGAAAAAACGGGTCTGGCGGTTGCGGCGGCCTGCGGCAGCCTGACAAACACGATTTTGTATCTCGGCTTGATGTTGATTTTCTACATGATCTGCGGCATTGACAATACGGCGGTGCTGACGGCGATTGGCGCAACTGCTGGCGGCGCTGGCCCGCTGGAAGCCGTTGCTGCGGCGCTGATTACACCCCCGATTGTGCTGGCGCTGCGCAAGGCAATGCACAAGAAGACGGCGTAACAAGGGGAGCTTTGCCCCCGCGCGCAATTGAGCTGGTCTGTACGGCAAGTGAACGATTCCCGCTGATGGCTGAAACGTCGGCCATCAGCGATTCTATAAGGAGGTATGGAGGATGATCCTCACCCTCGACATTGGCAATACCAACATCAAAACCGCTCTCTTTGACGGCAAGGAAATGCGCTATTACTGGCGAATGTCCACCAATATCCAGAAGTCGTCCGACGAATACGGCATCGTGCTGGTGAACCTCTTTCAGCATGTCGGCGTTCGCCCGGAAGAAGTCGAGGGTATCATGATTTCCTCCGTCGTGCCGACTATCAATTTTACCATTGAACACATGTGCCAGAACTACTTCGGGCAGACGCCACTGTTCGTGGTGCCGGGCATCAAAACGGGCATCAACATCCGCTACGAGAACCCGCGCGAACTGGGCAGCGACCGAATCGCGAACGCAGTGGCGGCGTATGAGGAGTACGGCGCGCCGACGATTTTCATCGATTTCGGCACGGCAACGACGTTCGGCGTGGTCGGAGAGGGCGGTGTGTTCCTTGGCGGGTGCATCTGCCCCGGCGTGAAGCTCGCCAGCGAAGCCCTTGTCACCGGGACGGCAAAACTGCCGCGCTTTGAACTGACGAAGCCAGAGCACGTCATCGGGCGAACGACGCTGACGAACCTGCAATCCGGCATGTATTATGGGTATGTCGGATTGGTGAAGAACATCGTCCGCAAAATTAAGCAGGAATTGGGGCAGGAAGCCACCGTCGTCGCGACGGGCGGCATGGCAGTGATGATTGCCGAGGAAAGCAAGGTCATTGACAAGCTGGATGGGCTGCTGACGCTGAAAGGACTGCGGCTTATCTACGAGCGGAACAAGGGCTGATTAAGCGAGAAAAGAAGGCATTTGAAAGCAGGAGGAAGCAGACAAAATGAAGGAAGTTGTAATCGGATTTCTGGGCTGCGGCAATGTTGGCGGGGGCGTGTGGTCGCTGCTGACAGGCTTTTCCCGCGAGATTGCTCACCGCGACAGTCTCTCCATCCGCATCAAGCGGGTGCTGGTGCGCGATGTGAACAAAACCCGCGCCTGCGGTGTGCCGCATGAACTGCTGACAACGAACGCCGACGACGTGGTGAGCGACCCGGAAATCAGCATTGTTGTCGAATTCATGGGCGGCGAACAGCCTGCGACGGACTACATGCTCCGCGCGCTGGAAAACGGCAAGACCGTTGTCACGGCGAACAAAGTCGCCATTGCCCTGAATTGGCACCGCCTGCAAGCCGCTGCACAGCGCAACCACGTCGGTCTGTACTATGAAGCGAGCGTCTGCGGCGCGATTCCGATTATCAACACCCTCATGCAGCCCCTGCAAGCGAACCGCATTGATTCCCTGATGGGCATCATCAACGGCACGACGAACTACATCCTTTCCCGTATGTACGAAAACGGCGAGGACTACGAAGCCGTACTGCACGATGCACAGCAGCTGGGGCTGGCTGAACCGAACCCATCCGCCGATGTCGAGGGACTGGACGCGGCCTATAAGCTCTCTATTATGGCGAGCCTTGCCTTCCACGCGCGCGTACCGTTCAGCAAGGTCTATCGCGAAGGCATCACGAAAATTACGGCGGTAGATATTGCCTATGCGCGCGAGATGGGCTATGTGCTGAAACTGCTGGCAATTGCCAAGCGCAGCGGGAACACCATCGAGGTTCGCGTGCATCCGACGCTGATTGCGAACGACCATCCGCTATCGCAGGTCAACGGCAGCTTCAATGCCGTCTATCTGCACGGCCACGCTTGCAAGGAAATGATGCTGCAGGGTCGCGGCGCGGGTGATTTGCCGACGGCGAGCGCGGTGGTGGGCGACATTCTCCATGCCGCAACGGTGGATGTGCATGTGCATCCGACGTTTGTGAACAGCGCAAATGCGGATGCGTCGCTGGTGTTCACGAACGACTGGAAAACGCGGTATTTCCTGCGTTTGTCGATTCAGGACGAGCCGGGTTCACTGGCGAAGATTGCGACGTGGCTGTCGAGCGAGCAGGTGTCGATTGCAACGATGATGCAGAAGGCGGAGCTGGCGGGAAGCCGCGTGCCGCTGATTATCATTACGCATGAGGCGAATGAACAGGCGATTCGGGCGGCATTGGCGAAGTTTGACCCGGAGGTCTGCACGGTGGAAAATATGATTCGGGTGGAATAATCAGGGAATCATATTTGGTGACATGATGGATGCTTTAAGATGATAAGGAAGGCGATTTTCATGCAGACCATTACCGTACCGCTGGGCGAAAGAAGCTATCCGATTCATATCGAACGCGGCCTGCTGGCGAAAACGGGCGAAATGATTCGTGAGAAGCTCGGCGACATTGCGGTCGCGGTTGTCAGCGATGACCATGTTGCGCCGCTGTATATGGAAGAAGTCGTGTCGTCGATGGAAAAGGTCGGTCTGCGCGTGTGCAGCATTGTTCTGCCGCACGGCGAGCAGACGAAGTGCCTGAAATCGCTGGAAACGCTGTATGCCTTCCTCTGCGAACATCATCTGACGCGCAAGGATGCCATCGTCGCGCTGGGCGGCGGGGTGATTGGCGATTTGGCGGGGCTGGCGGCGGCGACGTACCTGCGCGGCGTGCATTTTGTGCAGCTGCCGACGACGCTGCTGGCGCAGGTTGATTCCTCTGTCGGCGGGAAGGTCGCAGTCGATTTGCCGCAGGGGAAGAACCTCGTCGGCGCATTCTATCAGCCGGAACTGGTGCTGGTAGACCCGGATTCGCTGCGGACGCTGACGGATGATTTCTGGCGCGACGGGCTGGGCGAAGTCGTTAAGTACGGGTGCATCGGGGACGAGGCGCTGTTCCGGCTGCTGGAAGAAAACGCGGGCGGCGGGCGGATTGCGCTTATGGGCGTTATCGGTGAAATCCTGACGCACTGTATCCAGTATAAGGCGAACATTGTGGCGCAGGACGAGCACGACACCGGGCTGCGCATGACGCTCAACTTTGGGCATACCATCGCCCACGCGGTTGAAACCTGCCAGCACTACACCGGGATGCGCCACGGCGAGGCGGTCGCGCTGGGGATGCGCGTCATTACCGCGATGACGGAAGAGAAGGGCATGACGGAGCAGGGGACGAGCGCGCGGCTGAATCGCCTGCTGGATGCGCTGGGAATGCCCCGTCGGCTTCCGGCGATTCCCGAAAAGGACTTGCTGAACGCCATGACACTGGACAAGAAGTCCGCCGGGAAACAGCTGCGCGTGATTACGCTGGACAAAATCGGCGTGTGCCGCATTGTACCGACGGATGTTGATTTCTTTCAGGGCATGACGGCACAGAAATTCGTACAAAACTGACAAGGAACAACAATTTTTTTGCTGACCCCTTCCCAAATCACGAAAAATGGCGTACAATAGAGAATGCGGAAATAGGAGCGTTCCGTGCGGGCTGAAGGATTCATCCGCTGGGACGCTTTTTTGCAATTAAATTTCCACCCAAGAAAGCAGGTGAACCCTCTCATGACGCAGGAACAGGAGCAGCAGCTGTCGCAGACGATGCTCGCGATGATGCAGAGCGGCGGCGACGCACCGAAAAGCACGGTGGAGGTTCCGGTGTACGCGTGGCGGCTGATTCGCTGGGAAGCGGACGTCCCGCTGACAGAAGAGCAGCGGCAGGAGGCGCTGGCGATTGTGCCGGAGGCGATGGCACTGTGCGGCGTGAGCGCGGCTTGCTTCGCGGCGGATGGCGATGTGATGACGGTGCTGCTGGCGCTGACGCGATTCCCCGCGCGGGCGCATCGCGACCCGGTGCTGTGGCTGTGCGCCCATGCGCTGATGGAACAGGCGTCCGTCGCGCTGGAACAGGACGGCACAATGTTCATCGGGGAGGAATTTGACCTCGCGGCGACGTGGGCGGAACACTTGAAGCCCATGCGGGAAATCAGCGACTGGTGGACGCGCGTCTCGCCGCTGGACGGCGCGGCGGCGCATCGGCATCGGAAGGAATTGCAGACATGCATCAAGCGGCGGCAGTACGCGGTGTTGGGCGGGTATGTATCGCGCGCGCTGCGGGAGGATCAGAACCTGTCGGTGACGTGCTTTGCGTTCGTGCCGCTGGTGATTGAGGCGATTTGGAGCCAGCACGCGGAATTGTCCCTGCGGACGCTGACGGAGGGGCTGAATCTCAACGAGATGACGCGCCGCCCGCGTCAGGCGCTATTGGCGTGGCTGAATGCATTGCAGCCGTCTCTGCGCGCGTGTCCGCAGCCGGGGAACGCCAAGCCGATTGAGAAGGTGATTGACTCGATTCGGGCGGACTGCTCGCTGCCGTATTCACAGGCGAATTTGAGCCGTTCGCTGGGGCTGACGCCGGCGTACTTCTGCCGGCTGTTCCACGAAAAAACGGGGCAGCACTTTTCGACCTTCCTGACCCGGACGCGGATGGAGAAGGCACAGATGATGCTGTCGAGCAAAGAACCGCAGACGCTGGGCGAAATCAGCGCGGCGTGCGGGTATCCGAACAAGAGCTATTTCTGTCAGGTATTCAAGAAGTACACCGGGATGACACCGGGGGAATATCAGGCGATGGCGAAGGAAAAGTAAGGGATGCACCTCTATCGCCGAGAAGTCGTGGCGTTTTTCCATGATAATCATGATTGATTTGAAAAGCAGGCATGATTTTGCCTGCTGCTCCCGTCGACTCTGCGGAGGCGAAGTTGTTACTTTCTGTTGCGACAGAAAGTAACCAAAGAACGCCCAGAGGGGGCTGAAAAGTGAAAGAGCGGGGATTTCAGCCCCCTCTGGACTCCCCCCGCCACCTCAATTTCTTGAGGGAAAGAGTTGCGTTCTGTTTCCTTGCCGGATTGACCTTCTCTATATGCTTTTGTAAAGAAAACGTGGATGATGCTGTTCATGCAGAGGGCAAGAAATGCTGTATGCACGACGTTCCTTAAAGCAAGACGATATGCGGAGACTTGTTTTTGCGGTATCATCCGCCATTTCCCAAAACTTTCCCAATTCCGACGAATAAATATTTTCCAAGCGGATGAACATATGCGTGTCATCCGTTTTTTAATAAGGCAAGGTCTGAAAAAACTCGGATTCTGCCGCAAACAGGAGGTATGTGCATGAAACGACTGCTTCGGGCGGTGTGTCTGGTGCTGTGCTGGACGCTGCTGATGGCGGGGATGCCGGGGAAGGCGTCGGCGGAAGAGGCCGCCCCTATGGTGCGCGTCCTGCTGCGCCGTTTGCAGCTGACTGACCGCGCGGATTTAACCCTTGCGGGGGCGTACACGGTGCGCGTGGGCGGCGAGGATTTGATGGCGCTGCCGGAAAACGCGCAGGTGACGGTGCAGATTCGCTCCGGTGCGCTGTATCTGTTCTATGATGGCATGAGTATGCGGCTGGGCAAGAGTGCGGAATTCCGGCGGAATCAGTCCAGCAGCGCAATGCCGGGGCTGCGCTTTGAGAAAAACGGCAATCTCTATCCCGGTTCGCTGATGCTGACGGTGGAGAACGGGACGCTCGTGCCGATTCTGACGCTGTCGGTGGAGGATTACCTGCTGGGCGTCGTGCCGTATGAGATGAGCGACTCATTCCCGCTGGAGGCGCTCAAGGCGCAGGCTGTCTGTGCGCGCACTTATGCGCTGTCGCACCTGAACGCCTCCCGCGCTTATGACGTGGTGGACACGACGAACGACCAAGTGTTCAAGGGCGTTGATTCATCCACCAAAAACGCCGCCCGCGCCGTGCAGGAGACGGAGGGGATTGTCGGCATGTACAACGGTAAGCTGGCGGAATGCTTTTACAGCGCCAGCAACGGCGGACAGACGGAGCTGGTTGAAAATGTGTGGTCGGGCAGCGGCGACTACGGCTATTACGCAATGGTCGATGACCCGTATGATTTGGAGAACCCGCAGAGCATCGTCCGCACGATGAAAATCAGCAAAAACGGCACGGTCAAAGAAGCACTTCGGACGCTGATTTACGAGCAGATGCTGCCTGTGCTGACGCGGGAGGGGTACGCCACAGGGCAAGAGAATTTCCGCATTGACGAAATCACCGTCGTCACGCTGGCCTCCCCCGCATTCGCCGCGCCGAGCCGCCGGATGACGGAACTTGTGGTGACGCTGAAATGGTCGGGCAAGAAGCCGTTCGCGGCCATCCTGCCGGAGGAAACGGCGATTCCGCTGCCCGCAGGGGATGCGACCTACGACGTTGCGCCCGCGGAAGGCGACGAATGGGAATTAGGTGAAGCCACGGCAACGCCCAGCCCCGTGCCGACCGCGACGGCGACGTCCGTGCCGACACCCTCCCCGACGCCGGACAATCGGCTGACGGACTTCCTGTCGGCGGGGGAAGCGACGGTGACGATTTCGCTGAATCGGCAGAACATCGCCGCGCTGTCGCTGGACATTTCCGGCAGCGAAATTTTTTCGGTGACGGAGGAGAATGGGCACTTTCTGCTGCAATCACGGCGTTACGGGCACGGCGTGGGCATGAGCCAGCGCGGGGCGCAGTGGATGGCGGGGCAGTACAGCAAGACATTCGATGAAATCCTTGCGTTTTACTACCCCGGCATGGTGCTGATGCAGGGCGGCACGGGTGCGCCGGTGCTGCCGACCGTTCCGCCGGAGCTTGCCGCAACGCCTGCCCCGCCCGCGACACCGACCCCGAAGCCGACACTGATGCCCGTGACGACGAACAGCTTGCCGGAAGGCGCAAAGGTGATGTACGTCAACGCATCGAGCCTGAATCTGCGCGCCGAGCCGAGCATGGTGGGCGAGCTGCTGATGCGCTTGCAGGCAAATCAGCGGGTGATTGTGCTGGAGGTGTGCGACGACCCGGAGTGGGTGCATGTGAAAACGGATGTGGTGGAGGGCTACTGCATGGTCAGCTACCTTGCCGAGGAAGGAGTGAAGCCGACACCGACGGCGCAATAACCGAATAAACAATGCCGGTCAACCATCAAGCCAACTTTCAGGTTGACCGACTTTCCTGTTCGTTGATTTTCGCCTGCCGCAATCGGAAAAAGGAAAAAGCAGTTTTCGCCAATCGTTTCATTTCCGGCATCAGCATGGTAGGATAAACCTACGGATACTGTCTGATTTGGACAGCACCGTCATTTTTGCGCGAGAAAGCGGCTCTGCCGCTGCCTACGGTTGGGTATGGAAGGAACTTTAAGCAAACCATGAGTGAACGCATTGTCAAACTGCTGATAGAATCTTTCCCGAAGATTCTGCTGCCCGGTCTGCAAATGACCATTCCGCTGACGGTTATCGCCTTTTCCATCGCAATGGTGATTGCCGTCATTGCCGCCATGATTCAATATGCCCGCGTGCCGGTTCTGCGGCAGATTATGCGGTTTTATGTGTGGGTCGTGCGCGGTACGCCGCTGCTGGTGCAGCTGTTCGTGGTGTTCTATGGGCTGCCGTCGCTGGGCATCATCCTCGACCCATTTCCGGCGGCGGTGATTGTCTTCTCCATCAACGAGGGCGCGTACTGCGCGGAGACGATGCGCGCGGCGCTGGAATCCGTGCCGGTGGGGCAGATGGAAGCGGGCTACTGCGTGGGCATGAGCTACTTGCAGGTGATGCGCCGCATTGTGCTGCCGCAGGCGCTGCGCACGGCGTTCCCGCCGCTGTCGAACAGCCTGATTGCTATGGTGAAGGATACGTCGCTGGCGGCGAACATCACCGTGACGGAAATGTTCATGGCGACGCAGAAGCTCGTGGCGTACTACTACGAGCCGATGGCGCTCTATATCGAAGTCGGCGTGATTTACCTGATTTTCTCTACGGTGCTGACGTGGGTGCAGCGCTGGGGCGAGAAGAAGCTCAGCGCGTATGGCGCACAGAAGGAGTGATGCGCGATGGCGATGCTGGAAATCAATCACCTGCAAAAGAAATTCGGGACGACCGAGGTGCTGCGGGACGTCAGCCTGTCCGTCAGCAAAGGCGACGTCGTGGCGATTCTGGGGCCGAGCGGGTCAGGCAAGACGACGCTGCTGCGCTGCGTGAACTTTCTGGAACGCGCGGACGCGGGCGAACTGCTCTTTGACGACGAGAAATTCGACCTGAACCGCGCGTCGCACCGGGATATTGCGCGTATCCGCCAAAAGACGGCGTTCGTGTTCCAGAACTATAACCTGTTTCGCAACAAAACGGCGCTGCAAAACGTGACCGAAGGGCTGATTGTGGCGCGGAAGATGAAAAAAGCGGACGCGGAAGCGATTGGGCGGAAGCTGCTGGACAAGGTGGGCTTGTCTGACCGCTACGACCATTATCCTGCGCAATTGTCCGGCGGACAGCAGCAGCGCGTCGCGATTGCCCGCGCGCTGGCGACGAATCCGGAAATCATTTACTTCGATGAGCCGACATCCGCACTGGATCCGGAGTTAATCGGGGAAGTGCTGAACGTGATGCGCCAGTTAGCCGAAGAGGGCATGACGATGCTGGTCGTGACGCACGAGATGAACTTCGCGCGGCATGTGTCGAATCGCGTTGTGTTCATGGAGGGCGGCAGAATCATCGAGCAGAACAGCGCACAGGAATTTTTCGCGAACCCGAAAGAAGCGCGGACGCAGGAGTTCCTCGCGAAAATCAACCAACGCTGAAAATCCGGCATTGCTGGTTTTCATAAATGCAATTGGAAGGAGCATTCAAAATGAAGAAGTTTGTCAGTCTCCTGCTGGCGCTGATGATGGCGCTGGGCATGACCGCTCTGGCGGAGGAAAGCAAGGATCAGCTGGCGCGCATTCAGGAAAAGGGCGAAATTGTCATTGCGACGGAGGGTACTTGGGCACCTTGGACGTACACGGATGAAAACGGCAATCTGGTCGGCTTTGATGTGGAAATTGCGACGGCGATTGCGGAGAAGCTGGGCGTGAAGGCGACGTTCGTGACCGTGGAGTGGGACGGCATCCTCGCCGGCATTGACTCCGGCCGCTACGACATTGCCGCCAACGGCATTGATGTGACCGAACAGCGCTCGGAAAAGTACAACTTTAGCACCCCCTATGCCTTCAACCGCACGGCGCTGGTCGTCCGGGGCGACAACGAGGACATCAAGTCCTTTGAAGACTTGAAGGGCAAGAAGACCACGAACTCCATCGCCAGCACCTACATGATTCTGGCGGAAGAGTTCGGCGCAGAGGTGGTTGGCGTGGATACGCTTGACCAGACGATTATGCAGGTGCTGACGGGCCGCGCGGACGCGACGCTGAACAGCGAAGTGTCCATTGCGGACTACATGCAGAAGCGCCCGGACGCGAACATCAAGATTGTCGCCCTGACGGAGGAAGCGAACCTTGTGGCGATTCCGACCCGCAAGACGGACGACAGCGCAAGCCTGCTGGAAGCCATCAATCAGGCGATTGCTGAGCTGCGTGAAGAGGGCAA
>ERZ779890.4158-NODE-4158-length-12234-cov-3.192545_pt1 | contig 12234 bp, 7 predicted proteins | sample MGYA00511553_ERZ779890 | MGnify/ENA primary metagenome ERZ779890 (study PRJEB29588, sample SAMEA2152064) | human gut metagenome | biome: human gut; feature: human-associated habitat; material: faeces | place: Denmark | collected 2008/2010 ...
GGGCGAGTTGGATGTCTGTATTCGTACGCTTGTCGCCGACCATATCGAAGAGGAGTTCCAGTTATCGCAGTTGAGCGAGGAGATCGACTGCTGCATTTCGGGACTTTCCGAGCAGTGCCGCCGGGTGTTCCTGTTGAGCCGCACGACAGGCCTGAAAAACCGGGAGATCGCCGAGCGGCTCAACATCAGCGTCAAGACCGTCGAAAAGCATATCGGGGCGGCGCTCTCCCAGCTTCGGCTCCGGCTCAGCCGCAGCGGATTTCTGCGGCTTTTCCTCTGAAAAACAGAAGATGCCCTGCACCGAAACGGTGCAGGGCATTGCTTTTTCCGCCTCGTTAGCGGAGTGGAAATTCGTGTGTGTGTGCGACACGTCCGCCGGGACCGACGATTCGGATCGCGATTCGGTCGCCCGTCATGTCGCACCGTATGTAGCTTTGATTGCCGTTGACCACGACCGGGAACCGAACTTCGTCGTTTGCCGGGTGGAAGCCGTAGCGGTGCGTGTGGCCGGAGAACATGATATTGATGCCGGCCTCGTTGAGGATCGGCAGGAACAGATTCCGGAGGTGGTTGCTGCCGTGCCACGTTCCGCCGTCGAGCGGAATATGGAGGAAGACGACGCGTGCCGAGGCGTTGCGGAAGGTTTCGGAGGCCACCGCCCTGCGGAGCCATTCGCACTCTTCGCGGCGATAGGCGTCGTAGTCGGCAAGCCCTCCGTATTCGATGTCCGTGTCAGGCTTGTCTTCGCCGCAGTCGAGCAGCAAGAAACAGACCGATCCGACTTTGCAGAGTTGGTAGTGACGGCCGTTGCGCGTCGGGAAATAGTCGTGCAGACGGTCGGCGAAGACGCCGCGCGTCTCATGGTTGCCGCGGTTGTAGAGTATCGGGGTCTCCGAGGCGTAAAGGTTTACCGAGGCGTCGATGAAATCCCGGAACAACTGCTCCTCATTTTCAATGCTGTTGGACATGTCGCCGTTGAGCATTACGAAGTCGTGTTTGCCGAAATCGATTTCCCGGCACAGTTCGGTCATGTCGTCGGCGCGTCCGTGGATGTCGTTCAGGATGACGAACGAACAGTCGGTTCCCGTTGCCGGGAATGTCCGGAACCGGAACGGCGCGCGTTTGTAGACATTGCTGGCAACGGTCCTGCCGTAGAGGACGTTGTCTCCGTGTTTCCATTCGAGTACCTCCTGCGAGAAGATGCGGTAGCAGTATTTCGTTCCGGGACGCAGGTTGTTCAGCCGCACGGCGTGCAGTGTCTTGTGCGCCTGTTTGCGGCCCGCAACGGTTTCGTAATGGCGGGTATGTTCGGCGGCGTAGAAACTGCGTCCGTCGTCCTCGGTTGCCTCGACCCACGACAAAGCGGGTTTGTTGGTAGTCCACAGGACGGTTACGCCGTCTTCGGTCATGTCGCACAGCCACGGGCCATGCGTGATCTTGAAATCCTGGGCCGGCAGCGTCAGTGCCGCTGCCAGCCCGAGGAGTGTGAATAGCAGTTTTTTCATCTTCCGAACGCTTTATTCCTGATTCTCCGGGAGGTCTTCCTCGGTCTGGAACCGGATGTCGGCCACGACGGGGCGGTGGTCCGAGGCGTCGACGCCGTCGACCTGCTGGTCGCTGCGCGAAACCACTGTGCAGTTCTGTACGCCGAAGTGTCCGATCGGGGCATACAGTATGTAGTCGATCTTGCGGGTGGGATTCTCCGACGGGAAAGTGTATTGGTCGATCGTTCCGACATTGGTCAGGAACGCGGTCATCGTGGCGATGACGTTCGAACTGGGAATGGCGTTGAGGTCGCCCGCAAGGATGAGGTCTCCGTCCAGTTCCGTGTCGCGGATACGGCGGATCTCATTGGCCTGCACCAGGCGGCTCGCATCGCCCGAAAGATGATCGAGGTGCGTCGAGGCGACATAGAGGTCTTTGCCGTCGATCTCGACGCGGATGACGCACAGCGAACGGTCCTCGCCCGGTTGCGAAGCGGCGCAGGGGAGCCGGTAACTGCGGGTCTCTATAATCGGGTGTTTCGACAGCACGGCGTCGCCGTATTCGCCTCCGTCGCGGTCGATGGCTTTCGAGAAGTGCCACTCCATACCGAGTTTGGCTGCCAGGTCGCGGGCCTGGTGTACGTCTTTTCCCGTGCGGTTGGTGAAGACATCCACCTCGTTGAGGGTTACGAAGTCGGGGTCCTGCCGGCGGATTACCTCGGCCAGCGCGTCCAGATCGGCTGCATTGGCGGGGCTTGTGGCGCGTGCGCCGTAAATGTTGTAGGTCATTATGCGGATGATCCTGCCTTTGGGTGGAATGACTGCCTTGTCTCCGTGCTCGTCGTTGTAATTGTCGTCGTTGGTGCATGAAACGACAATCAGGAGCAGCGCCCACAGACATATAGTCTTTTTCATAGTCTTTCGTTTGGTTTAAAAATTTGTTAGTCGGATCAGAATGCCCATACTTCGGCGATGCAGGTCTGGTAGAGGTCGGCCTGCGTGGCGGTGACGAAGATACGGAAATAGCGTCCCGTTGCCTTGTGGTCGAGGTATACCGTGTTCTCGATCCGGTTTTCGACGGTAAAGGTCCCTGCATGGGTCCAGTTTTGGTTGTCGTCGCTCACGTCGATGTTGAAGATACGCGGGTTGCCGCTGCTCTTGGGAACGTCGGAGCCTTCTTTGTCAGACCGTCCGCGGATCGTGAGTCCGTGCAGTTCCTTGGGTGCGCCCATGTCGACGGCGATCCAGTGCGGCGGGCCGGGTTTGGCGTTACGCCACTGCGTACCCCAATAGGTGTTGTTTTCGCCGTCGATGATCGAAACGGCCAATCCGCGGTTGGGGTAGGTCGATGTCGCTTCAGCCTCCTGCGTCGAGAACCCGGCGATCGACCAGCCGCTCCTGTCGTATCTCGGGAACGGATTTTCGGTGTAGTAGCCGTTGATGCGCAGGTAAGCCGTCTGCAACGATTCGTTGACGGCCAGGTCGGGTGTCACATTCTCGATCCGTACCGGCAGCAGGAAGACGCCCACGCCGTCGAACGCCTGGCTGTTGATGGCGATCCGGATGGGCGAGGAGATGTATTTCCCGTTAGGAATCACGGCTTCGAGGTTCTCGATCGTGTAGCTTTCATCAAGCATCATCGGGTAGTTGCTCTGGTGCTTCTGATTGTAGGTATCCACCAGTTCGGGGGCGACGCGAAATTTGACCGTCACATCGCATCCCGGGTTGCGGATTCCGCTCAAGTTGGCGTAGACCATGAGCGACGTGTCGCGTTCGAGCGGGAATGAGAGTGTGTTCTTGGAGGCGTCGTCGACGGCGTTGACCGTGTAAATACGCGTATAGTTCTCGGGGTTGTCCACGTTCAGGTCGTCCTGAATCGGGTTTTCGCAGGCTGCGAAGAGCGTTCCGCAGCAGAGGACAGCCAGGTATTTCGTAAGTTTCATAGTCGTTATTCGTTTTTACGGTTACCATCCGGGATTCTGGACGATCTGCGGATCGCGGTTGATTTCGGACTGGGGAATGGGGAAAAGGTAGAACTCGGGCCGGAACACGCGGGTTTCGAATACGGTTTTCTCGTAGAACGCCTCGTCGGTGAAGCTGTTGCCTGCGTCGACGTTCATGCCGTAGAAGGGTCCTCCGTCGGTCTGGTCGGCGATCAGCCAGCGGCGGGTGTCGAAATAGCGCAGTTGCTCGAAGCAGAGTTCGATGCGGCGTTCCAGCCGGATCTGCTCGCGCATTTGACTCTGGTTGAGATCGCTTTGGACCGGTCCCAGGCCGCCGCGCTCGCGGATTTTGTTCAGGTAGGTTTCGATGTCCGCATTCCCGGGATCGTATTCGTTGAGCGCCTCGACGTAGTTGAGCAGTATCTCGGCGTAACGCATGATGACGAAGGGACGCTTGATGTAGTTGCCGTTCTTGGGATTGGACGAGGGCGAAACGTTTTTGATGGCGATGTATCCCGAACGTGGGAAGTCCCACGTGCCTTTCTTTCCCGATCCTCCGGTGTAGTAGAGCTGGATGCGGGTTTTCTGATCGCCGATCCAGTAGGCGCCGTTGAAGCAGATGTTGACGTAGAAACGCGGTTCACGATTGACGAACATGTTGCGCGTACCGGCGGGAGCGAATACCCAGCCCGATTTGGGGTCGGAGTAGTTCGCCTTCGAATAGCCGCTCTCCTTGTCCGGGGTAATGGCCGTGCCGTCTTTCATGCGGAAAGCGTCGACCAGTTGCTGGGTCGCTCCCATGCTTTCATAGCCGCTGAACTGCCGGGGAGAAGCCGACCGTTCCCAATGTTTGAGGTAGTTGCTGATGCGGACCATCATCACCTCGCTGTTCCAGTTCTCCAGGAAAACGTTGCGGCAGGACAGGTAAGGGTCGAGCGTTCCGTCGGTGTGGTACTCCTTGTAGAGGTCGAAAATTCCCAGGTCGATGACATCTTTTGCAGCCTGGGCGGCCTTGTTCCACTTTTCGGGGTCTTTTCGGGTCGAAAAAAGGTGTTTGCCGTCCGTGTTGACCACGTTGGCGTAGGCCGGGTTGCCGTTGAACTGGTCGCTGGCGGCCAGCAGCAGTACGCGGCTTTTGAGTCCCATGCACATGGCCAGTGTCGCCCGGCCGTAATCCTTGTCGGCCTGCACGGTGAAGTGCAGCGGCAGGCGGTTGTTGTCGATCATGTCGTCCAGTTCGCCGACGATGTAATCCACGCACTCGTCGTAGGAACTGCGCGGCAGGTTCATCTTCACATCGTCGCGGTCGAGGTCGCCCGGAAGCACCTCGTCGCCCAGCAGTACGCAGGGGCCGTACTGGCGCAGCAGGCAGTAATAGAACCAGGCGCGCAGGAAGCGGGCTTCGTTCTTGTATTGTTCGACGACGATCGGTCCGCGCGTAGGATCGTCGAGCATCTCCTGGTTCGAGCCGATGTGCTGGATGAAGTAGGTTGCCGAACGGATGCCCCGGTAGTAGTGCGACCAGTACTCGTAGTAGTTCGACGATGCGCTCCAGTTGCCGAGGTTCATCTTGAAGGAGTTGTAATCCTCACGGTCGTAGGTAACGTCCAGGTCGTCCGAACACGGGTCCCAGGGCACGCCGTTGGTGCGGTGCGACTCGTCGCGGATGTAGCTGTAAACGGTGGCCAGGTATTTCTCGGAGTAGGAGGTGCGCTGGAATACCTGCTCAATGGTGATCCGGTCGTCGGGAACCTGGTCGAAGAAGTCGTCGTTGCAGGCGGTCAGGATGCCGAGGGCGGCCAGTAAAGTGAGTATTGTTTTAAGTTTCATAGCTTGTCGGGGATTTTAGAAGTTGAAATTGATACCCAGGCTGACGGAACCGATGTTGGGGTATTTTGCGCCGCGGCCGTCGCCCAGTTCCACGTCCCACAGTTTGAATTTGCTGAATGTAAGCAGATTGACGCCCTGTATGAAGATGCGCGCATTGTTGATGTGGATGCGTTTCATCCAGCGGTCGGGGAGCGTATAGGAGAGTTCGATGTTTTTCAGACGCAGGTAGCTGGTATTTTTGAGCCACCACGTGCTGGCTTCGTAGTTCATGTTCATGTTGCCGATCGAGAGGCGCGGGTAGAAGACATCCTGGCGGGGATTGGCCTCGGTCCAACGGTCGGTGATGTTGCTCAGCAGGTTGCCGCGGCTCGATCCCTGTGCGAAAGGCAGTACGCCTTCGCCGCTGAGGATCGCGTCGACGTGTGCGGCGCCCTGGAACATGGCCGACAGCGAGAGGCCTTTCCAGCCTACGGAGAATCCGAAGCCGTAGACGTTTTCGGGGACACTCCCCCAGCCGATGGGCACTTTGTCATATTCGTCGATTTTGCCGTCGCCGTTGATGTCCTTGTAGCGGATGTCGCCCGGGCGCGTGTCGCCGACCTGTACAGGCGCTGCGGCGATCTCCTCCGGACTTTCGAAGAGTCCCAGTGCGATGAGCCCGAACCGCTGGTCGACCTTGTTGCCGATGGTTTTCTGCCAGGGATAGGCCACGGTGCTGTCGTCTTCGAGGACCTTGTTTCGGTTGAACGAGTAGTTACCCATGACGCTCAACGACCAGTCCCGCCACGAATTGGCATAGCTGACCGACATTTCGATACCTTTGTTCTCGACTTTGCCGATGTTGCCGTAGGGGTTGTTGATCATACCGAAATAGGACGGAATGCTTGTGCGGCGCAGGTAAATGCCTTTGCGCGACTCTTTGAAGGCGTCGAATTGCAGGTTGAACTTGTTGTTCAGCAGGCGCATGTCCAGTCCGATGTTGGTTTTGTCGGCGATCTCCCACGTTACGTCGACGGCATATTCGTCGATGGCCGTAGTCCCGTAGGTCTGGTCCATGTTCTTGCCGAACTGGTAACTGGTGTCGTTGGTGTCCTTGACCGTAGCCAGGTAGGCGAAACGGCGTCCGCTGATCTGGCTGTTGCCGACACGACCCCATGTGCCGCGCAGTTTGAGGTACTGGATCACCTCTGTGGCGCCTCTGAAGAAGGGTTCGTTGCTGATTACCCAGCCAAGTCCGACCGACGGAAAGAAGCCGTAACGGTTTTTCGGGGCGAAGTTCTCCGAACCGTTGTATCCGAAGTTGAACTCCCCGAAATAACGGTCGTCGAACGAGTAGGTGAAACGTCCTGCCAGGCCGCGGAAACGGTAGGGCAGCGCCTCTTCGACGTTGGTGGCTTTGGTATTGATTTCGTCGCTCTGGTTAAAGAGCATCATGCCCGATACGGTGTGCCTGCCGAAAGTGTTGCGGTAGTTGACTGCGGCCTCCAGATAGATGGCGCGGTTACCCTTTGCACTGAGGCTGTAGGCCAGGTTTTCGGTTCCCTGGCGGGTTTGCTCGTAGAGCAGGTTGCCGTTGGCGTCGCGTCCTGTGGCGTGGTAGGTGTTCGGGGTTTTGGTGAAACGGTTGCTCGTGTAGTTGTAGGTGTCGAACGAGAACATGCCTGAAACCGAGAGCCCTTTGTAAATCTGCTGCGTGATGCGCAGGTTCGAATAAACCTGGCTGCGCCACTGGTTGGCATAGCCCGTTGCGCCGAGCTGTGCCACCGGGTTTATATCGCCGCCCGAGAAGGCGCCGAGCTTGCCGTCGGGGTAGAGCGGCGCGATATAGGTCGGAGGTGTGAAATAGGCCGATTCGAAGATGCTTGCCTGCGAAGATGCCGGATAGTTGGCGTTGGCCAGGTAGCCCTGGATGCCCAGTTTGATTTCGGTGGTGCGGAACGGGTTGAGCGTGAGGTTCGAGGTGACGTTGTAACGGCGGTAGAAGGTGTTCGAGTTGTAGTCGGCCAGTTTCGTGTCCTTGTACATGCCGTTCTCGTCGTAGTAGGCCAGGCCGATGTAGTAGACCGCCTTGTCGGAACCGCCCTGCACGTTGACGTTGGCCGAGCGGTTGCGGCTGAAGTTACGCAGGATCTGTTTCATCCAGTCTACGTCGGGATAGAGATAGGGGTCTTCCCCGCGGCGGGTCTTATCAATGATCTCCTGGCTGTATAGTTTGCCGCCGCCGCGGGTGAGCGACGCTTCGTTCGACATCTCCATGTAAGTCGCGCCGTCGGCGAAATCGGTGATCTTGGTCGGTTTGGTGAGGCCTTCGGTATAGCGTACGCTGAATTTGGGGCGTCCTTTCAGACCGCTTTTGGTATTGATGATAATGACGCCGTTGGCGCCGCGAACGCCGTAAACAGCAGTTGCAGAGGCGTCCTTCAGGATCGAGAAACTCTCGATGTCTTCGGGGTCGACGTTGGAGAACGAGCGGGGAACGCCGTCGACGAGCGTCAGAGGGGCGCTCATGCTGGCTGTCAGCGTTGAGATGCCGCGGATGTAGATGTTCGCGTCGTCGAAGCCCGGTTCACTGGTTCGCTGTACCGAGACCAGACCCGATACGCGGCCCGCAAGGCCTTGTGTGAGGTTGGCGACGGGAACTTTCAGTTCCTTGGTCGCTATGGTCTGCTGCGAGCCGATGACGCTGATCTTTTTCTGCACGCCGTAGCCCACCACCTCCACGGCGTCGAGGATGGCGTCGTTTTGCAGCATAACCACGTCGACGATTTCCTGCCCTGCGACCGAAACGTCCTGCGATTTGTAACCTACATAGCTGAATTCCAGCACTTCGTCGGGATAAACGTCGAGCAGGTATTTGCCGTTGATGTCGGTGGCTGTACCGATGTTCGGACGGGCCTTGATGCGGATCGTGACGCCGATGAGCGGATCGTTGTTCTGGTCCCTGACGACGCCTGTGATGCGTGTGATCTTCCGGGGTGTAGCTGCGGCCGCAGTTACGGAGCGTCCGATGACGATCTGCCTTCCCGAGAGTTTCCAGGTGTTGTCGGTTCCGGCGAACAACTGTTTCAGTACAGCCGAAATGGGCTGATTCGTTACTTTCAGGGTGACTTTGCGGTGGATGTCCAAGATGTTGTCGTAGTAAACGAAGATGTAGTCGCTTTGGCGTTCGATCAGTGTGAGGACCTCCTTGATGGGGCGGTTCTGTACGTTGAGCGTGATGGTTTTCGCCGCCTCTGCCGTTTGTGCACTGACGGGCCGGATGAACCCGATTGTTGCCAGCAAAAACAGGAATGTTATCCGGAATAGGTGGAATAATCCCCCATTATCGGCCTTAAAAAGACCGATTTTACCATTTTTGTTGTACATTTGTAAAGATTTGAAGTTTAAAAGGCTATTTTAGATTTTCAATCGCTCCGGATGTCGTTGAGGGACGACATCCGGTCTTTTTTTGGAGGGATACGGGCTGTTACATAGGCAGGTCAGTTTGGGTTGTTGGTAGTCGGGTTATAGTCGATTCGGAAATTCCCGGATCCGGTGATTTGCAGGTTGATAGGGGCTGTTGCGCTCAAGATTTTCAGCACTTCGGCCGGATCGTCTTTGAGTTCGAGTTTGCCCGAGAGCGTCAGCGCTTCGGCTTCGGGCGTACACTCGATCCGACAATTGTAGTAGCGGGAAAGGCGTTCGAGGATGTTCGACAGCGGGTCGTTGTCGAAGGGCAGGTATCCGTGAATCCAACTGATGTAGCTTTCGGCTTCCACTTCGCGGACCTCCAGCGATTCCGAGGTGTCGAGGATGGCTTGTTGGCCGGGAACGATGCGAATTCCGCGGTCGGATCGTCCGGCAGGGGCTACGCTGACGGAGCCGGAGAGCAGAACGACCTCCTGCGTGCGATCGCGGCCGTAGGAGGATATGTAGAATTTGGTTCCCAAAACGCAGACATCCATCTTGCCTGTGTGTACCGAGAAAGGCCGTTCGGCATCGTGCGCCACTTCCATGTAGATTTCGCCTTCGACGTATATTTCGCGCTTCTGCTTTTCGAATACGACGGGGTAGACCAGCCGTGATCCGGCGTTGATCCAGACGCGGGTTCCGTCGGCGAGCGTCAGCGTCGTCTGCTTGCCGTAGGGAACGACCAGCTGGTTGAACGTCGCAGCCTCTTTTTTGGGAATGGTTTTTTCGGCGTTGTTGATCCGGATGGCGGTCGAATCGTAACGGATTGTCGATTTTTGGGTTTCGAGCAGGAGGGTTTTCTGCTCGGACAGCACCAGTTGCACCTCTTTCTGGGTGAATACGGGGGTGTCGGCCTGCCGGATAAACATTTCGATGTCCGGGACGGTCGACGGTTGCAGTCGGTAGTAACCGACAACGGCCAGCATGACGCAGGCTGCCGCTGCGATGCCGATGCCCAGACGGCGCAGTTGCGGCCGCAGGAAAGACCGGGGGCTGGATGCTTCGGCAATCCGGGCCATGACGTTTTCGAGGGCTTGCCCGGTGTTGAACCGGGTTTCCGCAAGGCGGGCGTTTCCCCAGGCTTTGTAAGCCCGGAGAAAGGCGTCGCGGTTGGCTTCGGATGCTTCGAGCCACTCCTGCAGTTCCCGGCGTTCCGTGTCGGTGAGGGGTGTGCCGTCCAGTTGGCGGGTTATCAGATCTTCGATGATATGTTCGGGTCTCTTCATTCTATCTATATCACGGATGAAAGCGCTGAAACCCTACCCCCTCCGGCGTTTTTTTTCGGACCGCCGGGGTAAACAAAAAGCAGAACCGGTGAGGCTCTGCTTCTTGCGGGTTGCGAAAATAGGCATTGTCAATAGACCCACTCGAAATTGTCGACGTAGAGTATGTTCGACTTGCAGCCTGCCATGAAGTCGCCGTAGGCGCTCGTCGAGCAGGAGATCACGATCTGGTACAATCCGGAGGGTTTGGCCTTCGTGTCGTAATAGTTGAGCGGAAGCTGTACGTCGATCATCTTGCCGCCGGTCGAACTTTGGTCGATGAAAAGCGAGCCGTAGGCGATGATCGGTCCCTCGTCGACCGAAGTGGTCTCTTCCGGATCCCAGGTCCCGGTGGGGGCTTCCGTGCCCGATCCGACCTCGCGGCGGGTGTTCCAGTCCACGATGGCGACCATGATGCGGGCCTTGTCCCGGTCTCCTTCGTGAATCGGGGCGCCGAAATTCTTGTCGATGTCGGCAATGCCGATATGTTCCGCATAGTATTGCAGTTTCAGCGCCTTGGGGCGGGCTTTCCAGGCGTAAGGCTGGCCGAACGACACGACACCCCGGGTCAAGACGTCCTTCTGGAACAGCCCCGAGAAGAGGTTGCCCGAAGCGAGGACTCCCACGGCGGACGTAGCCTGGAGTTTGGCGCGCGTGCCTCCGTCGAAGGAGGCCTGCGTGCAGAGTCCCCTGGTGAAGGTGTTGTTGCCGCTGCCCCAGAATTCTGCGGTCTTGTTGTTCTGGGTCCAGCAGCTCAGCGAGCTGTCCTCCAGGTCGCCGTTGGGAATCGTGTTGCCCGCGGGGGCCGCATATTCCATCAGCTGGGTCTGCTCGCCCCCGACTGTCAGGCGGAATTCGTAGGTGTGCCCTGCGAAGAGACCCTTGTCCGGCACGAAGTTGTAGACGGCAAGCCCGTGGGGGTTGGTCGACGAGCTCCATTCGGGCGCGAGCGTTGCCGTCAGGATGCCGGCCTCGTAGCTGCTCTCCGCCATTCTCTGCCACTCCGTGGCGCCCTTGATCCGGTATTCCAGCGCGGCGCCGGCCGCATACTCCTCGGCGGAGACGAGTGCGGTGGCCGTGGCCGTATTGTTCCACAGGTCGGTTGCCCGGAGGGCGACCTTCACATTGGTAGGCTCCACGTAAAGCAGCCACCGTTCGGTGATTCCGTGGCAGGTGACGTCTACGAAACGCACCGATTCGAAGCTGCTGCCCGAAAGCTCTTCGAGCGAGGGCGAATAGGTCGTGATGTCGGCGGGGCCGAGTTTGAGTTCCGTGACCTCGATATGTGCCAGATCGGTGTCGCTGGGGACGAGGACCCGGGCGATGCGGTTTTTCTCCTCGATCTCCGTGGCGCCGATCTGCCCCGTCACGCTGAAACGGCGCTCGATGGTCTGTGTGGCGCGGATCGTCCATTCGTAATCCTGGTAGAGCGAAAGCGTGGTGTAGATCGGCGAACGCAGGTCGAACGTGCCGGTCAGCTCCCGGGAGCTGCGGATCTGTTGCAGGACCTCCTCCTTGTCGAGCTGGATGCTGTGGATGACGGCGTCGTAACCCACGGCGTCGATCCGCACGTTGCGGATGTCGGTCGCTTCGTCGAGCGAGAGGGTGACCGTCCGCGATGTGACGTTGTTTTCCGAGACCGAGAAGCCCTGGCCTTCGACGCTCGCGATGCGGAGTTCGACGACCGGATAGGGGATGTCGTTGTGGATGCACGACGCGAGGAGCGCCGCGGCTGCAAGGAGTGCTGTTTTCAGGTATCTGGTCATAATTTATTTCTTTTTCTTGTCCCACAGGTGTACCGTCATGCCGAAGTTGATGGCGGCGACGTTGAGCCTGAAACGCATGTTCGAAGCCTTGCGCGTTCCGATCTTGTTGCCGGCGTCGTCCTTCTGCGTGACGGAGGTGTACTGGATGCCGCCCAGCCCGAACGACAGTGTGGCGCAGACGTTGGGGAAGATATAGACGGCAGCTCCCGGATTAAACGCCAATTTGAGCTGCGTATTGTCGCTGAACGTGGTTTTCATGTTGTCGCTGGCGGTGTCGGGCTGGTAGGAGAGCTTCGACGTTCCGGTCGACAGCGAGAGTTCGAACTCGGCGAACAGTCCGAAACGGCCCTTCGGGTCGAGTCCCGCGTAGGAGCGGTGGAAAATGCCGAACGAGTAGTTGTCGCTGTTGAAATTGACCTTCGGAATGCTGCCCGAGGCGTCGTTGCTTTCGCCCAGGTCGTAGCGTGCGGCATCGAGGTTGCCGTCCATGTGGCGGTAG
>ERZ779890.4161-NODE-4161-length-12231-cov-8.024146_pt1 | contig 12231 bp, 10 predicted proteins | sample MGYA00511553_ERZ779890 | MGnify/ENA primary metagenome ERZ779890 (study PRJEB29588, sample SAMEA2152064) | human gut metagenome | biome: human gut; feature: human-associated habitat; material: faeces | place: Denmark | collected 2008/2010 ...
CATGTCGTAATCGGGGTGCGGCGGGGAGCCGACGCCGACACGCAGCCGGGGGAAGTTTTCCGTGCCGAGATGGAGAATGATGTTCTTGAGCCCGTTGTGCCCTCCGGCACTGCCGGAGGCGCGCATACGAAGCCGCCCCGGTACGAGCGCGACCTCATCGGAAACAACGAGAACACGCTCCGGAGGGATCTTGAAATAATCCGCAAGCGGGCGCACCGCCTCGCCGGAGAGATTCATAAATGTCTGCGGCTTTACGAGCAGCACATCGTGCCCGCCGATGTTCGCGCGGGCCGTGAGCGCGCGCGAACGGAGGCGGTTGATCGAAACACCGCAGCGCTTGGCGAGTATGTCGCCGACGGCAAAGCCGACGTTGTGGCGCGTGCCGTTATACCGCGGCCCGGCGTTGCCGAGAAAGACGATCATCCATTCGGCGCCGCCGGAGGAAGAACGAAACAGCATAGGAATATCTTACTCGAACAGCGGGGAGATGGAAACTTCCTCGTAGATACGGCGAATGGCTTCGGCGAAGAGACGGTCCACGGAGACATAGTTGATCTTCTCGAGACGCGGCTCGCCGACGGGATAGGGGATCGTGTCGCAGAGCTTCAGCTCCTTGATGGGGCTTTCCTCAATGCGCTCGAGCGCCGGGCGGGAGAGAACGCCGTGCGTGGCGCAGGCATAGATCTCCTTCGCGCCGCCGACCTCGATGAGCGCTTTGGCAGCGCCGCAGAGGGAACCGGCGGTATCGACCATATCGTCGAGCAGGATGACGGTCTTGCCTTCCACGTTGCCGATGATGTTCATGACCTCGGACTTGTTGGCGACCTCGCGGCGCTTATCGACGATGGCAAGGTTCATGTTGAGCTTCATGGCAAACTGGCGGGCGCGGGCCACGCTGCCCACGTCGGGGGAGACGACCATCACGTCGGGGTTGCCCTTGCCGAACTTCTGCAGATAGTAATCGGCGAAGAGGGGAGCGCCGCGCATGTTGTCCACGGGGATATCGAAGAAGCCCTGGATCTGGTTGGCGTGCAGGTCCATGGTAAGTACGCGGTCGGCGCCGGCGGCCTCGATGATGTTCGCAACGAGCTTTGCGGAGATGGGGTCGCGGCTCTTCGCCTTGCGGTCCTGACGGGCGTAGCCGAAGTACGGGATGACAGCGGTGATACGACCGGCGCTGGCACGGTGCATCGCGTCGATCATGACGAGCAGCTCCATCAGGTTGTCGTTCACGGGCTTGCAGGTAGACTGCACGATGAACACATCCGCGCCGCGGACGGGCTCAAGGATGGAAACGGAGCATTCGCCGTCGGCGAAGCGCTTAATGTCGGCCTTGCCGAGGGGCTTGTAGAGATGGTTGCAGATGCTTTCCGCCAGAGCGGGATTGGAGTTTCCGGAGAATACCTTGACTTCTTTGCCGTGTGAAATCAAAACAAATCACCTTTCTGTCTTTAATTTTCGTGGCGTACCCGATGCGGGCACATATTTTCACAATAAGTATACCACATTCTCCGAGGAAAGAAAGCGGAAAGTTCAACTTTTCGAGCCTTTACATTTGTGGTTTTTTTGTATATAATATCTTAGCTAATTTGATTTGGAATGCAAAGGGAATTTTTGTCATGTCAATGTTGGAATTTGAAGAGTATAAAGGCAAGCTCAACACGCTCAAGCCTGCGCTGGACGATCTGCAGGACGCGCTCCATCTGGAAGAGGCGAAGCGCGAGATCGCCGAGCTGCAGGAGGAGAGCGCGCAGGACGGCTTCTGGAACAACGTCTCCCACTCGCAGCAGGTGCAGCAGCGCATCAAGCAGCTGCAGACGAAGTGCGAAAAGTACGACAAGCTCTGCTCGTCCTGGGACGATCTTTTCACCATGTGTGAAATGGCGCTCGAAGAGGACGATGCCTCCATGCTTGAAGAGCTGAAAGCGGAGTACGATACGCTCTCGGAAAAGCTGGAAGAAATGCGTCTTTCCACGCTGCTCACCGGCGAGTACGACGCGAACAACGCCATTTTGACGTTCCACGCCGGTGCCGGCGGCACCGAGGCGCAGGACTGGACGCAGATGCTCTACCGCATGTATACCATGTGGACCGACCGCCACGGCTATAAGTATACGCTGCTCGACTATCAGGACGGCGAAGAGGCCGGCATCAAGTCCGCCACCATCAAGATCGAGGGCGACAACGCCTACGGCTATCTCAAAAGCGAAAACGGCGTCCACCGCCTTGTGCGCATCTCGCCGTACGACGCCTCCGGCCGCCGCCACACGAGCTTTGCCGCCGTGGAGGTCATGCCCGAGATCGCCGAGGACAACAGCGAGATCGAGCTGCGCGACGACGAGATCAAAATGGACGTGTACCGCTCCTCCGGCGCGGGCGGCCAGAAGGTCAACAAGACCTCCTCCGCCGTGCGTCTGACCCACCTGCCGACGGGCATCGTCGTCTCCTCGCAGGTCGAGCGCAGCCACTTCCAGAATCTTGAAAACTGTAAGTCCATGCTCCGTGCCAAGCTCGCCGAGATCAAGGAGCGCGAGCATCTCGAAAAGATCTCGGACATCAAGGGCGTGCAGCAGAAGATCGAGTGGGGCAGCCAGATCCGCTCGTACGTGTTCATGCCGTATACGCTCGCCAAGGACACGCGCACCGGTTATGAAAACAGCAACATCCAGGCCGTTATGGACGGCGATATCGACGGCTTCATCAACGCCTATCTCGCAATGAAGGCCGAGAAATAAAAATGCCTTTCAACCGCCCGCGGCGTTAAGCTGCGGGCGGTCTATGCTTTTGGGAGGAAAATCAATGATCTGGTATCGTATCGGAGAAGCTCTTATACATACGGAATCCGCACCCTGTGCGGATGTTCCGGCGCTTGTGCTTCTCACAACGGAGGAGCTGGAGAAACGCCCGGACCTTCCGGGGCTGGAAAAAGTTCTGGAACATACGCCATCGGTGCGCGGTGCGCGGACCTGTCGTGCCGAGGTGCGCCCCGACTGCCTGTCCGGTACGCTTGTGCTCCCGCGTAAGGGAAAAGACGGTGTTCGCGCCGCATACGGTCTGCTCGTTACGCAAAACCGCATCGTTCTCACGGACGATTCCGCTTCGCTTCCGCCCCTCCTGCACCGCATCGCGCAGGAAAAACGATGGACGAAGGGAACGGTCGGGCAGACGCTCTATGATTTCTTTGAACAGCTCATTGCCCGTGATCTGCATCGTTTGGAAGAGCTGGAAGAGCAGGCGGAAGCCTTGGAGGATCAGGTGCTCGCCGACGGCGTTGATTCTCTCAGCGCTGCGATGAACGCGCTGCGAAAAGAGACAATGGCGCTCTTTCGCTATTATTCACAGCTCGACGATGTGGCGTGCGAGTTGTGCGAAAACGAGAACGGGTTCTTTTCGGAAACGGAAACAGAACGTTTTCACCTTTTTGAGGGGCGCGTTGCCCGCCTGCGGGAGAATGCCCAGCTCCTGTGCGAATACTGCCGGCAGATCCAAAGCGCTTTCCAGGCGCAGATCGATATCCGGCAGAACCGTGTGATGCAGATCCTCACCATTGTCACAACGATCTTTCTTCCCCTCACGCTGCTCACCGGCTGGTACGGCATGAACTTTGTCAATATGCCGGAGCTGAGCTGGAAATACGGCTATCTCATGGTGGGCGTCATCAGCGCGGCGGTTTTGGTTCTCGGTCTTTGGATCTGTAAGAAAAAGAAGTTCTGGTAAAGCAGAGAGCAAACCGGCGGCCGGCTTTTATCGGCTGCCGGTTTGCTATTGGAAAAATAGCACATCCATAATATAACATATGTTACACAACGGACGCCGCAAGGCGAAAATAGTATGCCGCCCGGCGTTAAATTTCCCGGCGAGGAGATCGTCCGCGCCGCGCTTGCGCTCGTCCGCGAGCAGGGGGGATACGTTCCGTGTCCGCGCCGTCACCAAGGCACTTGGCTTCGTGGTTGTCGTGCTGCTCATCCGCTCCGGAAGCATCGTGCCGTGCATTCTTACGCACGGCGTGCTGAACGCGCTGAGCGTGTTCGCTCCGGAACCGGACTACAAAACGCGGTGCGTCATCTTTCGGATCCTCATCGTTCTCGCGGCTGCGTATGCGGCATATCTCCTGCGGCGTCTGCCGCCGTTGACAAGCGGGGAAAGCTGTGTCAGAATGAAGAAAAACACCGAGGGGGATTAAGCCTTGAACGCTCTCGAACTCGATACCGTATTGCTCTCACCGGACCGGACGTGTCTGGAAATTCTAGATCAGACGCTGCTGCCCGGTGAGGTGAAAACGCTGCATCTTTCGGATATGCGCGATATCTTGGAGGCGATCTATTCGCTGCGCGTGCGTGGCGCACCGGCCATCGGCGTATGCGCGGGCTATGCGCTCGCGCTGGCCGCCTCGCAGATCGAAACGGAGGATAAGGATATCTTTTTCGCGCGCCTGCGTGAAACGAAGGAATACCTCGCCTCCGCCCGCCCGACGGCGGTGAATCTCTTCTGGGCGCTCGACCGGATGTGGCAGACAGCGGAGGCGCACGCCGGTGAGAGCATTCCGGCCATCCGCGAGATTCTTTTTGCGGAGGCGCAGCGCATCCGCGACGAGGACGTTGCCATCAGCCGCTCCATCGGCGAGCTGGGTTTTGGCCTGCTGCACCACGGGGACGGCATTCTCACGCACTGCAACGCCGGAACGCTCGCCACCGCGAAATACGGCACGGCGACCGCGCCGATGTATATCGCGCTTGAGCACGGCTGGAACGATCTTCGCGTCTACTGCGACGAAACGCGCCCGCTATTGCAGGGCGCGCGGCTCACGGCGCTCGAGATGCACGCTGCCGGATTGGATACGACGCTCCTTTGCGATAACGCCGCGTCGAGCCTGATGCAGACGGGGAAAGTTAACATAATATTTGTCGGCTGCGACCGCGTGGCGCGGAACGGCGACGCCGCGAACAAGATCGGCACCTCCGCCGTGGCGATATTGGCGAAGCATTACGGCATCCCGTTTTATGTCTGCGCGCCGAGCTCCACGATCGATATGACGCTCGCGTCCGGCGCGGAGATCCCCATTGAGCAGCGCGCCGCGGAGGAGGTCACGGAGATGTGGTACAAAAAGCGCATGGCGCCGGAGGGCGTCGGCGTGTATAACCCCGCGTTCGACGTGACCGACCATTCGCTCATCACCGGCATCATCACCGAGCGCGGCATCTGCACCGCGTCCTTTGAGGACGCCTTCCGCGCTCTCGGGTTTTAAGCGGAGGATGCTTTTATGACGGGACCCGATCCAAACAGCATCTATCCAAACGAGAACATCCGTCAGGTCGTGTACATAAAAAACATCATTTCCCGGCCGAATATCCTTGTCGGGGATTACACGTATTACGACGACATAGACGGCGCGGAAAAGTTTGAGGAACACGTCACGCACCATTATGATTTCCTCGGCGACAGGCTCATTATCGGGAAATTCTGCGCTATCGCCCGTGGCATTGAGTTTATTATGAACGGCGCGAACCACCGCATGAACAGCGTAACGACCTACCCCTTCAACATCATGGGCGGCGGCTGGGAGAAGTTTGCCCCAAAGCTCGATGATCTGCCGCTGAAAGGCGACACGGTCGTCGGGAACGACGTGTGGATCGGGCAGAACGTAACGGTGTTGCCGGGCGTACACATCGGCGACGGCGCTATCATCGCCGCCAACTCCGTTGTGGCGAAGGACGTTCCGCCGTACTGCATCGCGGGCGGCAATCCCTGCCGGGTCATCCGCCGCCGGTTCGATGAAGAGCTCACGGCGTATCTTCTGGAGCTCCAATGGTGGGATTGGGACGCGGAAAAAATCTTCCGCAACATGGAAGCACTCTGCAGCGGCGATCTTGAGAAGATCCGGAATATAAAAGAGTAAAAGAAAGCAAACAGGCCCCGGACATCGAAATGTCCGGGGCCTGCTGTATGTGCTGATGAAGAAAATCAATATCCGAATAACCGGCTGACAACAGTACCGTCGACGGCGTTGAGCGTCAGCATGGGCTGCCTGCAGCTTACGCCGTTTTGCATAACCTCGGAAGTATCAGTCCCCGGGGCGTACCAGCTCCAGGAGCCCCAGAAATCCCACACAGGAACGATCGTTCCCTGCGAAGAACCCTTATCTCGAATGCGCATGAGTGTGAGAGAAACCTCGGTGATGGTCACGTCCATACGAGTTTCAATGCCGTTGAGCTTGTCGAGCTCCACCAGACTGCGGCTTTCCGTCGGCCCGGTGATCACTACGGGCAGCATCGTATCCGCGACCTCTGCAATTTCTTCAAACGGCAGCAGCGAGGCACTCTCTTCCTGTACAATCGCATCGCCGCTGGGCGAATACCATTCGAAAGACAGTATACCTTCGCTCCCAACATAGATTTGGATGTTCTCCATGTTCCAGGACACCGTGTCGCCCTTTGCCCCTTCACTGCTGTTGTAATATTCATACTCGTAGGATTCCCGCGTACCGTCAGCGCGGAAAAGATCCTGCCGGACGCCGGATACGCGAATGCCGTTCACCGTGGGCGCGTAATAGAGCCGCCAAACGCCCGGCTCCCATTCCTGCGCATCGTCCAACGCCATGCTGGCAAGACCCAGTTCCTGTATCAGCGCGTCGGCCAGACTGACGGCCTCTTCTCGGGAAATGTCCGCTCGGCTGCTGACCGGCTCATTAGCGCTGTATTTATAGTCCCGGCGGATAATCTGCGCGTACCGGAGATTGTTGTCGATGGAGACATCGTAGACGACTCCGTCTACCATGGCGGAGCCGCGGACAGCTTTCGGATCATCGGAATCGGAGAAACCGTGGATTACGGGCTTTTCCTCCGGCGCTTTAGCAATTTCCGCCGAATAATATGCGGCCAATTCATCGCGGCGGCTTTCCCGCTGCTCCGCTGTCAGCGCGGGTGCATCCGGGTCGGGCGACCATTCCGGGGAATTGATACGGTCGAGACTTTCCTGCAGCTCCTGCTTTGTCTGGGTGTAGCCATAAAGCGGCGCGCTCTTCAGAAGTACGCGCAGAAGGTTGTCCACATCGGCCTGCGTAAATTCGCCCGGCGTCACAGAGGCAACAGGGAGAACGACGCCCTGTTCGGCGACGACCTGCGCATCCGCGTGGATCGAGAGCTTTCCTTCCTGCGCCGTCCAGTCTCCGGTGAACGAATTCGGGAAAGAGTATGCCGTCTGTTCCTGGGCACTCTTCTCGATGAGCATGGTTTGATTGAGGTTTGCGGGCTCTGCCGTCGTTTGGCTGCCGCAGCCGGACAGCATAGCAGCAAGCAGTGCAGCGGCTGTCCAGCACAAGGTTTTTCGTTTCATTTTAACACATCCTTTCTTTTGGATGTTTCCAGCATAGCAGAGAGGAACGGCAAAGAGTTTACCGCCGCATTACCGTTTTCTTACGTTTTCGCCTCTGGCAGCACGATGTGCGCCGTTGTCCCGTTGCCGGGCGTGCTTTCCAGCGCCAGCGTCCCGCCGTGGACGACAGCAATTTCCCGCACGAGCGCCAGCCCCAGACCGAAGCCGCCGTTCTTCTTGCTGCGGGAGGGATCACCCGTATAGAACGCCTCGGTCACTCTTGGCAGGTCTTTCGCCGGAATGCCCCGGCCATGGTCCGTGACGGTAAAGCCGATCTCATCGGCAGAAACGGAAATGACCTGCCCCGGTGCGGACGCTTTGGCGCTGTTCTCTACAAGGTTAGCAAGAGCGCTGCACATTAAATCTGCGTCCATGGAGAGCATGTCCACTCGGCAGTCCGTTTTCAGAGAAACGCCGTATTTCGCGCAGATCCCCTCCGTGAGTTGCTGTACCCGTGCGAGAAGCTCCGGGACGGACGTTGCGGAAAACGCGGCGTTCTTTTTCACGGAAAGCAGCATCAGCAGCTTTCGCACCATGGTATCCAGCCAACGAAGCTTGTGATCCATACTTTCCAGAAGCGCTGCCTGATTTTCTTCGGGCAGATAGACCGTCTGCAGCGTGTTCACGTTCAGAAGGAGCGATGTCAGCGGTGTTTTCAGCTCATGTGTCACGGCAGCAGTAAACAGCTTCTGCCGCTCGGTGCGCTCCTGCAGGGCAGCCACATGGCTTTCCACTGCGAGAGCCATCCGATTAAAATCCTGCGCTAGCATCCCCACCTCGTCGGCGGATGAAACGGGAACGCGCTGACCGTAATTCCCGGCGGCAACACTGCCTGCCGCTTCCGAAAGCGCTGAAAGCGGGCGGAGCGTCCGCCCGACAAGGTATCGTACCATGGCAAGCCCCAGCAGCATGACAGAAAGTGCCAACAGAGCAAAGCGGACGGCAAGCTCCCGGAGCTGCGAATGGATGTACGTAGCCTCCGCAACAAGATATATGCAGTATGTATCGCCGTGAAAATCCACGGCTTTGCCAAGGACGAGAAAATTCCTGCCATAAGCGCGGACACGCGCAGAAGCTGCCGCGCGGCCGGATGAGACAGTCAGATAGCTTTCGGGGTCAACCGGCGTAGCTGCGAAAAGGCATTCTCCGTTGATATAGAGCGCGCTCCCCGCCGTTCCGCAGCTGCGAAAGCAATGGGTCAGAAAGACTCTCCAGGAGAGGGCAGAGCCCATTTCGTAAGAAGTCTGGTAAACAGCAGTTTCAAAAGAGACGGCCAACTCGTCGAGAGAATCCAGTGAATGCTGCAAAAGCGCGCCGTAGGACTGCTCGCGCACCTGCCAGAGCATGGCCGCGCAGAGACTGGCGGCCACTAGCAAGAGGATCGCGGCACAGAGCGCAGTGATTTTCTTTTTCAGCTTCATCGTTCCTCCAGCCGGTATCCTGCCTTGGATACGGTTCGGATCTCGTCCGCGAGACCGAGCTTTTTCCGAAGATTAGCGATACGGACGTCCACAGTGCGGATATCTCCGAAATAGTCCTCGCCCCATATCTCATTGAGAATTCGGTCGCGGGAAACAGTGCGGTTTTTGTTTTTCATCAGCGCGGCCAGTACGTCGAATTCTAGCGGGGGAAGGGAAATAACCTCGCCGTTTCGCGTCAGACGGCGGTTGCGGTTATCCAGTGTCAGATCGCGGAAGCGGTATACCTCGTTCAGCCTCCCGCACCGCCGTAGCGCCTTTTCTATGCGCACCATTAGCGCGAGCATGTCAAAGGGCTTAGCAATGTAGTCCTCTGCACCGCCGCGAAGCCCCAGCACCTCGTGCTGCGCGTCCCCCATGGCGGTCAGGCAGATTACGGGGATATCATATTTCCGCAGCTCCGGGAGCAACGCAAAGCCGTCCAGCCCAGGCAGCATCATGTCCAGCAGCGTCAGATCGTAGTTGTGATCCACTTCCAGTGCGTCCCGGGCGGCAAGACCATTATCAAAGACGGTGACGGCGTAGTCTGCGCATTCGAGATTCAGTTTTACCGCTTCGGCGATGGCAGCGTCGTCCTCTATCATCAAAATACGGTTGCCCATGGTATCATCTCCCTTCCTTCGACATTCTACCATAGCCGGGCACACGGGTGTTTACCAAAATGTTACCGTGCGGATATTTAAGAAAAACGGCGCAGCTGGAGCTGCGCCGTTATCTGTGCACAGGGATTATTCGCTCAGCGGCGTGATGCCGCAGCTGGTGAGGAATGTATCCGAAAGGGGAGAACCGAACCAGTTATAGAGCCGCCGGGCGGGACTGTCCTCCGGCTCGTCGCTGCGAATGACGACATAGCCCTTCGTGCCGAGCGGGTAATCGCCGGTGCGGACATTCTCCGGCGTGGCGCTGTAGCCGTTCAGCGAGAAGGCGAGCAGCGCTTCGTTGGAATAGACGTCGTTCAGATACGTCATAATGCTGTACCCGATGGCGTAAGGATCGTCGAGACAGGCGGAGACGAGCGTGTTCATCTCGTCGAGCCGCTCAAAGCCGAGCGCCTCGTAATCCGGAACATCCTCGCCTTTGAACACCATCTTTTCAAAAAGCCGCTGGCTGCCGGACTGATCGTCGCGGTAAAGCACGCGGATCGCGTGATCCGCGCCGCCGAGCTCGCTCCAGTTGGTGATCTCGCCGCGGAAAATGGCGCGTACCTGATCGAGCGTCAGGTCGGTGACACCGCATGCGCTGTTCCCGATGAACACCAGTCCGTCGCCGCCGTAGAGCTTCATTTCGACCTCCACGCCGCGCTCGGCGAGATAGGTCTTTTCTTCATCGGTGGGCGCGGCGAGCAGGGCGATGTCCGCCTTCTTATCGGCAATGTTCAGCCACGCGCCGTGCGTCGTGGAGCAGAGCGGCTCCGCGCCGCCGTAGCCGGTGTCAAGACAGAAGAAGCGGTAGATGTTCTGCACCAACGGCTTTCTCGCTGTAGAGGAGTCCATAACCGGGAAATCGCCGTCGGCAAACAGTTCGCTGTACAGACCGTTTAGATCGACAATGTACAGCTTGGCCGATTCCATATCAAGGACAATGTACGTTGTTGTGTTTGTCCAACCGTAATCGCCGGCCTCAACACTGGCGCTGCACGAGATCAGAACCTTGCCGTCGCGGGCAGAGGCGACATAACGGGTGGTTTCGGCCTGCGGGAGATCCAGCGTCAGGCGCTCGCTGCCGCAGACAAGATTGAGCGCAAAGTTTGTCTGATAGTTTCCTTCGACGAGGTAGGTGTCGTTGTAGGCGTGTAGAATGTTGTCGTTCACAGTAAAATATCCGCTCAAAATACTGATTGCACCATTGACAGGGTCGACGCGCATCTGAACACCGCGGCGGCTGTCACTGATGAAGTAGTTATCCGAGGAGTTGTAAGACGGATAGCAGTACGGGTCCAAAATGTCTGTCCACAGCTTTTCCAAAGAAGGAAGTACATAGCCGGTGATGCGGCAGGTATCTCCGGAGTAATCACTGCCGATCAAAACATCGCCGGACACACAGACGTCGCCGAAATACTCCCCCGGGAAGATCTCCACCGGCTCTTTGCCGTCTTCGCAGAGATAGAGCTTCGATTCGCGAATGCTGTAGTATTCGCCGACAAAACCGCCGGAATAGGCATGGATGCGGTGGAATAGCTGCGTGCCGGCAGGTAGAATCTCCTCGACCTCACCGGTTCGGATGTCGACACGTGCCACGCTGCCGTCGTCAAAGGAAGCGAGCACGCTGTCACCGTCCTGATCGAAGCAGTTGGTGTACTTGTCAACGAGCAGCCTGCCCTCGCCCCCGCCGGCCGGGAAAGCGTACAGACGGGAGGATTCCAGCGTCACGCAGAAGAACGGTTCGTCTGTGGACGCGGGCGTTGCGCTGAGCGGAAGCACTCCGGTTGCGTTACCGGAGCTTGCATAAGCATCGCCGGCAGAGGCGTCGCCCCAGCTCGCATACGCGTCTCCGGAAGAGGCGTTGCCCCAGCTTGTGTAGGCGTCGCCGGAGGACGCGTTGCCGCTGCTGGCGTTCGGCGCGCCGCAGGCGCACAGCACAAGAAGCAGCGCCAGAGACAGAAACAGGGTTGTCAGCTTTTTCATATGGTTTCTCCTTTTTTTGAAGAAGTTTACACCCTATAGACGAGGACTTCTGCCAATCGGTTCGTAAAAAAAAATTCAGCGGAGCCTCAAAAGAGACTCCGCTGTGCTGCGTGCGCGGTCTTACACCGTTTCGGTGTGCACGGCCTTGACGGTATACCCGGCGGCCTCGATGACTTCCTTGACCTTCGCCTCGTCCGGCTTTTCGGCGGAGATGAACTCGGTCTTATTCGCGGTGTGGTCGGAAACGGGGTTCTCGGCGGCGAAGGCTTTGGAGAGCGCCTCATTGACGTGCTTTTCGCACATGTGGCACATCATGCCCTCAACGGTGACGGTGGTTTTGTACATGGTTTTTTCCTCCTTATGATCGGTTGCGGTATTCGTTTCCTGCGGCACGGCGGTGAACTCGTCCGGGAGCGTCACCGGCTGCCTGTGCTTATCGTGCTTTGCTTCGTGCAGACGGAAGAGATTGAGCCGCAGCGCGTTCGTCACGACGCAGAAGCTTGAAAGACTCATCGCGAGCGCGCCGAACATCGGCTGCAGCGTCCAGCCGAAGATCGGGATCCATACGCCTGCGGCGAGCGGGATGCCGATGATATTATAGATGAACGCCCAGAAAAGATTCTCCCGAATGTTGCGCAGCGCCGCGCGGCTGAGCCGGATGGCGGCCGGAACGTCCAGAAGCGTACTTTTCATCAGCACCACGTCCGCCGCGTCGATGGCGACGTCGGTGCCGGCGCCGATGGCAACGCCGATGTCGG
>ERZ779890.4166-NODE-4166-length-12222-cov-4.283883_pt1 | contig 12222 bp, 6 predicted proteins | sample MGYA00511553_ERZ779890 | MGnify/ENA primary metagenome ERZ779890 (study PRJEB29588, sample SAMEA2152064) | human gut metagenome | biome: human gut; feature: human-associated habitat; material: faeces | place: Denmark | collected 2008/2010 ...
CTTGTCGTTCTGGTCAGCCGGGATAATCTCGCTTGCACCAACAACAGTGTCAGCAGAAGCAGTAGCAAACATCATGGAAGCTACTACAAAGCAAAGGGTAAAGATTTTTTTCATACCAAATAAATTTTTGTTATACGTTAATTCTCTTTTTCTGTTTTCTATAATACTATAATCGGTATTCGGGGACAAAGTTAAAACTTTTTTTGTAACTCACAACATTTTTCTCTAAAAAAAAGAAATCTTTTTTCGTTAAAAAACATTTTCATCTCCAACTCTTGTTTACACATGCATGAAACGGCATACACAAAGCCCTCGTTGAACCCAAATCGGTCATTAGCGCTTGCTTGTATTTTGTTTTTTGAAGAGTGGATTTTGTTTGGCTTTTAATAAGTAATAGCGGGCTATTGCGAAAAACAGACAAAAGAAACCTTATAAAACAAAAGACCGCAACCAGTTCTAACAAATTGGACTAACAAGCTAAAACAAAGAAATGATACCTTATTTACAGATACAATAACAATCCTGCTATTCCACACAAGAAAATCATACGTACGGGGTGTATTTTAAATATCGATGTGCCGACAAATGCGGCAACAAACAGAAAAATACTCGTGTAGTATTGCCATATATCTACAGATGGGCTGCCAAAGTTTTCGGCCGTCAGCAACATTATCACCGCACTGCCCAAAAGACCGACAACCGTGATGCGCAGCACAAAGAATATGTATTCCGTCATCGGATGCTTATAATAACGGTTTAAAATCTTCAAGGCCAGAAAAATAAGCAGAAATGATGGCAGGACTACTGCTAAAGTTGTAAGACAACTGCCAAGAATCGCAACAGGGGTGGAATAACCAGCATTAATTAGAGAAATATAACCTACATAAGTGGCGGAATTAATGCCTATCGGCCCGGGAGTAGACTGACTGATTGCCACTATGTCGGTAAACTGAGCTATAGTCAGCCAATGGGTTTTGGCAACAACTTCTCCCTGTATCAAGGACAACATGGCATAGCCGCCGCCAAACCCGAAAAGTCCTATTTTAAAAAACGTATAAAACAACTGCAGAAATATCATCGCATCAGTCCTCCTTGAAATAACGTCCGTAAACATAGGCGCCAGTTGCTACCAGCACTATAATATAGACAGGCGAAATTCCCATTAAAGAAATAAGTAAGGCGACCACCAACGGCAACCATAAATTGTGAATAGTGATTTTTGCGGCTCTGCCCAATTTAAAACATGGCACAGCAATCAACGCCACAACAGCTGGCCGGATGCCCTTGAAAAAAGCCTCAACAAAAACGTTGTCGGAAAAGGCTCTGAAAAACATGGCAATGAGCAATATTGTTATCAAACTGGGGAGCACCACACCAAGGGCGAGGACAAGACTTCCTTTCACCCCACGAAGCCTGTTGCCTATACAGATGCTGAAATTAACAGCAAAGACACCAGGCATGGCCTGTGACAGTGCCATCATGTCGAGAAACTCCTCTCTGTCAACCCAACGGTATTTGTCTACCACTTCCTTCTCTATCAAGGGAATCATGGCATAGCCGCCACCGATAGTAAACAAGCCTATCTTAAAAAATGTCAGAAAAGCTTTCAGATAAAAATGCGACTTCATAAGTAGGTATTCAAATATATTATAATAATGTAGATTTTGTTCTTGTCACAATAGTTTTCTTTTGAGCACCTACTTAGTTTATTGTTTTCCTCGTTTATCAGAGGGTTGCATCGGACTACTCTTTTGTTGCGGCACTGTGTCTTGTTTGCTTTCCGGATGCGGTTTGGCTTGAGCAGGTGCTGTTTGCTTTGCAGCAACCTTGCCAACAGACTTGTCGTCCGCATTTAAGGTATCGCCTTTCACTTCCTCGTTTTCTGCTTTCACGGCTTCTTTTGTTTTGGCATCCTGAGATTTCTGGGATTGAGGCTCTTGGGCCTTATCCCCCTCTGTAATGGCATCGACCTTCAAGTCTCCCTTTTTGTCGAGCATACCGTAGGTGGTCTTTATTACCGTAAACTCTGTACGCCTGTTAAGAGCATTGCAGGTGTCTTGCTGTGTTTCGTTAAAAGTCTTGATATAGTCTACCGTAAGTGTATCTCCGGCCTTCAAGAACGGATACCGCTCTGCAAATTTCTTTGTGATAACCTTGGGTCGTTTCTTGCCGTACCCCTTTGCCACGACGCGGTCTTTAGGTATGCCGTGGGTGGTGAGATAGCGTACGACCGACTCTGCCCGTGCCTGACTCAATTTCTCATTATACTCGTCAGAACCGCGATAGTCGCAGTGCGATGAAAGTTCTATCACAATGCCGGGGTTTTGCTTCAACAGCCCTATCAGACCCTCCAATGCCGGAATGGACTGTGGAGTAATCTCCGCTTTGTCAAACTCATAGAACACATTTCTGACCAACACAGGGATGTCCAACGACGGCAGTGGAAACTGCAGCACATATTGCTCTGACTCCGAAGCCTCGGGCACCAGCATTTCCTGCTTGTAATTCATATAGCCCTCGCAAGTGGCAAGAAACAGGTATCTGACTCCAGGCTTCACTGTTTCATCAAACGAGCCGTCAAGTTGAATGGTCGCCTTCTTGTTGGTGCCGTCATCACCCACAATATATACTATAGCCTTGGGCAGTTCATAGCCGTCCTGCTCATAGACCCACCCTTTTATTGTCTGTATCACTTCGGGGCAGTAGAAACTGTATATCTTGTCCCAACCGCGCCGGTTGGATCGATTGGAAGAGAAGAAGCCTTGGTTATGCTCCCCATCGAATGTCATGCTGAAGTCGTCACCATTGGAATTGACAGGAAAAGGCATGTGGCTCACTTCCCAACGGCCGGTGACAGAGTCTGCCACAGCTTTGTATATATCAAGTCCGCCCATACCAACCCTGCCGTTTGAAGAGAAATACAACTCTCCGTTAGACCGAAATGTCGGAAACATTTCATCGCCATCGGTATTAATGTCGGCACCAAGGTTCTCTACAGGACCGAACGACACGCCATTGAGTGAAACACGCCACAAATCAAGCCCACCATAGCCACCAGGCATGTCTGACACGAAATACAGGTAGTCACCCTTGGGCGAAACGGCCGGGTGAGCATATGACGACAACGTGTCTTTGGACAACTCGCACAGCTTTGCCTCGCCCCAAGCCGCATCGTTGCGCATCGAGTAATAGATTTCGGCAAATCGCGGATAGGTGGCATCAACTCTGCAGCGGGTAAAGAACATCGTCTTGCCATCTGGAGTAAAACAGCAGGCTCCCTCGTCATATTTAGAGTTTACAGTCTCGTCAACAGCTTCATAGCGTTTCCACTTGCCCTTGTCGTCTTTCTGTAGATAAAAAATGTCGCCACTCTTCATTCCGGTAACACCATTGACATCGTCACCATTACAATCACGTCGTGTGGACGAGAAATAAATGTCGTCACCATTAAACGAGGGAGAGTAGTCCATGTAGGTGGAGTTGAAATTCTTGTCTTCCTTCACAGTGTAGGACGACCCTCTCTCCTTGATTTTCAGAGCCTGTTCGCACGACTCAAGACCAACCAACGAGAGCCGATGCCCTGGGTGACCGTCAAGAAAAAGCTGATAGTCTCGTGCGGCCTGCTTATACTCCTTATTATATCGTTCCATCTCGGCAAGATAGAAATAGGTCAGCGTGTCGGTGTATTTGTACCTTACAGCATTGCGATATCCTGCCTGCGCCTTGGCATAATAGTTCATTCTGCGATTGCTCTCTGCCACTTTATAAGCTATCTTGCCACGTTTCTCTTTCATTGAGGGCGGTGTCTTAGCATAAGCCTTTGCAAATTCCTGTGCAGCTTCGTAATACTCGCCTATTGCCCAATACTGCTCTCCTTTCTTGAGATTTTTATCGCCATTACACGACACGAGCAACTGTCCGGCCAGCAAGGCCGACACTGCCATCAATATTTTCATTTTTGCCTTAGTCTTCATATAAGAATATAACTCGCACAAGGCTGATTTATTGCTTGCTGCGCTTTTTTGTTTTCACCGCCTCTGGCGTATAGGCCACCATGCGCCACGTGGTATCTTTTTTTACCTGCTCTACGATATGCGTCACCATTTCCTTTATTTCCTTCACAAAGGCAGACGCATCGTAGGTCTGCCGCTCTATGTCACGCAGTTTTTTCTCCCACAAGCCTGTAAGTTCCGCACTCTTGAGCAGTTCCTCGTGAATGATGTCAATAAGTTCGCATCCGGTGGCGGTGGCATACAGGCTCTTGCGCTCCAGTTTTATATATCGTCGCCTGAAAAGGGTCTGTATTATTGCTGCACGTGTGGAAGGACGGCCGATGCCGTTCTCTTTCATAGCTTCGCGCAGCTCATCATTATCTACTGTTTTGCCTGCAGTCTCCATGGCTCTAAGCAGTGTCGCCTCCGTGTAGGGTTTAGGTGGCGTGGTCATTTTTTTTGTCAGTCTGGGCTGATGAGGGCCACTCTCCCCTTTTCGGAAATCCGGCAGCAAGCGTTCTTCGTCTTTTGTCTGCTCGTCATCATCGGCAGTTTTCTTGTCGTTTTTATAGACTACTCTCCAACCCTCTTCCACAATATGCTTGCCCTGTACTTTGAACGGCACCTTTGCCGACTCGCCCTCTACAGTTGTGGTGTCAAACACACAGTCCGGGTAAAACACACTGATAAACCTACACGCCACAAGGTCAAACACCTTGCTCTCGGCGTCGGTCAGCCCTCTCGGCATCACACCCGTGGGGATTATTGCATGGTGGTCAGTAACTTTGGTGGAGTCAAACACTTTCTTGTTCTTCCTCAATGCAGCACCCCTTAAAGGTTCCATCAGACTGGCATAAAGGGATGATATCCCGCCCAAGATATTCGGGCATTTGGCATAGATGTCGTCGCTCAGATATGTGGTGTCAACACGTGGATATGTTGTGACGTGTTTTTCATAGAGGCTTTGGACGACGTTGAGCGTTATGTCGGCAGAGAAGCCGAACTTTTTGTTGCAGTCTACCTGCAAAGAGGTGAGGTCATAGAGTTTCGGCGGATTCTCTCGCCCTCTTTTCGTCACGACTGAAGTGACCGTAAACATCTGCCCCTCAATCGCCCTTAGAGCCTGAAGGGCCTCTTCTTCCTTGCGATATTTTCCTTTTTGAGCAGTGAACAACGTGTCACGATACATGGTTGCCAACACCCAATAGGGTTCTGGAACAAAATTTTCAATCTCGCGCTGGCGCTTCACTATAAGGGCAAGTGTAGGAGTCTGCACCCTACCCACAGAGAGCGGGGGACTTCCTATTTCTCGTCTACCATATTTTAGTGTATACAGACGGGTGGCATTCATTCCAAGCACCCAGTCGCCAATGGCTCTGCAAAGCCCGGCCTGATACAGTGAGTCTCTCCTTGCGGCGTCTTCAAGGTTCTGGAAGCCTTCACGAATGGCCTCTTCGGTCAGCGATGAAATCCACAGCCTTTTCACCGGACACCTTATTCCGACCTTCTGCATCACCCATCGCTGTATGAGTTCGCCCTCCTGACCTGCATCACCGCAATTGACGATGTAGTCCGCACCCTTCATGAGCCCCTCTATCACGTCAAACTGCTTCTGCACACCAGAGTCATTCTTGAGTCTGATGCCAAAAGGGCGCGGCAACATGGGCAACTGGTTAAGATTCCAACTCTTCCATTCCTTATAATAATCCTCTGGATATTTAAGTTCGCAAAGGTGACCGAACGTCCACGTCACCTGATAGCCGTTGCCCTCCAGGTAACCGACATGCTGGTTACGCGCACCAAGCACATTGGCAATGTCACGCGCCACAGAAGGTTTTTCGGCTATACATACTATCATAATCCTTTATTTTTCCTGTTCAAACTATACTGAAGTGTATCACGGTCAAAGACAACGTCCTGACCGGAAAAGAGAAAATCAATTTTCCCCTCTCGTGCCAACTCATGCGGTTCTCCTGCAAAAAAACCGTGGTCTGACAACACCCACAACCGTTGAGCCATCTGCAGGGCTATCTCAATGTCGTGTATTGACAGCAGAACAGACTTGCCTGCCGTCTTGGCGACAGTCTCCAACATCTTCAACACACTCACTTTGCTCGGAAAGTCCAGAAAAGCTATCGGCTCATCAAGCAAAATCACATCAGTTTCTTGTGCCATAGCCTTGGCTATCATCAGTTTCTGTCGCTCACCGTCACTGAGTGACGAAAGACGGCGGTCGGCAAAACCGCCCATTCCAACCAAATCAAGCATTTCAATCACGACATCACGGTCGGCGGAGCTCAGAGTTCCCCAGTAGCCGGTGTATGGCATCCTGCCCATTGCCACCAGTTCAAAAGCCGTAAGGTTTTGCTCCGGCACTTCGTCCGTAAGCACAACACTGACTTTGGAGGCAAGTTCCCTGACGCTGTAGTCGGCCAAAGGCCTGCCCGACAACTCCACCTTTCCCCCCAATGCCGGCTGCATGCCTGCGAGGGTACGTAGAAGTGTAGACTTGCCGGCTCCGTTGACACCGATGAGGCAAGCCAACTCGCCACGGCACAACTGTGCATTCATGCCGCGCAACAACGTGACACGGTTTACGCCAGACCCATACCCTGTAGAGAGGTTTTCTATATTATATGTAACGGAAGTCGACATTTCGGTATGCAAAGTTAAGAATAAAGAAACATCATTCAATATTTCAACAAAGAGTTTTTTTGTTAAGCAAACAAAACCTACGGTTCATGCGTCACATGATAATCGCCAAACAGAAGTCAAGGGGTTTGCTTGCCTGTTAGCCCAAACCTGCATTTTTCAGAACAATCTTGAAACGCCATGACAGCACCAAATGTCATTCCGCTAACTTAGCGGACACGTGTCTGCTAACTTAGTGGACTATTGTCAGCTAACTTAGTGGACACCGGTCCACTAACTAACGGAACATGAAAATATCGCCATCTGAGCGCCTTAGGTCTTGGTATAGCAGGAAAAGATACTGCTTATCAATCGAGAAAGGGGCTGCGTCATCTCTCTGACACAGCCCCTTTGGGATATTACGGCATCGGGGACTTTTTGCCTTTGGCCTGCCCCCGGCCTGACTTCGTCAATGATGTGCGATTACTTCACCAACATCTTCTTGCCGTTTACTACATATACGCCCGGAGCAAGCGAAACGTTGACGCTATCGCCTGCCTTGAGGCTCTGCTTGGTTACAAGAACTCCCGAAGCATTAAAGATGTTGAGAGTCATGTCGGCCTCGGCTGTCACTGCAACACCACCATTGGTGGCATTAACGGTGCTATTGCCACCGGCTGCGATGCCGTCTACACCGGACAACTCAAGACGAGCGGTTGCCATGAGTTCCTGAAGGTTGCTCTGGATAGCCTGGTATGTAGCGTCGGTGCTGGTAATGTCATAAGGACGGGTACTGCGGGCATCGGTGAACTGCTTGTAGGCTGCCTTGAGGGCATCCTTGAGAGCAGAGCTGAGCTCGGAAGCGTCGCTTGTGTAGCTGTCATAGGTTCCCTGAATCTCGTTTACATAGTCGGTAAGTTCACCGAACTTACGGCTTGCAGATTCATCTTTACCTTTCTGGGCTTCGATGATTGCTGACACGTCTTCGGCAGTTACGGGGATGAGTTCCCATGCATTGTAGCCGGCATCGGCTTCAGAGACTACATCGCCTATCTGGGTCCAACCATAGATGGTGCCGTTATTGGTGCCGTTCTTGCGTACGCAACGGCTCACACTGGTATCGGTCTCATCGGCTACCCAATATTGACCTAAAGCATAGTTCTTGAACAGCTGGGCGTTGACTGCGGCATCAGAAGCGTTGGTAACTTCGCCGTACCAGGAGTTACCGTCACCGGTGTTGAGGTATTTGCCGCAATATGCGCTCTGGGCATAGAAACCATCGGCAACGCCGTCCTTCGGAGTGAGTTTGAAGATGAAGTTGGCATTATTCTCGTCAAAGACTTCATAGCGAGCTGCATAGAACCCTGAAGTGAGTTGTTGGCCCGGGGCTATATACATGGCGGCAGGAGAACCGAATTTGTCGTTGAACGCCTTGTATTTGCTTACCATATAATAATAGCCTTCCGTAATAGGATTGAGTTCGGTCAGGGTCTTGTTGTAGCCGGCCTTGAGGGTATTGATAGCTGACAGTTTTTCGTCAACCGTGCTCTCGCCGAGGTTCTTGGCTGCTGCCAGAGCTGTGGCAAGGGCATCAACATTGGCCTGAGAGTAGTAGCCCGGGAGGGTAGAGCCCTCGAGGTTCTTGCCTTCGATTTCGGCAATGAGGTCATCAATACCTGCCACGATAGATTCTTTGGCTCTGGTTACGGTCTCATCGCTTACGCTACGGAGATACCACAGGTTCATCTTGCCCTGGTTGGCTTCGGCTGCAGAACCCCAGATGTTCAATGTGCCAGTGGTGTTGCCACCGGAACCATTATGGCTTGAGGTAAGTGCATACACATAAGGATTGCCGTTGAACTTGGCGATAAACTTGCCAGCTACATCGCTCGCAATGAACTCCTGCGAGGTTACAGCTTCGGCAGAAGTGGTTATCTTGCAGTTGTAAGAACCGGTTCCACGGTTCATGTAGGTGTTGTCTATAAGACTCTTGACATACCAGTTTCCGTCGGCAGACTGGCTGAAATAGTAGATTTCATCATAGGCAGACTCGTCATAGGTCTTCCAGCTTACGATGCCGTTGGAGTTGTAGAGAGCGTAGCGATCTTCATCGTCGTATTTCACTGTGTTAGAGAACGGATGACCCGAACCCTTGCCGGCTGATACGATTGCATAATAGCCCTCGACGATAGGATTGACCACTATGGCCTTGGCATAGGCGTCAGCAAGAGCGTCAATAGCTTTGCGCACGTCTGCCTTAGGACTTTCCGGGGTCAATGCAGCGGCTGCAGCGTAAGCTGCGCTGTAGGCTGCAATGTTATCTGAGTTATAGAAGCCGGGGGCAGTGCCGGTGACTACACCATCGGTGTCAAACTTGTAGGCCTCCTTGGCGGCCGCAAGTTCTGCCTCCAAGCTGTTGTTGAAAGTTGCCTCATAGAATAACCAGTCAACATCGGCCTGATAAGGATCGAGGGCAACGTCGGTACCCCTCTGTGTGTCAAGTTTGTAATACTTGGAGAATGTGCCGGAAGTTACCTTTTCGGCTGTAGCTATGACATAGCCCTTCGGGGTCTTGTCTTTGCCCACGCTGCTGTTAGTCTCCTCCTCGCTGTAGGCTGTGGCGGGAAGAATTGTGAACTCTTGAGCATTGTCGTAATCGCCGAAATATGCATTGAGACCGGCATATTTGTGGGTGTCATAACCGTCCCAAGGAGAACCTTCTTCTGCACCGGCAGTAAAGTCTTCTGCCTGCCAGAATCCATCGTTGGCAACTGACTTGAGGTAGTACTTGGCATACTGTGGGCCACCACCCAAATCTATTTCGCCTCCGTCACCGGTGTGTGTGCCGATGTTTTCGATGCTCCAGATGGCATCGTTGCCCAACACGCTGACCTTCTGTGCAGCGCCCTTAGAGGTGGCATAGAGACCGTTGGTAACGCTCTTGATGACATAAGTCTTGCCCTCTACAGGCTCGGATGGCTCTGTAGCAATCTCCCAAACACCACCAGGATAGGCAGCCTCATTCAACTTTGCCTCCGCATTCTGCAAATTCTCCAAAGTGGCCGCATAGGCTGCTGCAGATGTTGTCTGGTTGTAGTTCTTGATGGCAATCATGGTCTTGGCATTGTTGTATGCCTGAGTGAAATTGCTGAGCACGGTCTGTGCTACTTTGTCATAAGGAGCTTCCTTGGCGGCCACTGCAGTTGCGGTAGCGGCCAGAGAAGGCACGAGGGTTTCGAGTTCTGCAACAGTGGCAGCCTTGGCTGCTTTTTCCTCTGCTGCTTTGGCAACGAACTTTGTTACGCTGTCTTCAGGAACAGGGATGAGGCTCCAGGTGTTGTAGCCCGTAACATTATCTGCCACAACATCTTCGAACACTGTCCAACCGAAAACATAACTGCGTTGTGGGAGCGACGAAGAATTGCTGATTGCGCGGCTGACACGTTGGTCGGTCTCGTCTGCAATCCAATACTTGCCTGTACCCACACCATAAGGACGGAACCACTGTGCGTTGAGGGCGGTTTCAGAACAGGTGGTGTTTTCGCCATACCAAGTGTCACCGTCACCAGTGTTGAGATACCAATTGGTACCCATGTTCTGTGCATAGAAATATCCGTCAGCACCCTCTTTGGCTGTCAGTCTGTAGATAAAGTTGGCATTCTTCTCGTCAAACATATCATACAGACACATCGATGCACCGCTCTTACTCTTGAAGTCAGGTGTCGTAAATATTGCCGGATAAACTCCAAACTTATTATTGTAGGCTTCGAAGTTGCTTACAATATAATAGTAGCCTGCAGTGAGAGGATTGACAGCAGCTGTCTGGAGAGCCTTATATTCAATTTCAAGATTCTTGCACGCCTGTTTCATCTCGTCAGAAGTGGCGCTTTCGGTCAGGGCCTCAGCGGCGGCAATGGCATTCAGGAATGCTTCAGCCGTTGCAACGGGGAATACGCCAGGAGCAGTACCGGTCTTCACACCATAACCCTTGTAGGTTGCAAGAGAACTCTGGAAGTCCGCCCATGTCATAGGCATAATGAGGTCAGCCACGATATTAGGAGTTACTCCCCATCCTATTGTTTTCCATTTTGCAGAATAGGCAGCGGCAACAGCATCATACACGTGTATGTTGGCTGTCTGACAGCCGGCCATGAAGTATCCACCAACCTGAGGCGGAGTTGTTGAAAGGCAGTACAAATCCTTTACAGGTGTACCAGAGAAGCAGAAACCCTGTGCCACAGTGGCCATGCCTGTTCCAAAAGTAATCTTTGCCAGCTTGCCGCACCCGCTCAAGGGGTCTCCGTTTCCAATAGTCGTGAAACTGTTGGGGAATGTGAGCTCGGTAATCTCTGACATGTTGTTCAATGCCGACGTGCCAGTAGACAGCAGGCCTTCATTAAGCTTCAACGATGTAACCGTGGAATAGCGGAACGCTTGGTTGCCAATCTTGGTTACTGCATACTCAAACCCGTCATAGTAGACTGTGGCGGGTACTTCAATTGCACCGGAATAGCTGTTGTCTCCAGCCTTCTCAGGTGCGTTTGGCCCAGGATATGTAACAGTAGCCACGCGATTGCCGTTATCAAAAAGATAATACAAGCCATCGACAAAAGTACCGTCTGCAAATACCTGGTTCACCCCAAATCCCAAAACGGTCAGGAGTGACAAGACAAGAAAACGTACATGTTTAATCATAGCGTTAATAATTAGAGTTAATAAATGGATATGCACATTCGACATCTGGACTTGACAACCCAGACAAGAAACAATCACACAGAGTTTTCTTTATAATACATCTTTTCGCTGGCAAATATATCAATTATTCTTCATTTACGGTTAAACAACACAAAAAAAATTCTTCTCATCAAAGTTTTTTTCTTGTTTTCAGGCGAGAATCCAATACGGATAACTCTGTACCAAAAACACTACTCCACGGTGACCGCCACGCAACATTATCATATATAGTAAAAAAAACTGCTATGCGTTTGCGAAACACATAGCAGTAATTATGAAAAGCACCCAGAGTTTCGTCTGGCGCTATGAATGCCATTGCCGGTCTGTTAGCGAGAAATTATTTCTGTTTTGCCATTCCAAACAAATTCACATTCAACACCTTGCGGCACAGAAATCTTTTTTTCGAGTTTTCCATTAGGCAAGAGTTTTAGCGACACACTGATAGTGCCTTTCGGGTGAGGTATGGAGCCGCTTATCTGCTTGAGCTTCCCTAAAGCAGGCTTTATCTGTATCTTGCTGAAGCCTGGTGCCTGGCTGCTGATTCCGAGAACACACCTGAATAGTTCCACATTGGGACTTGCACCCCATGCGTGGCAGTCTGAGCGGGTTGGTTCAGGCGTTTCTGCCCATGTGGTCATCCCTTCTTTGAGCTGCTGTCGCCAGATGCCAAGTTCATCGAAAAATCTATCCGCAAGTCCCGCCTTCTTCATGGCAGCGAAGAGGTAGTAACGAAAATATATTGTAGCCTGGGTAAGCGACTTGTCTTCAAGAATTTTCCTACACAGGTCGGTCTCCTGTCCCTGCGGCAAAACGAGGCTGTGTCGTAATTAATGTTTACGGCGCAGCCTCTGTTTTTTGAGCCTTG
>ERZ779890.4170-NODE-4170-length-12213-cov-2.260816_pt1 | contig 12213 bp, 7 predicted proteins | sample MGYA00511553_ERZ779890 | MGnify/ENA primary metagenome ERZ779890 (study PRJEB29588, sample SAMEA2152064) | human gut metagenome | biome: human gut; feature: human-associated habitat; material: faeces | place: Denmark | collected 2008/2010 ...
ATCATCGGCATCATCCGCGAACGACCGGTATTCCAGCAGCGACTGCGTGCCCAATTCGACACGGTCCATGAGGAAGACCACCTTGTCGGCATCTTTCGAGCCAGCGATGAGCTGCGCAGCCTTGAAGCTGGTCATGGTTTTGCCCGAGCCAGTGGTGTGCCACACATAACCGCCCGGACGGCCCGGCGTGCCGCTTGGCACCGGCTCATCCCATTTGCAGGTGCGTACACGGTCGGAAATGGCGTTCACCGCCTGGTATTGGTAGCTGCGTAGCACTTTGAGGCATCCGTCTGCGGAATCGGCGACCGTATAGAACCCGATGAGCTGGTGTGCCATGGGAATGGATAGCAGATCAGATGTGAAACGCTTCCATTCATCCTGCCCGACATGGTTGTTCGCCGCTATGGGCTCATTGTTGAAGTCAGCCCAGTGGAAGAAGTAGTTGCTGTTGAAATCGCCTTCACCGGGATTGGCGAAGTACACGGCATCATCCGGATTCATGGCCACGAAGACCTGCACGAGTCTGAACAGCCCGGTGAACACGCCTTCATGCGCGTATTTGGCGATTTGATTGGTGGCCTGGCTTATGGGAATGCCGCTTTTCTTCAGTTCGATATGGATGACCGGCATGCCGTTGATAAGCAGGCAAACATCTCCTCTACGATCGTTCAGCATCTTGCTTTTCGCCGGATAAATAGGCTGTCTTGCGATTTGGTACCGGCTTTGCCCCGCTGCTATTTCCTGGCGATCGTAGATCTTCAGGCTGATTTCCTTGCCGAAATGCGCTGTGTCTGCGGGATTGTCACGTTTGATGGACACGGTTTTGCCGTTGATGAAGGAATTCAACGCCAATGGCGTGCGCAATGTTTCGATCTGTTCAAGGATCTGCGCCATCTCACCCTTGGTAAGGCGCTGCCCGTTCAGGCGATCGATGCCTTTGTTGTTGTCGAATAGGATGTTGGCCCAGTTATCGATGAGATCCTGTTCAGTCGGGTATTCCAACACACCATCGGTCCACCCGTGGCGTTTCAGCACCGCGACCAGATCGTCTTCGAAATCCGATTCCTTATCGTAGAACATGTTTCATCTCCCCGAACGCACCGTCACTTTCTGAGCCCAATCTTACGAGCGCAACCCCTAACATCCAAGAAGCAACACCACAATACTTACGCTGATGAAGGGTGATGAGCGAATCCAGACGGTCGAAAAACGACGCAATTAATTCTTGTTCCTCTAACACTGGGCACTGGATAGGCATCTCGAAAAAGATTGAATCCGAAATAGAAAAACGATCAGACCTCGCACCGGAATTACCTTCGAGAAACATGAATTGATGCCATCTGCTTGTCTTGAAATAATGCTCCAGATATAGCTTGTCTATCGTGTCATCCACTGAAAAAACAGTATAAAGAGGCGACATAACGCCGTTTCTGTCAAGTTTATTCCGATTAATGGGCCCGCATGAAGCTACGGCCGAGATCCTGGGATTGTATATGAAGTCATCTGGATGCACTACGGAATAATTTCCAATATTCGCATCGTTTGTGATGTCATGGTCAAAATAGTCTAACTGGCTTACAACACCATGCTCAGCGGAATTGGTGAACGTCTCCTTAATCCCGTTCGTATTCTTTTCAATTCGCTTAGATGCTAATTCCCCCAGCTTACGCTGTTCCCAAGGGTCAGTGAAACCGGCAAAACGAATCTCCGGATACAGCGAACCCCCTTTAGGGAACATTTTGTCGAGCATGGATTTTCATGCTGTTCGGCCATATCATTCACCCCCGAGCAGTGCTTTGAGCTCTTCCAGACCCGCCATATCGCGAGCATTGCCGGTCAAATCGCCCAGCATTCCAGCCAATTCCTTCTCCGCTTCATCGATTTGGCCGCATACATCGGCATATGTGGTGGCATACTTGTTCTTCAACGCGTTCACTTTGCCGATGAACTCGTCGATCACAGCATTCGGCAATGCTTCCAGTTGCTTCTGCAATGGTGTAATCCACTTGGCTTCCAGCAACCTTCTGGCTTCGTCATCGCTCAACACCTTGATCGCATCGCAGGTCTTCTCCTCCAACGCGTTTCGCTTGGTTTTGATACCAGACTTCAGCTTTTTCGCCTCATCGAACAACTTCTGGGCCTGCACCAAGCCGCGCTCAAAATCAGAAACCGGGGTCTTGCCGATCGCCTTGACCGCTTTCTTCAGTTCGGCGGCAACGAAAGCGTCACCGTCCTGATTGATCGCATCGCTATTCTGCTTGTCATCCTCATCGAAACCTTCCAAAATGGTTTCAATCTCGGAATCAATGTCCTGCACACGGCGTTCGTCCGCCTCGATCGCGGCCAAATCATCGTGCAGCAGCTCACGTTGAACCAAGTCGAAGGGCAGAACGCGGCCAATCCAGCCATCCTGCACTTCCACATCCTTGCCGCCTTTTTTCTTGATGACCATGTTCGGGTCCACGGCTCTTACCGCATCGAAGCCTTCGGAACCCAGCACTTCCAAATCAATGGAGATGCCGCCCCAAGCATCATCAAGCTTCTGATAGGCGTCATACGGGTCGATCAGCGCGGTATCGGCAACCATCGCATCCAGTTCCTCACCAATGGCCGTTTCCTGCCCGAGCGCATCCACCTGTTCAGGATGCTCCACCAAGCGGAAGCGTAGGTCGGAGGGAAGCCCGGAAATGGCCTGCGCATATGAAGCGACGAACGTCTGTACGTCGGCATTGTTGCGCACCACAGTGGCGACGTCATCATGGTCGCAGGCATAGCAGGCACCATTATCGCGGAACAGCTCAGCCTTCAGACTCGGCCAGGCGTTCCAATATTCCCCAAGCTGCTCGACCTCGCTCTTCGGAACGCCTCCGAACATCGAAGCGTACATATCCCATGTCTCCGCATTCTCAGACGAATCAACATACCGGGGAATGTTGAGGTTGTAATCATTGGCGCGAATCTCGTCAATGGACACCAGACGGCTGAATTTGGGCACCGTGCGGTTGTTCGACACCACGTCGACAATGCGTTTGATGTCAGAAGCCTGTAGCTTGTTGTTCTTGCCGTCCTTGATGAAATGTTTCGACGCGTCAACAATGAGCACCCTGTCGTCATCGCGTTTCTTGCGCAGCACCATCACGATGGTGGGGATGCCCGTACCGAAGAAAATATTCGCCGGAAGGCCGATAATCGCCTGAATATGGTGGTTTTCAATCAGATTCTTACGAATCTGGCCTTCCTCGCCACCACGGAACAGCACACCGTGAGGCAGAACGATGGTCATGATGCCATCGGCACGCAGATGGTACAAGTCATGGAGCAGGAACGCATAGTCCGCCTTGGACTTCGGTGCTATGCCATAGCTGAAGCGTGGATCGATCTCCTTGTCAGTAGGATCCCAATTCTGCGAGTAGGGAGGGTTGGAAACCACCGCATCCACGAACAACGGATTGTATGTTTCCTCCTTGTTTTCCAACGTGTCGAACCACGGCCAGTCGTCTTCCAAGGTGTCGCCGTTGCGGGCGACGATGTTGTCGGGAAGAATACCGCGCATCACCAGATTCATACGCGTCAGGTTGTAGGTGTTCTCCTTGAGTTCCTGCGCGTAATACATGATGGAATTCGGATTGCCATTGCGCCGAGCCACAGACTGGCCAATATGAATCAGCAAAGAGCCGGAACCGGATGTTGGATCGTAGATCTTGATCTGCTCGCGCCCCTGCAAATGCCATGCGACGATTTCGCTCATCAGCTGGGAGACCTCGGACGGTGTGTAGAATTCACCGGCCTTCTTGCCCGCATTGGCGGCAAAATTGCTGATGAGATATTCGTAAATGAATCCGAGCACGTCATAATCCTGACGGCTATCCATCGGAATGTCCTTAATGAGATAAATCAGGTCTCGTGCGGCCTTGGACTGGCTCCTCGCATCGGTGCCAAGCTTGGAAAGTCCGGTCTGCAGGGTGTCGAAAATACCGTCGAACACTCTCTTACGCGCTGGATTGATGTTGCGGGAGAACGCCGAAAGCGCATCACGCACGTTGGAAATCTCGAAATCGTTGCCCTTTTTGACCCATGTGGAAAACAGGTTGTCATAGGAGATGAAGTAGCCGCACTCATCCTGTACGCCTTCCACAATGTCCGGATTATCCTCCGTAAGCAGCAGCAGGTCATCCTCGGTGAAATCGGTGTCCTTCAAGCGCATCAGCTCGTTTTCTGAAAGGAATTTGTAGAAGATGAAGCCAAGAATGTAATCCTTGTATTCGTTCGCCTCAATCTTGGAACGCATCTTATTGGCGGACTCCCAGATTTTCGAAGCGAGCTGCTGCTTGTTCATCTATCCCTCCTCATTGCGGTGCCGGCAAAATGCGCGGCTCCACGAGCGACTGCACATCTTTCACAAGAATACCGCACCCCCGCTTGGGAACAGCGTAAGCTGGGGGAAGTTGCTTCTGGATTCGAGTACGGTTTGAATGCGGCTGCTTCGGATTTCGATGGGGAGAAAAAGTATCTTCGAATCACTGATATAGATGATCAAACTCGTGAATTCCGTACGGATGATTTATCTTCGCCTGATATCAATAATCCGATTGATGACAGGTATCTACTCAAAGAAGGCGATATATTATTTGCACGAACCGGGGCCAGCGTAGGTAAAACCTACCTGTATAAGGCATCAGACGGGAAAACGTATTATGCCGGTTTCCTTATTCGAGCGCATGTTTCAGATGAGGCAGATGCTGGTTTCATCTTTCAGAGCACACTGACTGAACGGTATAAGCAGTTTGTTTTGCTTACTTCTCAGCGTTCAGGGCAGCCCGGCATCAACGCGCAAGAATATTCAGATCTCCTTTTGCCTCTGCCATCCCTGATGGAGCAGCGCCGAATCGGTGCATTCTTCGACCGTCTGGACTCGCTCATCACCCTTCATCAGCGTAAGTATGATGGCTGCGCCAATCCCCTATTTTTAGAAAGGCGCATCTCATGCAGGAAACCATCACATCAGAATCGCTGTTCTGCGACTACTACGCCCAGTGGGTGAAAACGTACAAGGAAGGCGCCATCAGAGACGTGACCATGGGCAAATATCGACTTACGCAATCCTGGCTCAGCAAGCTCATCCCTGAACTCAGACTCACCGATATGGATCGAACCGCATACCAGCAGCTCATCAACGGATATGCACAGCATCATGAGCGCCAAACCACCATGGATTTTCACCATCAGATCAAAGGCGCCATTCTCGATGCCGTTGACGAAGGACTCATACCCCGTGATCCAACGCGCAAAGTCATCATCAAAGGCAAGCAGCCACGCATTAAGAAAATGAAGTATCTCAACCAATTCGAGCTGCATGCCATGCTCGCGGACCTTGATCTTGGGGCCGAGGCAAGCTGGGATTGGCTTATCCTCCTTATCGCGAAAACCGGACTCCGATTCTCTGAGGCGCTTGGGCTCACACCCGATGACTTTGATTTCACACACCAGACGCTTTCCGTCAACAAAACTTGGGATTATAAAAACGGCGGCGGTTTCGTACCCACGAAAAACGAATCGTCCGTGCGTAAAGTGCAACTCGACTGGCAACTCATCATGCAAATGTCTGGATTACTCAAGGATCTTCCGCATGATAAACCTATTTTCGTGCACGGCAAGGTCTACAACTCAACAGCCAACGACGTGCTTGCAAAACATTGCAGAAACGTGGACGTGCCAGTTATTTCCGTCCATGGTCTACGCCATACACACGCATCGCTGCTGCTGTTCGCCGGCGTATCGATCGCCAGCGTGTCACGCCGTCTAGGCCATGCCAGCATGACTACAACTCAGGAAACCTATCTGCACGTCATTCGCGAGCTGGAAAACAAGGATGTAGATATCGTCATGCGGGCACTATCGACACTTATCTAATGGGGGGTTCCTACTCTTTTCAGATATTCGAAATAATCGAGCCACTCGAAGCGGCATATACCGTTTTTCGCCATCTTCAGTAAAAGCGCCAAACACCGTTGCCAGACTCAATTCCGTAGGTGGTTTTGTGGTTCCGTAGGTGGTTGGTTCTGGTATTGGTGTCTGAGAATGGCTTAATTTAAGCCGTTTCTCAAACGTCTTTCCTCCGGCAACCACCTACGGAAGCGAAAAACCACCTACGGAACTAGTCCAAGCCGTAACGGTGACTGGCTATCGCTCGGGCGACCATGCCGAACAGTTCGTTCAGCTTCTGTTTGGATGCCAAATGCTCGCGGGTGGCGACAAAAGGCGTGAATCCAAGATCCCTCAGCCGGTTGCGCTTATCGAGGTCATACATCCAGCGGCCGTGGGTGTAGTGGTAATTTCCGTCGTATTCTATGCAGACGCGGTCATCCGGGTAGGCGATATCCACCTTCATCGTGCCCGAGCCGCGTATGTGGTCAATGATCTCATAATTGACATGTGCCTCAGGCAGCCCGTAGGCATCGCTCTCCAAACGAAGCACCGTTTCCTGCGGGGAATCGGTACCTGGTTTGGACAGGCGCAAGGCCTTTCTGCATTTGGCGCTCCCAATGAATCGCGGCGCACTCCGGATGTAGTCGGAGAGCTCATCGTGAGTGCAGACGCGTAAATCGGGATTGGCGCAAGTGAGCCAATCCATGGCGATCACCAGACTCCGTTCGTCGACATAGGGCGCAATCTGGCAGACCGCCTGCATCGCGGAGACGCTTGACACCAATTCGTCGGCGTGCACCACGTCTACGCCATGCCTTGCGTAATGGAATTTCATCCCCTGGATTTTCCGCAGGTCACGTTGCCGGCACACCGAAACGTGAACGAGCTCCGAACCATATCCGGGTAAATAATTCATGGTGGCAATCATGCCATGCAGCTCCAGCGCTGTGCCGTGGCTTACATAGAGTGGAACCGAGGAGCGTGACCTTATCCGCGACAACACCTGCCTGCATTCAAGATGCCGTCTCGCCGCCTCCTCCCGTGCCTGCTCTAATGTGAAAAATGTATTGTGTCCAAAGCTTTCCATGCGCTGACGGTATATGGAAAGCCGGCAGCCCCGCAACCGTCTCCGTGAAAAATGTGGATATGTGTATGGTTCTATCCGCAGCATCACCGGGGAGAGGCCTGATGTATACGCGTCCGGTAGAACCGATGCGGAGCGTGGCGTCATCGAGGGGTGGCTCACATGGCAAGTCGGCCACGCAGAAGGGCGGGCGCTTCCAGCCGCAGGCCCCGGGGGCTGACGGTGACCGCGTTTCTCCACGGTGTCAGCCGCGTTTGGAACCCTGCCGACTGATGCCACCTTTATGACCGGTCGCTTTGAAAGGCAGACCGGCGTTGCCGAGTCCTTTGCTCCGCATGTTCTGCAGGGCAAAGGATTTTTGTTGTGCACGCAGTTCGTTCATCCGTTCCGTGGACTGATGCGCGATTCGCGGTTTCCGTGATTGCTCTGGCTGTGTCATGGCTATAAGAATACGTTCGGTAATGTAATATGATGGATTTAGTAATGCTTTTACTAAAATCTGATGAGGCATCCATGGGAGGGCGAGGGAGCGATGGCGACCATCAAGGAGATTGCGAAACGTACGGGATTTTCGCAGGCCACGGTGTCGCGTCTGTTGAATGGCGATCCGACGCTGTCGGTGCGTGAGGAGACGCGTCGCGCGATCATCCGCGCCAGCGAGGATTTGGGATACAGCGCCCAGGCCAAGCGTATCGTCATTCCGCACGAAGTAGCCTTGTTGGACAACGAGGAGTCCGACGAAACGCTGCGTGATTCGTATTTTGCCGATTTGCGTTCGGCGCTGGAACATAACGCCAAACAGCAGCGTATGGAGCTCACTGTTTTCCACAGTCTTGACGAGATGTTGAATCAGAAGGGGAAATTCGATGGTTTCATGGCTATCGGCGCCAATGTCATAGCCGAAAGCGACCTTGAGAAGTTGCATGAGGTCATGCCATACGGTGTGTTCATCGATGTGAATCCCGCACCGAACCTGTTTGATTCCGTGCAGCCCGACCTACAGCAGACCGTGCATGACGCGGTCGAAGCATGTGCGAAGGCTGGCATGAAGCGTGTCGGATTCATCGGCGGCAAGGGGAGGCTGACGAATTTTTATGAGGTGGACGAAGAGGGGCGTGCCACATATTTTCGGCGTGAAATGGGCCGTTATGGTCTCGACCTGCGTGGACTGGTGTATTCTGACGGCTTGTTCACCGTGGAGAATGGTCGCAAGCTGGGGGAGCAGTTTATCCGTGACCACAACGGCGCACTGCCTGACGCAGTTATTGTTTCGGCGGACATCATCGCGGTCGGCGTGCTGCAGGCGTTCAACGCGGTTGGTGTGATTGTGCCCCGCGACATCAGCGTCATCAGCATCAACAACCAGACGATTGCCCAGCTGACGTCGCCGCCGTTGAGCACTTTCGCAATCGATCAGAACGAGCTTGCGCGCGTTGCGATTCTCACCTTGGCTGATGCGATTGCCAGCAAGCGCACAGTACGGCAGCATGCGTACCTGTCGACGACGCTGGAAGTGCGAGATAGTTTCGTGCCGGCGCAGCCGAAACGTGAATCGCGGCCAAAATTGCAGACCCGATCGAAGCGATCTGCCCGGTCGAAACGGGCTGCTTAGCGTACGTATGTGCGGAAAAATATGAAAGGCGATTGATGATGCTATGTCATCAATCGCCTTTTGTTTGTCTACTGTCGGCGAAATACCGCGAATCGCACACAATATGACATGTATATGTGCAGAATCGCACAAAATGCGACACGCCCAACAGTGCACAACGCAGATGTTAAATTTTACTAAACAGGGGTAAAGGGATATACTTAACTCATGCGAAATCAAATGATGATTTCCGATTACAGCTTCAATCACAACTTCTAAGGAGAAGTACGATGGCAGAATCCAATGTCGCAGCCGCACCGAAGGAGACGCAGCAGTCTGCGAAGCCAACCAGGAAAGGCAGTCTGCTGTCCCGCGTGGCCTATTCATTCGGCAACGTCGGCCAATCCGCCTTCTACAACGCGCTGAGCACCTACTTCATCGTCTACGTCACCAGCTCGCTGTTCTCCGGCGTTGACAAGGCGCTCGCTACCAAGCTCATCGGCGTTATCACCGGCCTTGTGGTTGTCATCCGTATCGCGGAGATCTTCATCGATCCGCTGCTGGGCAACATCATCGATAACACCAAGACCAAGTGGGGTCGTTTCAAGCCATGGCAGCTCATCGGCGGCACCGTTTCCGCCGTTCTGCTCGTGCTGGTCTACACCGGCCTGTTCGGCTTGGTGAACGTCAACACCACGCTGTTCATCGTGCTGTTCGTCATCACCTTCGTCGTGCTCGACGTGTTCTACTCCCTGCGTGACATCTCCTACTGGGGCATGATCCCGGCGCTGTCCTCCGACTCCCACGAGCGCTCCACCTACACCGCCCTCGGTTCCTTCGGCGGCTCCATCGGCTACAACGGCCTGACCATCGTGGTCATTCCGATCGTCACTTACTTCAGCTACATCTTCACCGGCAAGCACCAGGAAAGCCAAAGTGGCTGGACCTGCTTCGCCATCATCGTGGCTATTCTCGGCGTCCTCACCGTGTGCTCCGTCGCGTTCGGCACCAAGGAAAGCACCAGCACCCTGCGCGCCAAGGCCGAAGATAACGGTGGTCCACTCGCCGCGTTCAAGGCTCTCGCCCAGAACGACCAGCTGCTGTGGGTCGCCCTGTCCTACCTGCTGTACGCCATCGCCAACGTGGCCACCACCGGCGTACTCCTCTTCCTGTTCAAGTTCGTGCTCGACAACCAGGCCGCCTACTCCATGACCGGCGTCATCGCCTTGGTGGCAGGCCTCATCATGGCTCCGCTGTACCCGATCCTGAACAAGCGCATCCCACGCCGAGTCCTGTACATCGTCGGCATGACCTCCATGATCGTGGCCTACATCCTGCTGGGTCTCTTCTCCACCAACATGACCGTGGTGTTCATCGCCCTCGTGCTCTTCTACATCCCGGGCACCCTCATCCAGATGACCGCCATCCTCTCCCTGACCGACTCCATCGAATATGGCCAGCTGAAGAACGGCAAACGTAACGAGGCCGTCACCCTGTCCGTGCGTCCGATGCTCGATAAGATCGCAGGCGCCTGCTCCAACGGTATCGTCGGTGCTGTCGCCATCGCCGCCGGCATGATTGGTGACGCCACCGCCGCCGACATGACTGCCGCGAACATCCACACTTTCAAGGTCTGCGCCTTCTATGTGCCGCTGGCTGTCATCATCCTGAGCGGTGTTGTGTTCCTGCTCAAGGTGAAGATCAGCGAGAAGATGCATGCTGACATTGTCGAGCAGCTGGAAACTCAGCTCAACGAAGGCTGATTCGCTTTTGATTGCGATTGAATTTCAATCGTCGCGCTGAAGGAGCCGCATGGTGGACGCCATGCGGCTTTTCGCGTTTCCTACGTTCGTGGTAAGTGCTAGGCTGACGATTTGAAACGTATAGCAATGATCCGTTATCAGCGGGGAGCTTCCGGAAGAACGGTCGGCGCTTTTGGGTGCGGCCTAGTAGAACCGGCGGGATCGGCCCGAACAGCCGAACGTCAAGCGGTCGTATGAAACCTGTGCAGGGAAGCCTGCGTAAGAAAACAGGGGAGTGCGGCAAGCGAGGTGGTACCGCGGTGTCGGACGTGCGCAATCGCACGAAAATCATCGTCCTCGTAAAGTAAGTAATGAAACCGCCAAACGAGGAGCATACGGTGAGCGAATCCACCAATCATGTGTATCCGAAGGCTGCTGCCGGTGAGCAGAGCGCCAATGTCGCGCCGAACCCCAGCTTCCCCAAGCTTGAGGAGTCCGTGCTTGACTACTGGGACAAGGACGGCACCTTCCAGAAGTCCATCGAACGCCGTCCTTCCGGCGATCACAGCCAGAACGAATTCGTCTTCTTCGACGGCCCGCCGTTTGCGAACGGCCTGCCGCACTATGGCCACCTGCTGACCGGCTATGCCAAGGACGTCATCCCGCGCTACCAGACCATGAAGGGCCATAAGGTCAACCGCGTGTTCGGCTGGGACACCCACGGTCTGCCTGCCGAACTCGAGGCGCAGAAGGAACTGGGCATCGACTCGGTGGATCAGGTCAAGGAGATGGGCATCGACAAGTTCAACGACGCCTGCCGCGCGTCCGTGCTCAAGTACACCAACGAGTGGAAGGCGTACGTCCACCGTCAGGCCCGTTGGGTCGATTTCGAGCACGGCTACAAGACCCTGAACATCACGTACATGGAATCCGTGATGTGGGCCTTCAAGCAGCTGTACGACAAGGGCCTGGCATACCAGGGCTACCGCGTGCTGCCGTACTGCCCGAAGGACCAGACGCCGTTGTCCGCGCACGAGCTGCGCATGGATGCGGACGTGTACCAGGATCGTCAGGACACCACCGTGTCCGTGGCCGTGAAGCTGCGCGACGAGGAAGACGCCTACGCCGTGTTCTGGACCACCACCCCGTGGACCGTTCCGACCAACTTCGCCATCGTGGTCGGCGCCGACATCGACTATGTCGAGGTGCGTCCGACCGAAGGCAAGTTCGCCGGCAAGAAGTTCTACCTCGGCAAGCCGCTGCTCGGCTCCTACGAGAAGGAACTCGGCGAGAACTACGAGATCGTGCGCGAACTCAAGGGCTCCGAGATGGAGGGCTGGCGCTACTACCCGGTCTTCCCGTACTTCGCAGGCGACGAGAACGCCGTCGAGGGCAAGGTGCCGGGGCCGGAAGGCTACCAGATCTTCACCGCCGACTACGTCGACACCGTTGAAGGTACTGGCCTGGTCCATCAGGCCCCCTACGGCGAGGACGATATGAACACGCTCAACGCCAAGGGCATCAAGAGCGTGGACGTGCTCGACGCGGGCTGCAAGTTCACGTCGCTGTGCCCGGATTACGAGGGCCTGTACGTGTTCGATGCCAACAAGCCGATCTTGCGCAACCTGCGCGCCGGCGATGGCCCGCTGGCCCGCATCCCCGAAGAGCAGCGCGCCATCCTCTTCCAGGAGAAGAGCTACGTGCACTCCTACCCGCACTGCTGGCGTTGCGCCACCCCGCTGATCTACAAGCCGGTGAGCTCCTGGTTCGTGGCCGTCACCAAGATCAAGGACCGCCTGCTCGAACTCAACCAGCAGATCAACTGGATTCCGGGCAATGTGAAGGACGGCCAGTTCGGCAAGTGGCTGGCG
>ERZ779890.4185-NODE-4185-length-12185-cov-4.496620_pt1 | contig 12185 bp, 15 predicted proteins | sample MGYA00511553_ERZ779890 | MGnify/ENA primary metagenome ERZ779890 (study PRJEB29588, sample SAMEA2152064) | human gut metagenome | biome: human gut; feature: human-associated habitat; material: faeces | place: Denmark | collected 2008/2010 ...
GTTTAGATATAAATAGACAATATCATGAATGTATAAATTGAGGTTTATATTCTCTATAAGATAAACATCTTCATATGAATGAATATTTTTATGTTGATAGGAGAGGTTAATGGCTGTTGTGGACAAGAAATAATGATTTAAAAGTTCGATAGAAAGCTGACAAAGAGTAAATAGAGAATAATAGATGATCTGATATTCTAGGGAATTTAAAGGTGTATAGATAAGAATAGATTCATAATATTGAATCCATTCTTTTTTTATTTCTTTTATTGTTTTTGTTTCTTGAGGGATGAGTGATAGAGAAATGATTTTTTGGATATCTAGAGGAATGCTTTGTACTTGATAAAGGATGTATCCTTGAGAGTTTTTTTGTTGGTAAATATTATTAATGATTTTAAAGGGATTGATTTGAAGTAAAGAAATGTATTTTTGATAATATAAAGGAAAAGGTTTATTTGTTAAATAATAATGTTCATCTTCATAAGTAAATGAAAATTGATCTTCTAAAGGAAGATGATAATATGTTTTTAAAATACTTAATTTTGATACCATGAGGGAACCTCACCTTCAATGACTTCATAAACAAGAGGAATCGTATAATTTTCTTTAAAATGTTCATGATATAAGGGAACAAGAATTTGTAAAACAATTGTAACATTTAAATCAATAGAGATAGCAAGATGATTGATCCCATAATTTTTAATTTTTTTATCAATATTTGAAGAAGTTAAAGAGAGTGTTTTATATTTAATGGAAAAAGATGGACCTCGATCTTGTAAGAAAATATTATTGGTAAGAGAACCGATAGGTATACGTGCAACAATACCTTTTTGTTGATTGATTTTTAAGAGTTTTTTATTGTATGGAGAATGATTGTTTTCTTGGTAAGAGCCTTCTTCAAGCTTTAAAAGAGTTTCTTCAAGATTATGGATGTAATTAGAGGCAATATCATTGATATAATTCATTTGAAAACTGATGGAATTATTTTCTTTTTTATAGAGTTTATGTGTATCTATTTTTTGAGTAAATGAAGTATGATTGATAAGTATCTGAATAAATTGATTTATTTCTTTACTGGCAATATTTTCAATTCTAGGGGTCATACGATTTGAAAAAAGATAAGCACATATAAAAAGTGAAAGCATAATTAAAATATATTTTCCTTTTTTCATCATATCACCATTATAAAATATGTAAAAAAAAAGAAAGTAGAACAAATCTACTTTCTTTGATTTTAATAACCAGGTTTACCTAATAATTTGAACATATTTTTCTTATAAACTTCAACACCAGGTTGGTTGAATGGGTTTACTCCTAAGAAGTAAACTGACATTGCACATGACATTTCGAAGAAATAAACCATGTAACCAAATCCATAAGCATCCATTTTATCTAATGAAATAATGATGTTTGGTACATTACCAGTATTAACATGAGCATCGATTGTACCTTCACAAGCTCTTTTGTTAACATAATCAACTGATTTTCCAGCTAAGTAATTTAAACCATCTAAATCATCTGGATCACTTGGGATAATCATATCATTTTGTGGATTTTTAACTTCGAAGATTGTTTCATATAAAACTTTAGAACCTTCTTGGATGAATTGTCCTAATGAATGTAAATCTGTAGAGAATACAGCGCTATGAGGTAAGATACCTTTATTTTCTTTACCTTCTGATTCCCCATATAATTGTTTCCACCATTCAGCAACGTTATTTAATTGTAATTCATAAGTTACAAACATTTCTGCTGAATATCCAGCTTTATTTAATAATTGTCTTGCTACACCATAACGATAAGCATCATTTGTTTCGATGTTTGCATCGTTATATTTAACCATTGCATCTTTAGCACCTTTTAACATTTCATCAATGTCGATACCAGCCATAGCGATAGGGAATAAACCTACAGCAGTTAATACTGAATAACGTCCACCGATATCATCAGGTACAACGAATGTTACATAACCTTCATCAGTAGCTAATTTTTTAAGAGCACCTTTTTCTCTATCAGTAGTTGCTACGATTCTTTCACGAGCTCCTTCTTTACCATATTTCTTTTCACACATTTCTTTGAAGATTCTGAAAGAAATAGATGTTTCAGTTGTTGTTCCTGATTTAGAAATAACATTGATAGCGAAATCTTTGTCTTCAATATATTTAGCAACTTGATGAATATAATTTGAAGAGAAAGTATTTCCTACATAGATGATTTCAACTTTATCATCTGAATATAAACCATTGATTGCTTCAATAGCAGCACGTGCTCCTAAATAAGATCCCCCGATACCGCATACTAATAATACGTCTACTTTTTCTCTTAATTTAGCAGCAGTTTCTTTCATTAATTGAACTTCTTCTTTGTCATAGTTTTCTGGTAATTCAACCCAACCAAGGAAATCGTTACCAGCACCTGTTTTGTTTCGAATCATATCATGAATTTCTGCTACTTTTTCTTTGTATGATCCTAAATCTTCAGCTAATTTTGCTTTTGATAAATCTAATGTGATCATTTAGTTTTCCTCCATTACACCTTGTTTTAACCATTCTTCCATCGCTTGAGCTAAAGGTAAAAAACCTTTAGGTGTTTCTACAATTGGTTTTCGTGGATTTTTATAGACGAGTTTCTTGTCTTTTCTTCGAAAACGATTGTCAACAGCTTTCAAGCTTAATTTGGCGTGATTGCTAGAATGATCAAAATCAATGACTTTTACTTTCACAATATCATTAATATGCACATAACTGGCAATACTTTTAACGAATTTATCTGATATTTCTGAGATATGAATCAATCCTGTTGAATTATCAGGTAAAAGAGCAAAAGCACCATAAGGTTGAATACCGGTTATTTTAACATCAATGATATCCCCTCGTTTGATGAGTTTTGTCATTTGATTTCACTCCTTGCGGCACTATTATAGCACAATTTAAGCATATGTGTTGTATTTAATAAGGAAAAAATATAAAATATGGTAGGATTTATATGATATACTTAATAAGTAAAAAAGGAGTTTGCAAAAATGGAAAATATTGAAGAACAAATAAAAAATGTCATTCATAAATTAAGACCTTATTTACAAAGAGATGGTGGAGATATTGAATACGTAGATTTTAAAGATGGTATTGTTTATGTAAGAATGCTTGGAGCATGTGCTGGATGTACCATGATTGATGACACTTTAAAAGATGGTGTTGAACAAATCTTAATGGAAGAAGTTCCTGGTGTTTTAGAAGTACAAAATATTTCTAGTGCATTATAGTATAAATTTCTTGCATTTATAGAGAGTTTGTAATATTATGTTTTAGTCATTGGAGATATCATAAATTTTATTCGATTTCACAAACTTATTTTAGGTGATGAAAGTGAATGAAAGAAAACAACAACAAATCAAAATTGCTCATATTTTGAAAGATCTTGGTTTGGAAGATGATCTCATAGAGAAAATGACATCATTAAAAAAAGAAGAATATCAATAAAATAAAAAGGACTCTTATTAAGAACCATGAGATGAAGATCGATGAAGTGGTGGCAACCCTATATGTTAGAAGGTGCCTTTACTGAGCAAGTTTATTCTTGAACAATAAGAGAAAGCTTCCTAACGGCTTTCTCTTTAGGAAGCTTTTTTATTTGTTATTTAAGGAGGAAGAAAATGAAAGAAAGAATTTTATTTACGTCAGAATCTGTATCAGAAGGACATCCTGATAAAGTATGTGATCAAATCAGTGATGCCATCTTAGATGAATGTTTTAAACAAGATCCTAACTCACGTGTTGCTTGTGAATGTTTTGCGACAACAAACTTAGTTGTCATTGGTGGAGAAATTACTACAAATGCGAAAGTAGATTATGAAGCTGTGGCAAGAAATGTTTTAAAAGAAATCGGCTATGATGATGAAGCTAAAGGAATGGATTATAAAACATGTAAGATTGAAGTTGTCATGGATAGTCAATCAAGTGATATTGCTCTTGGAACAAATGAAGAAGTTGGTGGAGCAGGAGATCAAGGTATTATGTTTGGTTATGCGACAAAAGAAACAGAAGGGTATATGCCTCTTGCTATTTCAATTGCGCATCATTTAGTTCGTTACGCTTCAACTTTAAGACATGATGGAACCTTTAAATGGGCTAGACCTGATATGAAAGCACAAGTGACAATTGATTATACAGATGAAAAACCAGTAATTGATACTATTTTAATGTCCATTCAACATGATGATGATTTTGATGAAGCAGAATTTAAAAAATTCGTTAAAGAAAACATTATGGATGCCGTTGTTAAAAAATATGATATGAATACAGATTATCGTGTTTTAATCAATCCTACAGGACGTTTTGTTATTGGTGGTCCTCATGGAGATACAGGTCTTACTGGAAGAAAGATCATTGTTGATACATATGGTGGATATGCACGTCATGGAGGAGGAGCTTTCTCTGGAAAAGATCCAACAAAAGTAGACCGTTCTGCTGCTTATATGGCACGTTATATTGCTAAAAACGTTGTTGCGGCCAATATGTGTGATGAACTTGAAATCCAATTATCTTATGCAATTGGTGTAAAAGAACCAACATCTATTTATATTGATACAAAAGGAACTGAAAAAGTACCTCATGATGTGATTCTTGAAGCAATTAAACAAGAATTTGATTTAACACCAGCAGGAATTATTCATACCTTAAATTTAAGAACACCAATTTATAAAAAGACAGCTTCTTATGGACACTTTGGTAGACCCGAAGCAAATTTACCTTGGGAACAATTAGATAAGGTAGAAAATTTAAAAAAATATATGTAGAAAAAGGCTCATGAATTGAGCTTTTTTTATTATGTGTATTTTTTAAGCAGGATAAAAAAGCATATTAAAGTAGGAATTTAGAAAAGTTTATAGTATAATATAGTTATCAAAAAGGAGGAATTAATTATGAAAATTACATTAAGAGGAAAGAACATTGAAATTACTGAAGCAATTGAAGAAAAAGTCAGTGAAAAATTATCAAAATTAGACAAATACTTCATTGTAAGTGAAAATGTTGAAGCCAAAGTACTTGTAAGAACTTATCCTTACGGACAAAAAATTGAAGTGACAATTCCTACTGAATATGTACTTTTAAGAGCAGAAGTTGTGGATCAAGATTTATACAATGCAATTGACTTAGTTATCGACAAATTAGAAGGTCAAATTAGAAAGTATAAAACTAGATTAAACAGAAAATCTAAAGATAATAAACTTGCATTCAATTTAGCATCAATTGAACCTTTAGAAGAGGAAGAAGAAGACGTATTAGTAAAAACAAAAACAATTACTCCAAAACCAATGGATATGGAAGAAGCAATTATGCAAATGGAATTAATTGGACATTCATTCTTCGTATATCGTGATACTGAAACAGATGCTATTAGTATTGTATACCGTCGTAATGATGGAGATTACGGGCTTATCGAAACTGAATAGGTATGATGTAAAAACACTAACCAACTATAATAGGTTAGTGTTTTTTGAGACAAATTTGAAACAAATTTGAGACAAAATAGCTCAAGAAATGATGTATAATAATAGTGTAAAAAAATAGTCCAGAAAAACTGGGCTATTTTTTATATAGATCACCTTGATAAACATCAAGTTCTTTCATTTTTTTATCAATATCATTTAAAATAGTTACCTTTTTAATGGACCATAAAGGAGCAATTAAATCATCGATTTTACCATCACCAGTCAATCTTTCGATAACGATTTCAGGTTTAATGTAACGAAGTTGTTCTACTACGATATCAATATATTCTTGACGAGAGAGCATGTTAAATTCATGATTTTCATACATTTGTTGAAGTTTTGTGTTTTTGACAACGAATAACATATGTATTTTAAGTGCTTGAATATCTAATTGACCTAAGGTTTTAGCTGTTTCAATCATCATTTCTTTTGTTTCAAAAGGAAGACCATTGATGATATGGACACATACTTCAAGGTTATATTTTCTACATAATGCTAAACCATCCAAGAATTCTTGAAAAGTATGGCCACGATTAATAAGTTTACTTGTTTGTTCATGGATTGTTTGTAAACCTAGTTCAATATAGACATCTTTTTGTTTATTGATGGTACTTAAATATTGAACGATTTCTTCATTTAAACAATCAGGTCTTGTAGCAAAGGCAATTCCCTTAACATCTTCTTTGTTTAAAAAAGGGGCAATCATTTTTTTTATTTTATCTAATGGACCATAGGTATTTGTATTGGCTTGAAAATAAGCAATATAAGCACATTCAGGCCATTTTCTTTTCATGACTTGAGAGATTGTTTGAAATTGTTTTTCTAAATGATCATGAACATTTCCAGCATAATCTCCAGATCCTGATGAACTACAGAAAATACAACCACCATAGCCTTTTGTTCCATCACGATTAGGACAGGTAAAATCAGCATTTAGTGCAACTTTAGCGACTTTTTGATGGTATTTGTTTTTTAAATAATAGTTATAAGTATGATAACGTTTGTTATCTAAAGAGTATTTAAATTGATTCATTTTATCACCGAAGCAATTATAACATAAGGAGTAAGAAAATGGGATTAGAGTTAAAGAATGTCACAAAAAAATTTAAAACAATTGAAGGAGAAAGAGTTATTTTTGAAAATTTGAATGTTCATTTTCCTGATTATGGTTTGATTGCTATTACAGGAGAAAGTGGATGTGGAAAATCAACACTTTTACAATTAATAGCAGGATTGGATCAAGACTATGAGGGAAAGATTCTTTTTAATCAAGTAAAAATAGAAGATATTAAAGATTATCGACAACTTGTTATTAGTTTTGTTTATCAAAATTATCAGTTAATTGATTATTTGAGTGTTAAAGATAACTGTTTATTTTATTGTCACTTAAAAGGAATAAAGGTTGTAGAAAAACAGTTACAAGAATTATTAGAAATCTTTGAATTAAATGAACTAGTAAATCAAAAGGTAAAGAATTTATCAGGTGGGCAAAAACAACGCGTGTCCCTTATTCGTGCTTTATTATGTTCAAGTCCTATTATTTTATGTGATGAACCGACAGGAGCTTTAGATGAAATAAATCGTCAAAAAGTTTATCGTTTTTTAAAAAAAGCGAGTCAAAGACGCCTTATTCTTATTGTTTCTCATGATCAAAAAATTTCAAAATATACACCTTATCATTTGAATTTTGAATGTTTAAAACATCATTATGATTGGAACCATCAATTATATTCACGTTATGAAATAAGAAAAACAAAATGTGGATTATTGTTTAAAGAAATGATCCAAATGATTTTAAAAGATAAAAAGAAATGGGTGATGATGTTTGTTTCACAAATTTATATGGTACTAGCAATGACGCTCATTATTACTGGTTTAGAAGGATTTAATGGTTATTATCAAAAACAATATAATCAAGCAATAAATAATAATTTAGTTATGATTCAAAAGAAAAATCAAGAACCCTTTAAAGAAAAAGAAATAACAAAACTGAAAGGAAAATATCAATATCATTTAGATATAGGAAAGATTGAAGGTCTTAAAAACTTTCAATCTTTTTCAATTAACAAAAAAACAAAGCAAAATGAAGTTTATGTCAATCATGCTTTAATTACCAAAATAAAACAAAATAAACTTATTTATAAACTTAATCATCATCAATATACATTAAAAATCAAAGGAGTAATTCAAGATGATTATCAAGAACCTGTTCTTTATTATCATTCATTATCCAATGAAATAGCCCTTCAATGCATTGATGTTTCAACGTGTATTGTCTATGTTAAAAATCATAAATATATGAAAGATTATTTAACGCATTTATCAGTTCAATATCAAGGTATAGCACCTATTTATGAAGAATATGAAAGTTATTTTAAAGTTATTGATCTTTTTAAAAAGGTTAGTCTTGTTTTTATTTTTTTAAGTTTTATGATTGCAATCGTTTTAATGGGATATATGGTTTTATCGATGTTTTATGAAAATCAAAAAATATTTGCCATCATGCTTGCTAATGGTTATCAAAATCATCATTTAGCATTTTTTATTTTAAAAAAAATAAGCTTAATGATGATTTCAATTGGAATAGTTTCTTGTTTGGTTTCTAGTGGAGTTTTAAAGATTATTTCATTGTTTGATATTTCTAAAAAGATCTGGGGCATAAGTCATTTGTTTGTTTTACCAAGAGAGTTTCAATGGCCATTTACGTTATATCTCTTTTATCTTTTGGGATATATCGTGCAAGGAATTTTATTAAGTCTATTTATAGTTTTAAAGATGAAAAAAATAAAAATGTATGAGTGTTTAAGGGAGGAATAGGATGTTAGAAATTAAGAATGTAACGAAGTCTTTTGATCGACCTTTATTCAAGGAGATGTCTATGACATTTCAAGAAACAGGGATGTATGTCATTGTTGGTAAAAGCGGTAGTGGCAAATCGACACTTTTAAATATTTTAGGAGGTTTGGATAATGAGTATCAAGGTGTGATTGAAATTGATGGGCAAGATATTCGACAAATACCACATTATATTAGAAAATACATTGGTTTTATTTTTCAACAGTTTTATTTAATAGAAGAAATGAATGTTAAAGAAAATGTAAATCTCATTTCGTATTTTAAAAGAATAATGATTTCTAAAAAAGAATATTATTTAGAACGTTTAAAAATAAAAGACTTACAACGTTATAAAACAGCAATTTTATCTGGAGGTCAAAAACAACGAGTCGCTATTTATCGAGGATTTATTGCTAAGCATCCCATTATTTTATGTGATGAACCAACAGGTGCTTTAGATGCAAAAAATAGTGAAGAAATTTTTAAAATATTAAAACAACTGTCTAAAGAAAAATTAGTGATTGTTATTAGTCATGATGAAATACTTGCTAAAAAATACCATGATTATCTCTATAAAATAAAAGATTATCAATTAAAATTAATTCATCAAAATCCAATAACTCAAAGAAAGAAACAAGAAGAAAAAACAAGTAAAAGATCTTTTTTACAATTTATATTGAAAGAATTGAAAATGACGTGGAAGAGTTCTTTTATTGTTGTACAAGTTTTATTTTTAGCACTTTTAAGTATTTTATTGACCCTCTCATTGACTCAATCAACACAAAAACAAATTCATCAGCAATTAGAACAAATTATTCCTTCAACAACCATTATGTTAAAAAAGAAAAATAATCAAATGATCAAGATGGATGATTTGAAACAAATTCAACATCCAGCAATTCAATACCGTTTTTTACAAAATGATCAGGTGGATTTTTTAGGAATCTCTTTTTCTAAAAAATATCAAACGAAAAAAACACTTTATATTTCTGATTATATTCAGCAACCACAAAAGAAAATTCAAGGAAGAAAGATAAAAAATGCTCAAGAAATCATTTTATCTAAATCTACTTATGAACAACTTTTATAGGACAAAGATACTATTTTTTTTGAATAAGAGAATAATTTCACAGGAAAAATAGAAATTTTATGGGGAAGTGTTCTGATAGCATGTCGTTGTAGATTGTAGGGAGGGGATGTAAAACGGCAGGCACATAGAATTTCCGATATTCAGAAAGCCGTATTCCCAAAATAGAGATTATTTTTGAAAGAATCACATAATCCGCTAAGAATAAAAGTTTATGCGGATCATCAAAAAACGAGGTAACGAGTTGGCAACCGTTCTGGTTTCTACATACTTGCATCAATTGCGTTGATGTGCAACTCACTTTATGTAAAGGTACGATTTTTTACGGAACATGCAAAACACCTTTGATTTTTCTTTTTTAGCAACCGTCAAAAACAATCTTTCGGTTTCATATCCCGGTCACAAAGGCGGTACAGTCTCTTTATGGAAAGTAAACAAAGGTCAGGCAGGATTGAAACAGACTGTTACGAGAACAGTCAGAAAAGGATTGCATACAGGAATTACAGTCTGATACCGGGCAGGGGACGACTTTGTGCCAAAGTCCAAAAAGAGGTTCTTTTTCCAGACGGCAAACTCCCTCACCTCTAAAAAACAGTCTGTGGCTGGCGCACGCAAACGTCCAGCCTTTATGCGGACAGTCTTAATGCCCGCAGCCTGTACAAGTGCGTAAAAAACAGGTAAATGGAATCTTCATCCGCTTCCCCGCGCCTTGCCGACACTCCTATATTCCCGTTCCAACACCTGCTCGATCTCGCTCCTCTTGTACAAGACCTTGCCACCAAGTACATAGTAAGGCAGCGTGCCGTTGCTCCGATACTCGCCCAATGTCCTGCGGCTGACTTTCAGCATACACGCCACCTCACTGTCGCACAGGTACACGTCTTCTTTTGGCGGAACCGCGCCATCTCCGAAAATGCCGTCAATCATCGCCGACAGCCGGTCGATACGCTCGTGGATGGACTGCATCCACGCATCGTCTTTCGTTTTCAATTCATTAAACATTATATAGATTAATTTGTTATATGACTCATTTTGTGACTGATTCTGAAGTTGTGTAATCCACAAGCAATAAGAATCACCATATCTTCGAAACCGAATTTATGGCATCTGAATCGTTCTTTGACAATACGGCATTTTTTCATACCACCTATGGCATGCTCCACTTTAATCCTAACTCCGGAAATCCGCTTGTTCTCTTGTTTTTCAACACAAGTAAGCTCTTTCCCTTTAGGTTTCTTTTTGGGCATGCATATTTCAACTCCATCCGGTTTGTGTCCGATGAAACCTGTATCCTGCCAGAGCCTAATACCTTTGGGAAGTAGAAGAGGTTCTTCATCACAAATCTTTTTGTCATGGACATGACCTTTGTATGTGGAGCTCAACCATACAATCCGAAGATTGTTAGTACATAACAGGTTATTCTTTATGCTATGAGTTTTTTTTACCACTATAGCATGCAGACTGCCAGTCTTCATCCAAAGGACGCTGAATAGGTCGCTCGGTTCCGTCCAACAAGACTTCTTCGCACCCTTGAAGAATGTGTATCAGACGTTTGGAGTTACGGTCAGGCAATTCACCAAGCGTTTTCAATGTACGCCGGAGAATCTCAGAAAGAAGGTGAATCCATCTATTGGCCTGGGGCTGGGTCATCTCAAACTGAATAGCATGGAGTTCCTGAAGGGGATTGATCTTCAGATATACCAATATGAAGAACATTTTGTCCTGAATCAGAGACAACACTGTTGTAAGATATACGTTGGCGCACTTTACCTTCCAAGGTAAAATGGCTGTAATATTCATCCCAATGGTACTTGAAAGTTATTAGCAAAGCGTCAAACTCAGCAGGAGTTAATCCTGTCGCAGCAAGCACTTGGCTATGACGGTGGCGAATCTTGTCGTAATACATCAATTGAACTTTTTAGATCACAAAGATAAATCAAAGAACGCTTTAATCAATTATTCGATATAAACTCTATTATACATACTGCTCATTTGTCTTTTGTTGATACTTCAGTTCAATTCCTTCAAATGGTGTGCCCCCTGTAGCGTGCATCCTTGCGTCTGTCCTCCACTTTCGTGACGATACGCTCCACGTCTTCCGGCAGGTAATAGGTACGGTTGCCTATCTTGGTATAGGCGAGCGTGCCGTTATCCCGCAAGGTCTGCAAGGTGCGCTTGCTGATTTTCAGCTTCAGGCAGACATCCTGGTGGTCGAGCCAGCCAGCCGTCCTCTTCACGCCTTTCAAATCCAGATGGGGATTCCCTCCACCCTATGTATGAACCGTTCGATTTTCATGGCAAATTCCTCGAACGCCTTCCTTTCAAAACATACGGTTTCCATAACAATCCGATTTTATGTTGATACTTCAAATTCATACCATCCGGAGAAACGGTCACTCGTGGTGCCGGTATAACAGCGCATGGAAGAATTTAATCTGAAAACTGACCGTGCAGATGTTATTGTTCCCGCCGCTGAGATATTTCTGATAATTGCAGGTATTGTCAAAGCTGAGTATATCCATGTTCCGGTCATTGGCTTAGCAGATGGTATTATTGACAATTTGTATGCCATATACCTGAAAACGGAATAAAAGGAATTGTGCATAGCTGTTTTAACTAGGGGATATTCAGTAAATCCTATAAAATTAGCCAACTAATTCATACTAAAAGTATTGCGAATTAGTTGGCTTTTTGTATCTTTAGGTATTTCCCCTAAAATTTTGAAGAACGATTGACAAATGCTTCAGCGGAGTCGTTCAATGCTAAAATCAA
>ERZ779890.4188-NODE-4188-length-12179-cov-3.034725_pt1 | contig 12179 bp, 10 predicted proteins | sample MGYA00511553_ERZ779890 | MGnify/ENA primary metagenome ERZ779890 (study PRJEB29588, sample SAMEA2152064) | human gut metagenome | biome: human gut; feature: human-associated habitat; material: faeces | place: Denmark | collected 2008/2010 ...
CGCCACTTTTCATACGAGTCGGGCGACGCCGACCCGAAAACCGTGGACGAAAACCTGAAAGAGGGAATCGCATTTTATCAGCAGGCCGACCGTTGGGAAGAAAATATGCGACACGGCGAATAAATAAAAAAACCGCTCGGATGAGCGGCTTTTTTTATTTTTCGACAATTGGTTTGGGCGCCGAAGCCTGACTGCGAATGTTGTAAGGAACAACTTCTTTTTTGCCTTCGACCTCCATTTGCGGGTCGACAAAGCTGATAGTGCCTTTTTCGTAGAAATAAAAGTCGCGGCGGATGCGGGCCTTGTCTTTAATCGACAGTTCGTTCCATTCCTTTTTCGGTCATGCCGTAGGGATAGGTTTCCTTTGGCTGGGGCAGCGGCTGCGGTTCGGAAGCGCAGGCGGAAACCAAAAGCATTAAACCCATTGCTAACAGTTTTTTCATAGTTCTTTCTTCCTTTCCATTATCAGCCAGTATTCTAATCTCAAATTAAAATTATGCCATTTTATTGTTTTCTTTTCTACAAAAAATTTGCTTTTATACGGCGTTTTTAATTGCGGGCGGCTGAAAAATATGATATTTTGTCCGGGATTTTGATTAAGTATTTTCTGATGTATAATTATAAAATTTTAAGTAACATGAAAAAAGTCAATGACGTTGCCGTTGAGGTTTTGTGCGGCGACATTACCAAAATTACCACGGCCGCGCTGGTGGTGCCCGAGTTTTGCAACAAAATTGCCGATACGGCGCTGACCAGAAGACTGGTGTACTGCGGTGCCGAAGACGGACTGAAGTCTTTTGAAGCGTATTCGAAAAAGACGCGGCTGAAGCCCGGATGCGTCGTTACGACGCCGGGCGGCGGCAATGCAAAGTATCTGTTTCATTCGGCAATGGAACCCGGCGACAAGGAAACGTATTTGCTGCAGCTGAAGACGGCGGTTGCCAATATTTTGGTCAAGGCGCTGGAATTTAAGCTGACGACGCTGGCGGTTCCGGATTTTCGTCTGGGCGGGAATTGTCCTCTGTCGCAGGCCGAAATGGTGGAAGCAATGCTTTCGGTTCTGAACGGCTGTCCGCAGAAAGGCGTTGTCGAAGAGTTTACGATTGTCCTGAGCGAAGGCGGCAAGGAATATGAAAAGGCCGTCGACGTTCTCGAAAGCGAAAGTTATGTCTGTCCGGCGTCGGTATGATTTCGGTTTTTAGGACTTTGAGCAGTTCCTCCGGGGTTCCGGCGGAGCTGCTTTTGGTTTTTAAAGCAAAAAAAATCTTATATCCACCGCGGGGCGAATCGGCGGAAACCGAATCACATCAAGAATCTTAACCGATTCTTTAGATTCCGGGATTAGACTTTTGGCCATAATTTAACTTAGCGCTTGCAACTCTCGTTTTCGGGCGATAAGCTAATTTTATCAACTTTTGTATTAACTTTTTAAGGATAAGGATATGACAGCATGTAAGAAAATCGGCAGCGTTATGTTGATGACCCTGCTGGTTATGACGGCCCTGATTCAGGGTGCGGCTGCTTCCGAAATTGACCTGAACATTCCGATGCTGGATGTCAGCTACAATATCTGGGGTTATGCCACGACCGGTTCGCAGCTCCTGCTTTACGGCATGGGTATCTGTGTTCTGGGTATGCTTTTCGGATTTTATGAATTTGTCAAAATCAAGGGAATGCCGGCGCACAAGCTGATGCTGAACGTGTCGGAAACCATTTATGAAACCTGCAAGACCTATATGAAGCAGCAGGCTAAGCTTCTGGTGCTGCTGGAAGTTTTCATTGCCGCCTGCATTTTTTACTATTTCTTTTATCTGAACGCGACGCCGCTGCCGAAGGTTCTGACCATTCTGGGCTGGTCAATTCTGGGTATTCTGGGTTCGTTCTCGGTAGCCTGGTTCGGCATGCGAATCAACACCTACGCCAATTCGCGCACGGCGTTTGACTCCCTGAAGGCAAAACCGTTTTCGGTTATGAGCCTGCCGCTGCGTTCCGGCATGTCTATCGGCGTGCTGCTGATTTGTGTCGAATTGATTATGATGATTGCCATCCTGCTGTTTGTCGACAGGGAAAGCGCCGGCGCCTGCTTCGTCGGCTTTGCCATCGGCGAATCGCTCGGCGCTTCGGCGTTGCGCATCTGCGGCGGCATCTTTACGAAGATTGCCGACATTGGCGCCGATCTGATGAAAATCATTTTCAAAATTGACGAAGACGATGCGCGCAATCCGGGCGTGATTGCCGACTGTACCGGCGACAATGCCGGCGACTCCGTCGGCCCGACCGCTGACGGTTTTGAGACCTACGGCGTAACCGGCGTGGCCCTCATCAGTTTTATCGTTCTGGCCGCGGGCATGATGTATGCGCCGAACGGCGATCTGACCCTGATGGCCGGAGGCATTGATATTCAGGCTCGGCTGATTGTCTGGATTTTTGCGATGCGCGTACTGATGATTATCACTTCGGTCGTTTCGTATCTGATTAACAACAAGGCTTCGAAGATGATCTTCGGCAACAGAGCCGCCTTTAACTTCGAAACGCCGCTGACAAGCCTGATCTGGCTGACCTCAATCCTGTCGATTTTGGTTACGTTCGGCGTTTCCTACGTAATGATCGGCGACATGGGTGCCGACCTGTGGTGGAAGCTTTCGGTTATTATCTCCTGCGGTACGCTGGCCGCGGCACTGATTCCGGAATTTACCAAAATCTTCACTTCTTCGAAATCGAAGCATGTTGACGAAATCGTCAACGCCAGCCGTGAAGCCGGCGCTTCCCTGAACATTATTTCGGGTATCGTTGCCGGTAACTTCTCCGCCTTCTGGCAGGGTATGGTCATGGTCGGCCTGATGGTTATCGCCTTCTTTACCGCCCGCACCGGCCTGGATGCCTATATGGTATATCCGACGGTGTTTGCGTTCGGTCTGGTTGCTTTCGGCATGCTCGGCATGGGTCCGGTTACGATTGCCGTCGACTCCTACGGGCCGGTTACCGACAATGCACAGTCCGTATTTGAACTGTCGCAGATTGAGGGCGTGAAGGGTATTGATAAGGAAATTGAGAAAGAATACGGCTTTAAACCGAACTTTGAGCAGGGAAAACAGCTGCTGGAAGAAAACGATTCTGCCGGCAATACGTTTAAAGCGACGGCCAAACCGGTGCTTATCGGCACGGCGGTTATCGGCGCAACGACAATGATTTTCTCAATCATTCTGCTTTTGAATCTGCAGCTGAACCTGTTGGATCCGAATGTTCTGTTCGGCCTGATTCTGGGCGGCACGGTCATTTACTGGTTCTCGGGCGCTTCGATGCAGGCGGTTTCGACCGGTGCTTATCGCGCGGTCAACTACATTAAGGAGCACATCAAGCTGGATACCAACAAGGCAGCGTCGATTGAGGATTCCAAGAGCGTGGTCAAAATCTGCACGATTTATGCGCAGAAAGGCATGCTGAACATTTTCATCGTCATCTTCTCGTTTACGATTGCCTTTGCCTGCTTTAATGCAACGTTGTTTGCCAGCTATCTGATTTCGATAGCGGTCTTTGGTCTGTTTCAGGCTCTGTATATGGCAAATGCCGGCGGTGCCTGGGACAATGCCAAGAAAGTGGTTGAAGTCGATTTGCATGAAAAAGGTTCTGCGCTGCATGCGGCTGCCGTTGTCGGCGATACGGTCGGCGATCCGTATAAGGACACCTCTTCGGTGGCTCTGAATCCGATTATCAAGTTCACGACGCTGTTCGGTCTGCTGGCGGTCGAGATGGCTGTCGCTGCGCCGCGCTGCGTATCCGTCGGACTTGGCGTCGCGTTTTTCCTCATCGGTTTGTATTTCGTATACAGATCGTTCTACGGAATGCGTATTGAGCCGAAGAAAGTAGACTGAGTTTTATACGCTCGTCCATTAAAAAAGAGCGGCGGAAAATTCGAAAGGGCTTGTCCCGGACGAGTTTTCCGCCCTTTTTTTACGCGTTTTGAAGAGAAAACAGTGGTTGACAAAGATGGACAAAAGACTTATGGTAATGGTTCAAAATTTTATGTTTATGCGAATGTATTTTTATACAAGATATGTATTTTTTTATGTTTAACTAAAGTTTTTAGCTTATGGATAAGTTGCAAAAGGCACGGTTGGATTTATTCAACATGATGCACGGACGGATTATTCCTAACAGTGTGATGGCGGATATTCGCTATGATGCAGGCGATGACCTGTTTGACAAGTTCAGAAAAATTTACGAAGACCCGAAACAAAAGTATCTTCTGATTGCGAATGATACGACCTTGTCGGGTTATCAGGCTTTTTGGAATGAGATATTTCCGGAAGACGGTTTGGATTTGTCGGCGCTTGAGTTTTTGCAGGGCAGGGATTTTGCCGAAGTGAAGTTTTGTTGGAAGGACGAACTGACCAATTTTATTCGCAACGAAGCGAATATTTGCAAGCGTCCTTATCTTGCGCAGTTGGCTGACGCCCTGTATGTTACGCATACAAAACTTGACTTCTCGCAAGTGTTGGGAGACATGCTGAAGAAACAGGCGGACGTTTCTGCCGATTATGACGTTTACTGGGGTTTTTGCCTCGTGGCGTTCAGGTTTGACCTGATGAGCGAAGACCTGCTGCCGTTGCTTTATCAGGCGTTGGAAAAGCACAACGGTTTGCTGGTTGCACTTGGTTAAATTTTTTTAATTATGCGGACGGTTCCTGTTTGGAACTGTCCGTTAATTGATTGTTTATTATTAAATATCTGAACTATGACAAAGAAAGAAATGCAGCTTGAGCTGTGGAAGGCCATGCACGGCATGGTAATTCCGATGCCGTTTTTAAAAGATATACCGGAAGCGGATATGAAATCTTTTCGGGAAATTTATGATGATCCGAAAAAGAATCGGCAATTGGCGGAAAATCGTTTTGAAAATGCCCCTTTGCTTGAAAAAGTGCGTAAGGAAACGGCCTTGTGTATTCTGGAATATGCTTCGCGAGGTTTGTTTGAGGAGCTGGGTGCGCTGGCCGTGGTATTTTATTACGGTTCCAGCGGGTACTCGTGCGCTGCCGAAACGGAAGATTTGCTGGCAGTTTTGGCTCGGCGAAACTATTCGTATGCGGTGCATTGCGCTTTCTGTCTGCTGGCGCTTAATTTTGAAAGCATTGACGACAGCTGTCTGCCAATGCTTGAAAGGGTTTTTTACCGGCATAAGGCGGGACTGGAAGCCCGTGGAAAGAGATGGTTTAAAAAACGCTGCGGCTGTAATTGAAAAGCGGTCGGATTAAAAGTTTGCAAGGCGGAACGTTGGTTCCGCCTTGTTTCGTTTCAGAGCAGACAATCGGTGGCTTCGGGATTAGCACAGCGGATCCTGCGGTCGAGACGGTCTTCGTCGATACCGGCCGGATCTTCGTGAATGATTATCTGTGCATTCGGATAAGCCTTGAGCAGCGCTTTCTCAACCTCGTCGGTATAGTCATGCGCCTGATACAGAGAAAGGGCGCCATCCAGTTCCAAATGGAATTCGAACATATATTCGCCGCCGAGGTCGCGGGTGCGCAGGTCATGGATGCCGTGGGCAAAATCGTGGCCGAGGACGATTTTTTTGATGTTCAGGCGAATTTCGTTGTCAAGCTCCCGGTCGGTCAGCAGTCCGACGGCGTCGCGCGCCAGTTTGTAGGCGTTGTACAACAGATAGGCGGAAACGGCAAAGGCGGTCAGCGTATCAAACCAACTCCAACCCAAAAACTTGACGACAACAAGCGTGACGATGATGGAGAGGTTGGTTGCGACGTCGACGGTATAGTGGGCGCTGTCGGCTTCAATTGCCTGTGAAGCGGTGTGCCGGGTAACGTATTTTTGAAAGGCGATCAGCGCCAGCGTGCCGAACAGGCTGATCAGCATGATGGCTATGCCGATGCCGGTTTGTTCAACCTTTACCGGCGTAATAAAGCGGCTGATGCCGTCATACATGACAAAAATGCCGGAACCGGCGACAAAAGCCGACTGAATAAGCGCCGAAATGGCCTCGGCTTTGCCATGACCGTAACGGTGATTGGAATCGGCCGGCTGGGAGGATATTTTGACGGCGATAAAAGTGACTGAAGACGCGAAAATGTCGGCAAGGCTGTCAATCATGGACGAGAGCACGGCCAGCGAACCGGTGTAAAGGGCGCCGAACATCTTGAGAAGGCTGAGGCTGACGGCCAGCGCGACGCTGGCGGCGGTGGCCGCTTTTTTAAGTTTTCTGCTTTCTTCCTGACTTAAGGGCATTTTGTATTTTCTCCATATCTTCGGCAGTTATTTCAAAAAACTTATTTTTAGTGCCGTCAGCGAAAGTTTGCAAATGTTTTCCGTTGATTGTGCCGATGAAATCGTAAACGACATAATAGCGGCCTTTTTCGCGATAAAATTTCAAATCGACACGGTTTCCGTTCTCGGCGTCCAGCGTGAAACCGAACATTTTTTCGGCATTTGTTTTTTCGGGCGCTTCACCGGTAAAGTAGGTGTTCAGCATTATCCGGGCCAGATTGGCCAGCAGGCCGGCGTCCGTTTGGCCGTTTACGGCGGCCAGCCGTCCGAAACGCAGGTTCCAGAGCGAACTGTAAGTCCAGTTTTGCCAGACAGGTTCAAGATCAATGAAGTCGGCGGCAATCAGCCAGACCTGGAAACGGTTGTCAAACTTGATATAGGCGGCTTTGGCTCCGCGGCCGACGTCCAGATCATAGCGGCCGACGTTGAAGGCCGTCAGGCTGTTTCCGTCCGCATCCTGCAGTTCAATGCGGATATTGGGCGTACCGGCGACACCCAGCGGCGCCAGTCCGAATTTGCCCAAATCTTCGCCGCGGTCGGATTTCTTCTCATAATAAACGGCTTCCAGCATTGCGCTCAAGAAGCTGCGAAGCCGCTCCTGATAAACCGGAAAAATTTCATGTCCTTTTAGTTTCCAGTTGTCACCGTCAAGATAAAACTCAAGGATATTGCTGTTGTTTTGGAGAGTTATATGCCGGACGTCGTTGATTTTTTTATCAAGTCCGGCGAAGACGGGTTTGTTTTCATAAGCTTCGATTTGGCGGTCTTCGGTCAGATAGACCGATGCAACGCCCAATCCGAGCAAAAGCAGGGAAGCGGCAAGAATCCTGCCGAGTTCTTCGTTGAAACGGAAAGAGCTTCCCGGCCGTCTGCGGCGGGAGAAAAATGCCGACAGCAGCAGTCCGGCCAATATGGACAGCGGAACCGCGTAGATGTTGGCAATTTTTACCCATGTGTCGATGGCGTTGATTTCGGCGTTAAGCGTGCGGCGGATTTCGCCGAGTTCTTTTCTTTCGGCGTCCAGACGTTTGCGAATGCCGGCAATCAGGGACAATTCGTCCGCAGTAAAGGTCTGCCGCCGTTCAAAGTCTTTTTTGCCCCAGATTTCCTGAAGTTCGGTTTTGGTTCGATTGATGCGTTCGATGATTTCGTTCTCTTTAACCTTAAAGTCAAGCTGCGCGTTGCGTCTGATTCTTTCGACGTCTTCAAATCGTCTGACCTTGGCCGATTTGCCGCGCAGGCCGATGAGGTTGTCGCCGCCGCTCAGACTTTCGAGCGCATTAAGAACAAAGTTGCCGTTGTCCATGACCGGCACAGCAAAGTTACCATCCAGCAGTTTGACCGAACTGGTCCAAAACGAATCGTAGAGAAAGTCGGAATCGCCGACGGCAATAAGTTCAAAGGGGCGGTCAGCGCGGCCGCTTTTGATTTTCGCGGCGATGACCTTCGGTGTATTGTCCGAGCGGAAGTTGCGGAGAATGTCGCCGGGGTTGACGTTTTGGTAAACTGCCGAGACGTCGAGGTATGCGGCGTTGGGCGAAGTGATTATCAGCGGTTCGAAAATGATGTCCGGTGCCGCCGGTTCGATTTCTGAAGCGGAGGAAAAAAGAAGGTTCTTAAGTTTGGAAACCTCCGGCGCCTTCGGATTGACGTTTTTCTCGGTCAGGATAAACTGAACCACGTCGCGGGTAAAGGACGGGTTGTTTTTATAGTCTTTGGTGGCATCGACCATTATGGAGTTGTCCAAATCGGCGACGACGGCATCGTTGCGGAAGCGGATACCCCAGAAGCCGGCCAGTTCGCCGGGATATGACGGAACGTATTCATGGTTGACCGGCGAGAAAATGCGCGGCGCTTCGGCGGCGTTGTCGAGAATAAGCAGCACTTTGCCGCCGTCGAGGGAATAACGTTTGATTTTGCCGGTCAAATTCTCGTCGGGATTCTGCGGGTTGATTATCATCAGGACGTCAAGATCGTCGGGGAAGTCTTCCGCGGTTTTGATGTGCTTTATTCGGTAAAGCTCTTTGAGCTGTTTGATAATCTGCCATTCCTGGCTGACGACGTTGTTGTTGATGACGGTGTCGAAGACCGGCAGCGTGGTAATGATGCCGAGTTTTTTGCGGGGATGTGCAAGTTCGAATATTTTCTGGGTAATATCCTGTTCCAAAAAGTTCTGTCTCTCCAGGGCGAAAAACGGAATGGTTTGACGATTGTCAACCGAATCGGTTAGCGTCAGACCGAAAAAAGCATTGACGTTAAGGTCGGCAACCGGCAGCGGCTGCAGGCCGGCGGCAATGGCTCTGTCTTCGATTTCGTCAAGCGGTTCGGGATTGTAAATCCGGTAGGCAAAACGGCCGCCGGACAGCGCGGCATACTGGCGAAGCAGCAGGCGGACTTTGTCAAACATCAGGCGCAGGTCTGGGTTGCGTTCGCCCAAAACCGGGGAATAGTAGAGTTTTGCAGTTATCGGCCGGGGCAGGTAGCGGAGCGTGTTTTTTGTGGTGTCGGTAAGGGTAAAGATTTTTTCTTCGGTAAAATCGGCGGATATGCCGCGGGTAAGGTTGTTGGCGAGCAGGTTGAGCCCGGCGAAACCGAGCAACAGGCAGAAAAAGGCAAAAATATAATAGCTCCGCGACGTTGACTTAAGCCATCCGGCGGTTCCGGCGGTTTTGAAACTGACAATCAGAACGGTGGTAAAATTGAACAGCAGAATCAGCGAAACGAAGAAAATGAGATCGCGCAGTTCGAGAAGGCCGCGGGATATGGCGTCAAAATGGGTAAGAAAGCTGAACGAAGCAATCATATCGACGGCGGCCAGCGGCAAAAACAGCCTGACAAAGGCCAGTATGTATTCCAGTCCGCTCAGGAAAAAAGCCAGATTGGCGACAACGGAAAGCACCAGGGCGATAACCTGGTTTTTGGTCAGTGCCGACATGGTCTGCGAAATGGCGAGCATGCAGCCGGCGAGGACAAAACTGCCTGCGTAACTCAGGGCAATGACGCCGTTGTCGGGCGTGCCGAGAATGTTGACGGTAATCCAAAACGGAAAGGTCAGAAACAGTGCCAGAGCGCAGAATGTCCAGGCGGCAAAAAACTTTCCCCAGACGAAAGCAGACACAGGAACCGGCATGGTCATAATCTGGACGACGGTTTTGGCACGAAACTCCTCGCTCCACAGCCGCATGGAAATGCCGGGAATAAACAGAAGGTAAAGCCAGGGCTGAAATGCAAACATAGATGACAGGTCGGCCGAGCCGCGTTCAAAGAAACTGCCGAAATAAACGGCAAAGGAACCGTTGAGCAGCAGAAAGGCTATCAGATAGACGTAAGCCAGCGGCGAGATGAAGTAACGCAGGAGTTCGTTTTTGGCAACCGCAAACAGCTTGTTCATCAGTTTTCCTCCTCGGAGACGGTCAGTTTGCGGAAAGCTTCGGCCAGCGTTTTGCCGCCGCTGCGGGCGATGATTTCCGCACAGCTGCCGTCAGCCATGATTTTGCCCCGGTTCATAAGAATGATCCGGCTGCAGACGGTTTCAGCTTCTTCCAACAGGTGGGTCGAAATGAGAATGGTTTTTTCCTGTCCCATTTGGTTAATCAGACTGCGAATGTGGGCCTTTTGGTTGGGGTCGAGACCGTCGGTCGGTTCGTCAAGCAGCAACACCGGCGGATTGCTCAAAATGCTTTGAGCAAAGCCGACGCGGCGCAGATATCCTTTGGAAAGCGTTTCGATTTTCTGTTGCATAACCTGCGTAACATTGGCTGTTTCCGCCGCCTCGGCAATGCGCGCTGCGGGCAACCCACGCAATTCGGCCATATAGCGCAGAAAGTCCCTGACGCTCAGGTCCGGATACAACGGCGCGCCCTCCGGCAGGAAGCCGACCGAAGCCTTGGCGGACAACGGGTTGTCGCGGATGTTGCGGCCGAGGATGAAAATGTCTCCGGAAGAGGGCGCAAGATAGCCGGTTATCATGTTCATCAGAGTTGATTTGCCGGCGCCGTTCGGCCCCAAAAGGGCGATGATTTCTCCAGCAGCGGCCGTGAAGCTCAAGTCGTCGACTGCCCTGAGATTTCCGTAATCTTTGGTCAGATGCCTGATTTCTATGGCGGCTGGCAAAGCAGGTCTCCTTTGGTTATTTTTTGCCGTCGGAATTTTTGCGCCAGCCGAGTTCCGATTTGATAAAAGCGTCGATTTCGGCAGGTGCTATCAGTTTGCCGTTGGCATAGAAAACGTCAGGTTCGCCACCGGCTTGGGCAACTTCGGCCAGACGGGCGGGGCTGGTGTTTTCGTTATAGATTTCATAAGCGAGAACCTTTATCTTTCGGCCGTCAAGCGCGGCGATAACCTTGTCGGCGTTGCGAATGTCGGCCGGGCTGTTATAAGCCAAAATAACAACCGATGCGGCCTTTTTCTGCTCCAGCGCAGACAGAACCTCAGCCGCAAAGGACGGTTCTGCCGGCGATGAAACCCGATCGTCGCCGGGATTGTTGAGGCGAAAGGAAATGAAAACGACCGCGGCGATAACGATAAGTGTGAAAATGAGTTTTTTAACCATGTTTTTTCTCCCTGAAATTGTCATTAATATAATCGAAGATGGTTAATTAATAATAACTATTTTTTACTGACTTCGTAGAGGGCAATGGCGGCGGCCGTCGAAACGTTGAGACTTTCAACCCGGCCGGAGATGGGCAGGCGGACCGTCATGTCGCAGCTTTCTTCAACCAGACGACGCATGCCTTTGCCTTCGGATCCCATAATGATGGCTATTTTTCCGCCTTTGTTCATTTTGTCGATGGTTGTCTGCGCGTAGCCGTCCATTCCGACTGTCCAGAAGCCGGCCTCTTTCAGGCGGTTGACGGCGCGGGAAAGATTCGTAACCCGGCAAACGGGCAGATATTCAATGGTGCCGGCCGCGGCTTTTGCCATGGCTCCGGTTTCGGCCGGCGCATTTTTGTCCTGCATTATCAGCGCCAGCGTGTCGAAAGCGACGCAGGAACGGATGATGGCGCCGATGTTCTGCGGGTCGGTTACCTGGTCAAGAATCAGAAGATGGCAGTCCGGTTTGTCTGCGGCCAGAATGCAGATGTCTTCCAAAGAATATTCGGGAAGTTCCGAGCAATAGAGCGCAAAACCCTGATGAACGGCATCCCGGGGCAGAATGCGGTCAATTTCCCGACGGTCGACGATGTTGACCGCGGCTTCGGGCAGGCCTCGCGCCGCACAGATTTTTTTTGCCTCGGGCGCGTTCTCGGCCGTGCAGAGAAGTTTGGCAATTTTGCGTTCGGGATTGGCGAGGGCTGCGGTTACTGCATGGCGCCCGTAAAGAATGAGAGGCGTTTTGGCAGCTGCCGGTACTGAGAATTTCTTAGACATTTTCTTTTCCTTGCTGAATGACTTTGCGCAGAGAACCGTCGTTTTGTGTCAGAAGCCTTTCGGCTTCGGCGGGCGGACAATTCATTGCGGCCATGATACAGGCGGTTTTTACGTTTTTGTCCGCGGCAAGAAGACATTTTTCTGCGATACCGCGGTTTACGCCGGTAATCCGCTCAATCATATCCAAGGCCCGTCGATAAAGCTTTTCGTTGCTGACATTGACATCAATCATCAGGTTTTCGTAGGTTTTGCCGAGCCGAATCATGGTTCCGGTGGATATCATGTTGAGAATCATTTTCTGAGCGGAACCCGATTTCATTCGCGAGGAGCCGTCAATGGCCTCAGAACCGACGAGCGGATTAATAAAGACGTCGGCATAGGGTTTGAATTTTGCCTGCGGATTGGAGGTGACGGCAACGGTTTTGGCGCCGCGGTGCCGGGCGTCTTCAAGTACGGACACGACATAGGCGGGATTGCCGCTGGCCGAAATGCCGACAACAACGTCGCCGGCGCCGGCACCGAAAATTTCAAGG
>ERZ779890.4192-NODE-4192-length-12174-cov-7.744368_pt1 | contig 12174 bp, 8 predicted proteins | sample MGYA00511553_ERZ779890 | MGnify/ENA primary metagenome ERZ779890 (study PRJEB29588, sample SAMEA2152064) | human gut metagenome | biome: human gut; feature: human-associated habitat; material: faeces | place: Denmark | collected 2008/2010 ...
CTGGTGTGTACAATTGTCGTACTGATGATTTGTATGCTTCCTTTAACATTGTAGTTGGAGAAAATCTTCTTGGCTATGCTTTAGGACTTCTTCAAAATACACAAGAACTTGCTTTTTATGAACTCGATAACAAAATTTATGAAGTACAAGGTATTGTTCTTGTAGTACGTGATTTTATCAATACTATTTATAGTTTATACCCTGAAATTAATAACAAAGGAAATATTGAAAATGTAATAGATAAGCTAAAAAATCAGTGTGAAGAGATAGAAACAAAACTGCAAGAATTACAAACAGAACTCGAAGAAAATTCATCTAATTTGAATGAAATTAATCTTATAAATAAATTTAATTCAAAGAATGAAAAGAAATATTGGAATTACCAAAATATAATGGGTATGTATTGCGGGGGTTATTTTAATAAACTAAACGAAGAATTGTTTCTTTTGGCATTAAAATTAAATGAGGCATATATAATAAAGAATGGAAAAGAAATTTCTGAAAACTTAAAATTATTTATGCCAGAAGGACAATCTTCATACATATGTCAGAAATTTTATGATTCATCAGACATATATAATGCTGATAAACAAGAGATAATAAGAGATTTATGGAATACATTGTTCTTATGCTTTCCAGTTGTAACTACTACGTTAGATTCGTTATGTAAAAGATGTTTTCATTTAATTCCAGAATATATAGACTTAGAATTAATAGATGAAGCAGGACAAATATTGCCACATAATGTTGTAACGGCCTTGTACCGTGCTAAAAAGGCAGTAATAGTAGGAGATATTAAACAAATAGAGCCAATATACAACAATGTAAATAAAAATTTTAATGAATATCAGAATGCAATAGGAGAAAAATTTGAGAACATAAAAATTGAAGAAAACAGTATTCAAGCCTTGGCAAGTAAAAACACAGATATTTTAAGTGATGGAGAAAATATTATACTTAATGAACATTATAGATGTGAAAGAAATATAATAAATTTTTCAAACCAAAATGTATATGAAAATAAGCTAAATATGAATGTTGAAGATAAATTTGATAAACCATTTTTTAATAATATGATTGCTTTAGATGTTAGAGGTAAAAGAACTAGAAAAGACAATCAAAATGGAAGCAAAAATGAAAATAAGGTTGAAGCGGAGGCATGTATTCAGGCAATAAAGTATATAAAGGAACAAGATAAAAGTAATCCATCAATTGCAATTGTTACTCCATTCAGAGAGCAAAAACGCTTACTTGAGAGTAGACTAGAAAGAGAAGGATTAACAGATATAAAGATTGGAACAGTTCACGCTTTTCAGGGAAAAGAAAAAGATTATGTTCTTTTTACTCCAACTTTGGATGCTATAGAACCAAAATGGGCCATAAAATTCATAGGAGACAAATACAACATGTTAAATGTAGCCGTAACAAGGGCTAAAAAACAATTTATATATGTTGGAAATGTAGATGTAGCTGAACGATCTGAAAACTATATTGCAAAATTGATAAAATACATTAAAGCTAATGGGCTAGTTTATAGTCTGTATGATATTGAAAATTCAGTGCTAAACAAAAATTTTAGTGAAAGAATATTGCAAGTTTTACAGCCAGAATTAGAAATTGCAAATGATAATATTGGGCTATATATACAAAATAATTTTAAATGTGGAACAATTATTGATGCAAAGCAACACTACGATTTATTGATGTATATACTAAAAAACACCAAAAAAGAATTATTAATAATGTCACCATGGCTTAGAAAAAATGTAATAAATGAAGAGTTTATGAATGAAATAAAAAGATTAAAAGCAAATGGCTGTCATGTTAAAATTATATTTGGGTATAAAAATGGTAACAAAAATGTTAATGGACCAGATGAAATTGCAAATGAACTAATGAAAAGAGATTCATTGGGGTATGCAAAGCCAGAGGAAGTTAAAGAAATAGTTAGTGAATTATATAATTTGTTAGGAAAAGAAAATTTTGTATATTATCCACCATTACATGCTAAAATAATAATTGTTGATGATGAATATATGTTTATGGGCTCGCATAATTGGTTATCTAATGCTGGCAAAACAGAAGAAAAGAAGAGAGCGATAGAAGGAACAATAATAACAACTAGCAGTGATTCAATTAGTTATACAAAAGAAGAATTATTTAGTTAAAAACACTGGCGTAAATGTGACCATCAAAATATATGTCAGGTCTAAATTGACATATTATGTCTATTATAGTATAATTGGCAACAGTCACAATAATTTTTGCATGAATGTGACTACATTCAAGACAAAGAAAGGAAGGTTTTTATGACAAAACGGCAATGTGGAAGACTTTTAACTCCATTGGAATGGTTGGCAATAGGAATGATAACCCTTTTGGCCTTTTTGAAGGTACTGGAGTTTAGAGACACTCATTTCTTAAGAGGCACGTTTATTGGAGGCATAGATTGTTCGTACCTGACGGTTGATAAGGCATTAGAAAAAGTTCAACAGGAAGCAGGTGAATATACCAACAAACTTAATTTCATTGATGGAACTACGTATGAAGTAAAGAACAATGAAATTGGTTTTGTCTTTGAAGAGGGAAAATTTGAAGATATTTTTGCTAAACAACATGAGGACAGAAATAATAACAGAGTGTATGGAGTAAATGATGTTGCTTCTCTTAATGAAGGGCAGTTAGCAATGTATCTAGCCACTATTCCTGAATTGCAACAAAAAAATATGGTTGAGCCTAAAGATGCTCACATAACTTGGAATGGTAATAACTTTGACGTTGAAAAGGAGACTTTTGGTAACGCAATCGACTTTAATGAAGCTTTAGACTTTGCCCTTCAGGAACTAAAAGGTGAAGAAGGTGGAATTGACTTTTCTGAGGTGACTCGGTCGAACCCGAGTGTGACTGAAACAGATCTTACAGCAAGAGTCACGTATCTTAATAATTTTTTGAAAAACTGCATTAATATAACATTAAGTGATGGAACTGTTGTAACGCTTGATGCCAATACGATTAAATCGTGGATTGGACAAGATGAGCAGGGAAACTTTTCTATTAATGTTGATGAGGGTATTAAAAGTTTTGTTGAAGAATTGGCTACAAAAGTAAATAAGGTGAATGCAACAATTCAGTTTAAAGCTACAAATCGCACTGTGAACGTAAATGTACCCAAAAATCTAAGAGCTCAATTGAACAAAGAGAAGGAGATGGCAGAACTTAAAGATTTATTAGAACAAGCAAAAACCATAGACTGCAGTCCAGTTTATGAAGGGGAGTTGTTATCTGCCCATATGCCGAACCGTGTAGAAATCGATATTGCAAATCAACACGTTTGGATGTACAAAAATGATACACTCATTGCAAGTACCAATTGCGTTACAGGTAACGAAAGTGCAAGACATAGTACTCCTACAGGCGTATATAAACTGGCTGGAAAGCAAAGAGACCGGTACCTTAGAGGAAAAAATGATGACGGTACCAACTATTGTTCTTTCGTGAAATACTGGATGCCGTTTAATGGTGGAATTGGACTGCACGATGCATCGTGGCGTAGCAAATTTGGAGGAGAAATATATAAGAACAGTGGTTCGCATGGTTGTGTGAATCTTCCAAGAAGTGTTGCGGAAACTATTTATAACAATATTGATAAGTCATATTTTATTGTCGTTTATAAGTAACTAGAAACTTTACAACGAGACGAACTCATTGAGTTTCGTCTCGTTAATTTAGTACACCCGGCATGGGTAACAACTTGAGGTGAAAGTCCCTTACAGTGCTTGATAGTGTCAAACTGTTAGCGAATGACCAATGCTGTCAACTTAAAGATATTTTATGTGTTTGTAATCAACATAATTTTTTAAGCTGATAGCTTTATTTTATTTTTAACGCATAAAAAGTAATTACTATTACAAATATTGCAATTGCTACATGGAAATAGTATAATATTTGCATATTGTTGAAGAGGTTTTAGTATGAAAATAAAGGAAGTAATTGAAGAAGGAAAAAATGTATTAAGTAAGAATAATATAGAAGATAATGTAATAGTAACAAGAGAATTACTAGCTTTTGTATTAGGCGTAGAAAAACAATATCTGGTAATTCATTTGGCTGATGAGCTTAATGCAGAAGATTATATAAAGTTTAAAGAAAATATAAATAAGTTAATTAATGGTAAGCCATTACAATATATAACTAACAACCAAGAGTTTATGGGATTGAATTTTTTTGTAAACGAGAATGTGCTTATTCCACAGCCAGATACGGAAATTATTGTGGAAGAAACCTTGAAAAAATGCAAAGAGTTACTTCTAAAAAATGGCAAGATAAAGATATTAGATTTGTGTACTGGTAGTGGAGCTATTGCAGTTTCCCTTTCAATCTTTCTCGGAGATGAGGCTGAAGTTTTTGCAAGTGATATTAGCACTAAAGCACTAGAGGTTGCTAAATATAATAATGGGAAAAATAACACAAATGTAAGATTCATCGAATCAAATTTATTTAAAAACATACAGGAGCAAAAGTTTAATATTATTGTCTCGAATCCACCATACATAAGGAGTGATGTGATAAATAAATTATCAAAACAAGTTCAAAATGAGCCTCATTTGGCACTAGATGGCGGAGAAGATGGATTAAAATTTTATAAAAAAATTATAGAGCAGTCGTGCAATTACATAGAAAATGGATATTTAATATTAGAAATTGGATATGACCAAAAAGAAGATGTGGAAAATCTGCTTAAAGAAAACAAGAATTATTCAGAAATAAAAACTATACAAGACTTATCCGGAAATGATAGATGTGTAATTGCAAAAGTAGGCAAAATTTAGAAATATTAAATTGCAAGATTATTTGTTTTATGATATTTGTAATAAAAATACAGTGTTACTATTTTATATTAAAAAGCAAGTAACATAGTAGATTAAGTTATAATATGTGTAATTTATATTAAGGAAGTGATAGAAATGTCTTTTTCATCAGATTTAAAAATGGAACTAAGTCAAATAAATAATTTGAAGAATAAACAAGAAGTTTATGCAGAATTTCTTGGTTATTTGGCATCTAATAATATAGATGTGAAAGGTAAAAATGTAAAGTATTCAACTGAAAGTGAATATAACATAAATAGGTTTGCTAAGCTTTTAAATAACCTAGAGATTAAGGATTATAAAATAAGTATAACAGGCAAAACATACAGTATTACATATAAGTGTGATGAAATCCCAGTTTTAGAAGATGCAGAGAATTATTTACAACAAGATAACTTGAAAAAAGCATATATAAGAGGAAACTTCTTGGGTGCAGGTTCAATAAACAACCCAAGGAATAAATACCATTTGGAAATAATTTTTAAAGATAAAGAATGTGCGGAATTTACATTAAAATTGTTAAATGAATATTCCATTGGGGCTAAAATTTTAGAAAAAACAGTTTATCTAAAAGATGGAGAAGAAATATCTAAAATGTTAGCTTTAGTGGGTGGTCATTCTACTGTGTTAAAGTTTGAAGAAATTCGTGTGCTTAGAGAGATGAAAAACAATGTAAACAGAATTGTAAATTGTGAGACAGCAAACCTTAATAAGACTATAAATGCAGCTGTTAAGCAGGCTGAACTTATAAAAAAATTGAAGAAGTCTGGTAAGTTTAATAATCTGCCAGAAGATTTAAAAGAAATTGCAAATTTAAGAGAAGAAAATCCGGAAGCAACATTAGAGCAGTTAGGAGCAATGCTTAAAAATCCAATTGGGAAGTCTAGTGTTAGCCATAGATTCAAGAAAATAGAGGAGTATTTGTAAAAATAAATGGAAGAAAAAGAAATAGGATTATACATACACATGCCATTTTGCAAGCAAAAATGCTATTATTGCGATTTTGTTTCATATCCGAATAGATATGAAATGGTGGAAAGATACATTAAATGTTTAAAGAGTGAAATTGTGCAATATGCTAATGAAAATAGGATTATGCACGAGCATGGATTAGAACCAAAGTTTATAATAAAAACAATTTACATAGGAGGTGGCACGCCATCTTCTATTGATGAATTGTATATTTTGAATGTGATGGAGACTATAAAAGCTAATTTTGAAATTGATGAAGAGGCTGAGATTACTATTGAAGTAAACCCTGGCACTGCTAGTAAAGAAAAGCTAAAAACATATAAAGAAGCGGGAATAAACAGAATAAGCATTGGTTTGCAAGCAGTTCAAGATAGACTGCTTAAAAGCATTGGCAGAATTCATAATTATAGTGATTTTGAAAACACCTTCGAGTGGGCACGAGAGGCAGGATTTGATAATATAAATGTGGATTTGATGTTGGCTCTTCCAAACCAAACTCTTGATGACTTAAAGGAAAGTGTAAAGACAATAGCAAATTTAAAACCAGAGCATATTTCTGTGTATTCTTTGATAGTTGAAGAAAATACAAAGATGGAAAAAATGGTACAAGATGGAACAGCAATTTTACCAACAGATGAAGAAGAGCGAGCAATGTATTGGTTTGTAAAGGATTATTTGGAAAAACATAAATACAAACACTATGAAATATCTAACTTTGCAAAGCCGGGGTTTGAATCAAAACACAATACAGATTGTTGGAAACAAAAAGAATATATTGGAATTGGAGCTGCAGCATGCTCTTTTATGGACAACAAAAGGTATTCTAATATAGAAAGTCTAGAGCAATATATTAAGAATATAGAAAATGGCAATCCAAATAGAAATTTGATGTTAAACGAAACCTTAAATGAAGAAGATAAGATGAATGAATTTATGATGCTTGGACTTCGAAAAATAGATGGAGTAAATATAGGGGATTTTAAGAAAATTTTTGGAGTAAATCCAATTATGAAATATTGTAAAACATTAGATAAACTTACTCATGAAGATTTAATACAAGTTGATGAAAATAGCATAAAATTGAGTAAAAAAGGCATCGATTTAGCAAACTTAGTATGGGAAGAATTTGTGTAAATTTTCTACAAGAGCAAATGCAAAAATATAAATTTTAAACACTGATAAATTGGCAAAAATTGTGAATTTGTAGTAAAACATGCTTAAATGATTATACACAAGAAATACACAGAAAAATATAATTTTTCAGAATAGACAAATGAAAAAAATTGTGATATTATTAGCCCGATAAAATATAATTATATTTAGTCAGCATATTATAAAAATTAAGTCAAGATTGGCTTAATTTGAGACCTAAAGAGGTATAAAATGAATTTTAAATTAGAGGAACTTACAAAAGACAATGAAGCACAATATTTAGAACAGGTTGCTAATTTAGAACAAGTGGTTATGGAAAACATGGAGGCAAGAGGCCAAAGCGGTCAGCTTTTTCCAACAGGCAGAGAAGATATTTCTGCATATGCACATTCTAAAGAAAATTCGGTTTTTGTTGCAGTTGATGAAAATGGCAAGGTTATTGCTGCAACATATATTACACAAGGACAACAACCGTTTACGTACAATGACATCACGAAATATTTTAAATATGGAGATGATTATAATCAATACGTAAAAAACAAATATAAAACCTTGCAAGATTATAGAAGAGACATGTTAAGTATTTATCAGCTAAAAATACAGGCCTTTAAGTATGCTAAGGCTCGAGTGCTTGCAGAGTTTCCACAATATGGAGAAAATATTATCGCGTTTTTACAACACGAAGTAGACGAAGAAAACAATCATTTTCACGAAAAGAGTGTACTTAGAGAATTACTAAATAAGTACATGTCAGAATACATGCAAGAACAAGATAGAACTCATACTGGTGTTATGGAAAGATATGATATGTTTTACTGGATTACTGCTGATGATATTGCAAAAGAGTTTGGAAAACAGGACGTAGAACCAAATGATGTTGAGGCACGAGAGCTAGAAACGATAATAGGGCGAGAAAAAGCAGAACTAGAGTATACAAAAATATTACATAAAGGACCATTAGTAATACACGAAAAACCAGAATTTAATGTAAAAAAATATTATACGGCAAAACCATCTAACTCAATAGAATTAGACACATACATAACAGACCCACGAGATAGAAGGTCGGGGCTAGCGAGAATTTTATTATTAGAAGGCATTTCAAAACATATGGAACAATTCTTTGACGATGAAAGTGAACAAGAAATATTTTTATGTTCAACATTGCATAGAGACAATCTTTCATCAAAATATGTATCTGAATTTTTTGGTTTAACAGACAGCTTATATGTAAAAAGAAGAGATGGCAGAGACAGAGAGGTTCACATTTGTAGAGTAGGAAGAGATGAGTATAAAAAATATTTAGACCATATAAAAAAGAAAGTTGCAATATTGTATGGATATAATCCAGAAGGTATAGCAATACCTGCTAGTGAAGAAATTGAAATACTAAAGGAACAACTATGTTATGAACAACGTGAAATATCAAGGCTAAAAAGAGCTAGAACAGCTCAGACGTATAATGGAAAGATAAATTTTAAACAAAGAAAAATAGAAAAAATTATTTCACTTAATGAGAGAATAAAAGAGCTACAAGAAGAAGTTGAAAAATAAGGAGGAAAAATTATGGAACAAGAATATTCATGGCCAATAGAGCCAAAGTATAAAGTAACAGAACATGATAAATATGGAATTAGAAAGAATCATTACGTTTTATTTAAACAAAGAGCACATTCTGGGTTTGATATAACAGCAGACATTGGAACAGAAGTGCACCCAATAGCGGATGGAACGGTATTACTTGCAGAATTTGATGGTACTACCACAGAAGGATTTGATGCCTTTAACGATGGTTATGGTAATAAGGTAGAAATACTAAATAATGATGGTAGAAGAGTAGTATATGGACATTTAAGAGAATCTTATGTTAAGCCGGGAGACAAGGTTACACGTGATATGGTAATAGGAATAACAGGTTGTAGTGGAGGCTCAAGAGTGCCACACTTACATGTAGAAATTAGAAAATCTAACACAGAAGAAACGGGATTAGATTACACGATAGACCCATTAACAGTATTACCCAAAAAAGATTTGAGCAAATTAACAAAAGAATTTACTCAAGAGCCATATGCAACATTATGGAGAAAAATGGCATCAAATGAGCCATGGAGCTTTGAAAAGACGGATATACCATATTGCGAAGACAAAGAATTTATTAGATAGGAGAGCATTATGAAAGAGGAATTTATTGAATTATTAAGATCAACTAAAAGAGAAGGAATAGAGAATTTACTAAACTTCTTAGAAAAATCAGATTTTTATACAGCACCAGCGAGTACAAGATTTCATGGAAATTATGAGGGTGGGCTTTTAGAACATAGCATGAAAGTATATGAAATATTTAAAGAAAAAATAAAGGCGAGTGGTTTATCAACTCCAGAAGATACAGTTATAATTGCTCCACTTTTACACGACATTTGTAAAACTAATTACTACAAAGTAGATTATAGAAATGCAAAAAATGCAAGAGGAGAATGGGAGAAAGTTCCATATTATGCTGTTGAAGATACAATACCATATGGGCATGGAAATTACAACGAAAACGTGGTCAGGGCGTAAATATCCCCTCTCCTGTGCTTCAAAAGCGGCAGCTGCTCCCGGACTTTTTTTACCTCGTCCATATCCAGTTCCACAACCTTCACAGCCGGCTTCTCTTCCATCTCCATGAGGACTTTTCCCCAGGGGTCTGCGGCAATGGAGTGGCCCCAGGAATGATACCCGGCGTTCAGGTCTCTGGCGGGTGCAGCTCCGATGGTGTATACCTGGTTATCCACGGCTCTCTGGCGGAACATCAGCTCCCAGTGAAGGGGCCCTGTTGTCATGTTAAAAGCAGCCGGCACGATGATTACCTGGGCGTCTTCGTCCACCATCAGCCTGGCAAGCTCCGGAAAACGGAAGTCGTAGCAGATGCAAAGGCCCATTTTACCAAATTCTGTATCAAAAACCGTCACCTGGTCTCCCGGTGTCAGGGTATCGGATTCTTTAAAATACTGACCGCCTTTTACATCAATGTCAAAAAGATGCATCTTCCGGTGCTTACCGATCTGATGACCATTTCTGTCAAAGACATAGGAAGTGTTATAAATATTGCCGGCTTCATCTCTCTCCGGCATACTTCCTGCTACGAGATAAATTCCGTGTTCTGCCGCCAGTCGGGAACATTTTTCCCAGGTATCTCCGCCCTCAATTTCGGCATATTCCGGAAAGTATTTATTTTCGTAGGGGCAGCAGAACATTTCGGGCAGGACTGCCAGATCGATCCCCTGAAGCTCCGGGCTGGCAAGAAGTTCTGCTGCCTGGGTGATATTGCGAAATTTATCAGTATATACATGTGTCTGAAGAATTGCAGTTTTTATAATTGCCATATTATCATACCCCTTCTCTTACAGCGAAAATTAAGTATCTGCCATATTGGCGCAGGATGACTTTCTCATATGCAGGGCGAGGGAATGAAGCGTATCGGTGGCTACGGCGATTGACGACAACGCAGCATATGAAAAATCAGACAAGTCTATATGACGGTTACTTAATATTCGCTGCACTCTATTCCTGTGTAACAGAAATTCCAGAAAAAATAGCCCCACCGCATCATCCGGGTGAGACTATTTTTATCTTTATTCTCAGATCTTGGCAGCCTTACGTCCGCAGCACTGTTTGTATTTCTTGCCGCTTCCGCATGGGCATGGATCATTCGGGTATACTTTATCTTCTTTTCGCTGAACCGGTTTCTTCGGGCCTGCGCTGTCATCTTTGTTTGTGCCGGTTACCTTAGCAACCTGCTCACGCTCGATCTTCTGCTCCACATGAACATGATACAGCATACGTACAGTGTCTTCCTGAATGGAGCTGATCATGCTGTTAAACATCTCGAATGCGTTCATCTTGTACTCAACAACCGGATCTCTCTGGCCGTATGCCATCAGACCGATACCCTGACGGAGCATTTCCATATCATCGATGTGATCCATCCATTTGCTGTCGATGCATTTCAGAAGGACAACTCGCTCAAGCTCACGAAGCTGCTCCGGTTCCGGGAACTCAGCCTCCTTCGCTTCATAAAGCTTCACAGCCTCTTCCTTCAAAATGTGCTTGATCTCATCTTTCTTATGGCCTTTTACCTTCTCTGCGGTCAGCGGGTGGATCGGGATGATCGGAGTGATCGCAGTGTTGAACTCATTAAGATCCCACTCAGAAGAATCCATGTCATCGGAAAAACACATGTCTGTCATGCTGTCTACGATATCTGTGATCATCTTGTAGATGGCATCACGCATATTCTCACCGTCAAGTACCTGGCGACGCTCCTCATAGATGATCTCTCTCTGCTCATTGTTAACCTGGTCATAGTCGAGAAGATTTTTACGGATACCGAAGTTGTTGAACTCGATCTTCTCCTGGGCTTTCTCGATGGCATTGGAAAGCATCTTGTGCTCGATCTGCTCATTCTCCTCAACACCAAGGGATGTGAACACCTTCATCAGTCTCTCGGAACCGAACAGACGCATCAGGTCATCCTCAAGGGAAATGTAGAAACGGGATTCACCCGGATCTCCCTGTCGTCCGGAACGTCCACGGAGCTGGTTATCGATACGTCTTGACTCATGACGCTCGGTACCGATGATCTTCAGACCTCCGGCCTCTCTTGCCACATCGTCAAGCTTGATATCGGTACCACGGCCTGCCATGTTGGTCGCGATGGTAACGGCATCTGCCTGTCCTGCCTGAGCTACGATCTCAGCCTCAAGCTCATGGAACTTGGCATTCAATACATTGTGGGGGATTCCCTCTCTCTTCAGCATTCTGCTGAGAAGCTCGGAAGTCTCGATGGTGATCGTACCAACCAGTACCGGCTGATGTTTTGCGTGCGCTTCCTTAACTGCCTCTACAACGGCGTTGAATTTCTCTTTCTTTGTCATGTAAACAGCATCGTCAAGGTCTTTACGCTGTACTACACGGTTGGTCGGGATCTCTACAACGTCCATGCCGTAGATATCACGGAACTCTTTTTCCTCGGTGAGGGCTGTACCTGTCATACCGCCTTTTTTGTCATATTTGTTGAAAAAGTTCTGGAAGGTAATGGTTGCGAGAGTCTTGCTCTCTCTCTTAACCTTCACATGCTCTTTCGCCTCGATCGCCTGATGAAGACCATCGGAGTAACGACGGCCCGGCATGATACGACCGG
>ERZ779890.4197-NODE-4197-length-12159-cov-11.164822_pt1 | contig 12159 bp, 15 predicted proteins | sample MGYA00511553_ERZ779890 | MGnify/ENA primary metagenome ERZ779890 (study PRJEB29588, sample SAMEA2152064) | human gut metagenome | biome: human gut; feature: human-associated habitat; material: faeces | place: Denmark | collected 2008/2010 ...
GCCGTTCATCTTGACCGTTGACTGGCTCAACTGGCTTTGCTATTTCTCCATTGTAATTGTCATAGCCAAAATCCCATCGGAAAAAGCAATACTTAAAAACACATCATCTTTTTCAAGGATTGTTCCAACGGAAACTTGATTTCCCTCTGAAAATGTTTCAGAAAATCCAGCTTCTTTTAACTGCTCGATATACTCTTTTGATTCTTCCTCCGATATTTCTTTCAGAAATAATGCGTACCGCCCAGAATCAGAAAAGTCAAAAATGTAGTCCATTTCTCCGTATTCTGGTTTAACAATTTGCGAAGTATATTCGTTTTCCGGCCACTCCGTAACATAGACCGGTTCAGCGTCCGTAAAATCCCATGTGGTCTGCGTATTGCCTTCCGATTTGTTTTGATTGGAACATCCTGCTAACACACAAAGAAACAACAAGGCTACTGCCAGAATAAAACTAAACCGTTTCATAATTCTCTCCTCAATGTTCAGACTTATCTTTTGCGAATGTTCTTAACAACAAGAATGACCATGATAAGCACAGCGATAAGGCCAAGTGCCAAAAAAAGTACAGCAAAGTCAATCCCTGTTCCACTTATCTGAATGGAAGTCATAGCGTCCGCTTGCCCGATTGTATTTGGGGGTGTCTTTGAAAAATGTATAGCTGCGCTAATTGCAAATGCGGCAAGGGCTATGATTAGGGCGATTCCAATATGTGACCGATTTCTTCTTTTCTCCACTTCTTCGCTATTTATCCCAAATTGTTCGTGTATGCTGGCAACAAAATCTTCTGGAGTTCCCAGCCGATCAATAACTTGCTGGTCTGTTTCGCCATGCTCGGAAGCTGATACAAAGGCTTCCTGCAAATCACGCATGATTTCAGCTTTTTTCTTTCTGGAAAGCATAAGCGCCTTTTTAACTTGTTTGATATAACTTTCTCTCATTTTCCCACCTCCGGGTAATCGCTTTCAGCAATAAAATTATTGACGCATACTGTATAGCGCTGCCAAAAGGCTATCAATTCTTTCAGAGTTTCACGGCCTTTATCCGTGATGGAATAATACTTTTTTGAACCGCCATTTGCTGCGGCAGGGGCAATCCTGCACTTTATAAGTTCGGCTTCCTGTAACCGATATAATATCGGATAAACCGTTCCCTCTTTTGCATACCCCAAAACTGCTGCACCATTATCATTAAGTTCCGTGATAATTTCATATCCATAGGTTTCTTTTTTGGCGATAAGACATAACAAAATCATTTCAAGAGAACCCTTTTTGAACTGCTGCACATAGCGACTATTCACAAGCTATCGCCTCCTTTTGTACTGCTATTTAGCTTTGCTAATCAGTAGTCCTATTATAACTCTATGGACTGCTTAAATCAATAGATTTCAAGAAAATTTTACATATGGAACAGGAATAGTGGGTTGCTGTCTATCAAGTTCTTGTGTGATACTTTACCGTACATGAGCATTTGCTCCGGGATTATCATTTCCGTAGCCTTCCATAAGGTTGATCGCTCCCCAGATTCCAAGTCCGGCTCCAAGAGCGATAACAAGTGTCTGTAAGGTTCCTACTGCGCTTGTAAAAAATGCCATAATTCAAATTCCTCCATTAAATGATTTTTGTGTGATATACTTTTTCCTTCTGCCCTGACCAAAGGGCGGTTTATAGTTACTGTCGGTCTCCCTGCAGTGATCCCGGCTATGCGCGCATATTTGCTCCCCATCTGGAAATACTTTCATTTCCTGTTCGGGAATATAGTAAAAGCTCCTGCCTCCCGGCCTTTATCGCCGGATGGAAAGAGCTCTTTACTCGGTTACATCGATGACCTGGTATTCGTCATCTGCTTTCAGTATTAAGTTGTGGCTGAGGAATTTTACTACATCAAAGTAATTCCTCTTATCATAATCTGCCGTCAGCTTGTAATTCGGATGCTGCGTCAGATCATATTTATCGGATAAGAAAGGTCTTACACCACGGACCTGCACAATACATTTCGAGCCGTCCATGACTGCCAGTTCATCCATTGTCATAAGATCCTTACCAAGTTTCTGGTAATTCATATTGTAGCTTTCCTGGGATCCTTTAGACTGACCTGTATTATACATATCGATTGTCTCTTTTCCCAGAATCGCATTCAGATCCTTCAAAGTGGTCTGTTCCGTACCACCAAGAAAAATCTGTGAATCCATGTTGCCGATGATCGTATCAGCGTTATCCTTATAAATCGCTTTCAGCTGCGACTTGGCCTGTAATACCAGGCATGCCGATATTTCTCGGCTTCGGATTGTTGCGACCAGCTTCTCCAGGTTCGGTATCTGGCCGATATTCGCCGCCTCATCAATCAGACATCTTACATGTACCGGTAATCTTCCACCATACACATCATCCGCTTTCTCACACAGAAGATTGAACATCTGTGTATAGATCATGGAGATCAGAAAATTGAATGTTCCGTCTGTATCTGACATAATCAGAAACAGCGCTGTTTTCTTATCTCCCAATGTGTCCAGTTCCAGCTCATCATAAGCCGTCAGGTCTCTTAATTCCTTGATATCAAACGGTGCAAGTCTTGCTCCACAGCTTACCAGAATGGACTTGGCCGTCTTTCCTGCTGCCAGCTTGTACTTGGCATACTGTCTTACAGCAAAGTGATCCGGATTCTGTTCTGCCAGTTCATCAAACATCATATCCACCGGATTCTTGAATTCTTCATCATCCTCACGGACTTCCATTGCATTGATCATTTCAAGCAGTGTTGAAAAATTCTGTTCCTCTTCCGGTGCCTCATAATGAATATATCCAATCAACGCAGTATAAAGCAGCGTCTCCGCTTTGAGCCAGAAATCATCCCCGCCTTTGCTCTCCCCTTTTGTATTGGCGATTAGCGTTGTCACCAGTTTCAGAATATCCTTCTCAGAATGGAGATAGGCAAAAGGATTATAGTGCATTGATTTTGAAAAGTTGATGGTATTAAATATCTTCATCCGGTACCCGTTCTTATAAAGGGCATTTCCCACTTCATTGACCAGACCTCCCTTCGGATCAGTCACCACATAGGATGAATGCATCTGTAAAAGGTTCGGTTTTATGAAAAATCGTGTCTTACCTGAACCAGATCCACCAACTACCAGAACATTCTTATTTCTGGCATATTTCGGAATCTTTGGTCTGCTGCTCATGGTAATCCTCTCAGACTGTGACAGAATCACATTGTTTGCAAACACAGGGTCCTCAAATGGTTCAATATCAGCATGTCTGCCCCATCTGGCAGAACCATATTCCTCATTGTGCCGGAACTTCTTAGCGTTCTTTCCTTTCAGATATACTGCAAGCCTGAGTGCTGCCCCGCAGGCAATTCCCACCAACAGATCAGCAGGATAAAGGCTCGGCAGAGGATTAGAAAAAGCCGTTGCAAATACACCATCAAGGACCAGACTCTGAATCTTTTCCGATGCATTTACTCCGGCTGCAATTCTCCATGCCTCACCAAGATTTGTTGCAAGCAATCCCAGAATGATATAGGGGATATTCAGGATCAGCTGCTTTTTCAACTGTTTTGTATTCATCGCGACCTCTCCTTCTTTTTCTCTGCTACCTTCTTTGGAATTGCTGCCACAATCTCCTTGAATTTTTTAAGTTTCTCCAGAACACTGGTCTTATCTGCGGAAGGCTTCTTGACCTGTTTTGCAGAATAATCCTGCAAAATCCTTGTGATGGCATCTGTATCTTTTGCCTTGAAAAAGACTGTATATACTGGAGGACTTGCCTCTTTATCTTTTACAACCGCAAAATCAACTCCGTATTTCTTTGCGATTTTCTGAAAATCTTTAAGACCTTCATCTGCTAAAGGAATAGAAGAAACTCCCTGTCCCTGCCTGATCAGTGTTTTCACGGACTGCTTGCCGGTTGTGGAATGGATCTTATTTACTGCTGCTTTCCCGGCAGCCTTCACAGGTGCCTGTACTGCCTTACTTAATCCCTTCATAAGCTGATCAAGTTCCGGTTTTAACATTTTGATTGCTATATTCACAGATTTGTTGGCAATCTCCCTGTCAACTTCTTCATGAACCAGTTTTCTCACTCCTTTCCATCAAAAAAACAACCCGAAGGCTGTATCCACAAAGTTACTGTTCTTTTTTATTCTTATCCACACCGAGGACACCCCTCATAGTGGATGAAGCTATATGAAAACGGTTGGCTATTGCTATATCTGTAAGCACCGTATCGTCTACCGCTGAACCACAAACCACGAGAATTCTAGATCTTCTTAACATATCTTCTGACATATCCATATAATCCTTGTACTCATCTGCATTACTGGTATCAATTACCTCCGGCAATGATAAAAGCGGACAGATTGGTGTGTAGCCTGCTTCATATAATTTTCTGCAATATCGTTTTGCAGACCTTTTGGCTCTGCTCCTGTCTGCACTCCAGGCAGATGTTACATAAGCCCACGGTTTGTTATTCATCTGCTGCCTCCTATCCCAGCTGGTATGCTTGAATTCTGTATTTTCCAAGTGCAAGCATTGTCATCCTGCTTTTCAAAGCACCGATCACATCCGCAATATCCTCATCATCAATCGCCTGTAATCCATTACAGGACTTCATAACCAGATACCCGGACGGAAGGTATGCCTCCCCATCAATGATCAACTTTCTGCTTGCGTCATAGATCAGAATATAATCTGATTTTCCAATCATTACTGACGCACTGTTATTTCCAAATCCATCAAGGATCCTTAATGCTTCCCTGGTACTGATATAATTCACCTTCTGTTCGCCATCTACATAAATTGCCCCATCAGAAGGCATACTGTCACATCCGATTGCACAAACCAGTCCTTCCAGGTTTTCTGCAATCTTCTCAACATATGCCATGATTTTCTCCATATCCATTTTTGTCTCTCCTCTGCTATATTTTTCCTTCTGCCATATCGTGATTAACCTCTGCACGATAATAGCTGTCTATTGTTGCCGGTGCGTTATACAGTGCTGCCAGCATATACTGCTTGATGCTCCTGATCTTGGTAGTGTTTTCCTGCATACAGTTCATTACATAGCGGATATGCTCCATGTTCAGCTTCATGAACCGCCCCTTTACCACATTTACTGACTTCACATCCCCAGCAATACAAATGATCTTTCTTTTGGAACACACAACATCCAGAATAAGATCCATGATGCCGTCTATCATTTCTCTGTCATATGGATAATCCTGTTTCAAGGTCTCAATATTGAGCTGTTCCATGAAATATTTCTCATATCCCATCCTATCCTCATCCGCTGATAAGATAGGATTAGTATTATTAAAATCAGTATTATTGTTATAAGTATAATTAGGCTGTAAATTATACAGGTCCTGACCTGTAACATTTACTGGTGGTGAACTGTAATTCTTACTGGTCTTGACCTGTAAATTCTGCTGGTCTATGAAATTCTTTACATAGATCAGCGCCGGCTTGCCAAATCCCTGCCGGATTCTTTCAATCAAACCAAACTCTTCCAGCTCCGTCAGATACTTGATTGCTGATTTTTCTGCACAGTTCATTGCCTGTCTTATAGTTGTCAGGGTGAAAATGATATACACTCTTCCCTCATCATCAATCCAGCCGTTTTCCATCGACAGAGATACCCTGTTCAATAAAAGACCGTAAAGAACCTTTCCCTCTGTTGAAATATTCTGGAATCTGTTATCTGTAAACATCACCTTGGGAATCCTGTAAAATGCAAACTGCTGTGACTGTGCCCCATAGAAATAATCAAATGACATTTCCTGTTTCCTTTTTCTTTCTCATGTCTTCCACCAGCTTTTTATAGCATGGAAAACAGAACGATTTATCATGACCATACGGACACTCATGGCTGCAATTCTGTGGATGACTTATAGGTGGTCTTCCACCAATTCTGCTGTAACTCTTTCCATTCTGTCCTCTTGTATCCTTATGTGCTTTTGCCACTGTAATCACCATTCCTTCCCATCAAAAAAGTGCCAGCCCCGTGGCAATCACCACAGGCTGACACAATCCTATTTTTTATAATACTTCTCTGCCTTTTGATTTTGCTGCTTTTTCCGCAGCATCCTTTACCGGAGGCTTTGCAGCTGCTTCCTTCTGCTTATCCTTCAGATCTTTTAATACGGATCCTTTCTCCTCTGCTTTTTCATCAATCTCTGTTTTCTTTTCCTGCTGTCTTGCCTCAAACTTCTCTGCAAGTTCAAAGACATGATCCTTGGAATCGTAATGGTAGACATTATCAGAAAGTCTTTCCTCCGGACTTACCTCCTTGGCATTCACATCCTTTACCATATCCCTGAGCGCATCAGCTGTCATGTCTCCATTATCGGGAACCAAAAGGATCTCATTGATAGAAGACGGAAGCACAAAGAAATCTCCGCCAACTCTTTCTGCTGCCTGATCCATGAAATCCTGATAGGCAATTACTCCTGCTCCGGAATTCTTATCAGGGACTGTAGCAACGTACATCGTTTCCTCCGCATCATCCGGAATTCCAAACATCTCATATACTTCCGGTTCCATCATTTCCTTCATGACCTCATTCATTCCCATGATCACTACTGGTCTGATCTCCGGTGAATTCTCCAGAGCATCTGACCTGAGCTGTTCATGGGAAACTCCCATACGATCCATCAGATTGTTGGTGACCAGAATAGATGCACGTCCATCTTCGCTGCTCTCCATCACAAAACGATATACAACTGCCAGATCTTCCATTCTGTCATGCGGTACGTTGGCAAGTAGATCAGCGTTTGCATCCGCTGAAATGACTTCCACAGAAAGCTTCTCTTTCATGTTCTCATAATCCATAAGAGCACTTACATCAATAGCAGGGGCTCTGTCAAGACCATCAGCAATGACCATTGTTGCACTGGCAAGCACTCCGGCATAATCATCCGTGTGCTCATAGCTTGCAAAGGCATTCTCAATATTGAAATTGACACCCACATTGTTGCCTTCCGGAACAACCGACATAGCTTCATAATTCTGATTTGTCTTCTCCACATTATTGAAGCTGATCCTTACATCATCATAGCCTCTCTCATAGAGCTTTTCTTTGATATCCTCTGCAAATTCCTGCTTAAATGTTTCGTAATTCATAGTTTTCCTCTCTTTCTCACCAGAAACCATAAAATCCATAACCCTGTATTCATCCGGGATGTTCTCACGGTCTCCATCGTAATATTCTGTAAAAGATTCCTGTGTATCTCTCACATATCCATAATCTGTAAACTGTCCCATTTCGTTAATGGCCACATCTCTGCCGTAGGCCTCATAATCAATGTAATCAGCAAGATAATCCGGAACTTCCATCATACCGAGTTCTTCGATATAGTAATGTCCCAGATTAGCATTGCTTTCTACTCCCGGATAGATTTCATACTTATCCAGGTTATCAATAAGATTGATCACATCTTTAATGCTGCCTGTATAATCACTGATCTGCATTGCCGCCTGAAAATGGTTATAATCATGATCATCCAGCTCATCGAGCTTGGAAGCCAGATAATTGAGTTCATCCAGGTTTTCATATTCTCCCAGCTTTTCATACAGCCCATCAACATAACAGTCATAATCACTAATGAACCATTCTTCATAAGGATTACCGAAATCATCTTTTGAGCCGATTCCAATTCGTTCAAATACTTTTTGCAGTTCTTCTGATGTGGTGGGAAACTTCACCCATTCGCCGACCAACTCACCCTCGTTGTATTTTCCAAGATTGGTGATGAAGGCTTCAAACGGACAGTCATGGTCATATTCATACGCCATGCAATTTCCTCCTGATTTTATTATTCAGGTCGTCACCTGATTTTGGCATCAAAAAAGCGCCATACCCATCACCGATCCGGTAATGAGCTGACGCTTCATTCTTGATCCATATTCTTTTGCAAAAGAGAAACAAATGACTGACCGCTTTCGCGTTTCATGTCTCATTTGTCTATGATAATATTATCACACCCCTATTCAGAAAAAAAGAGTCAAAATAGTAGTCAAACCGTAGTCATTTGTAACAAAATAGTAGTCAAACCGTAGTCGTTCGTCGCGGTTATTCAGATTCCTGTGCTTTTATGCCTTTCCACGATATCAGACCTAGTATCACAGTAACTGTAAAACATATTACCATAACTGTATTTCTCTGAATTTCTGTATCATATGCTTTCCAGCCTGCACCTATTATTGCAACTGCTATACTTACAAAGATTGTAAAAATAATTCTTCCTGCCAAGAACGCATGTTGTAAAATCATTGATGCGATGAATATTACAAAAGCCACTGTAATGTAGACAGCCACATGCCACTCTCTTGTATAAGTAAGCATATAGAATAATAATGATGCCAATCCTGAGCTTAATACATCAAATCTCCTTAGCAAAAATATTAAGCATGATAACACTGCACCAATCAATCCACCTATGACGGTTGCAAATGTCCCCGCCAGTTCAGCATCTAATTTCGCATTTTCTTTTTTCCGTGCTTCATAATAATATTCATCTTCATACATAACCGAATACCTCCCAGCCTTACATACAATTATCAAATGTTTCCTTTTTCTTTTTCATTTTTTACTTTATATGCTATAAGATTCAGTACATAATCAGGGACCTCGCTCACACCACGCTCCCAGTCCTGCATCGTTCTATACGGAATTCCAAGCCATTCAGCAAATTCTTTCCTGTTCATATTTGTCTGTTCACGGACCTTTACACACATAGCAGACATTCTTTTCTTCCTTCCTTCTTTATCAGCCTTTTCATTTTCAATTACCACTCCATCAGGTAATATAAAATCATAATTTTCAAAATTGCTCATATCTGCCTCCATATACGGAATCCGTGTCTATTTGTTAATTTGATTATATACACGAAATCCGTATACGTCAAGTCATTATTTGCCACTTACAGCAAACTGGGGATAATCATGGTTAACCTCTGCCTGATAATAACCACTGATTGTACTTGGTGCATTGAACAATGTTGCCAGCAGATATTTCTTGATGTTATGCACTTTTGTGGTATTTGATTTCATACATCCCATTGCATATTCAATATGCGAACTGGTCAGTTTCAGAAATTTACTTCTGACCAGCTCTGCCGGATATTTATTGGATGCCACTACAATTTCATTGTTCCTGCATAACACTGTTTCCAAAATCAAATCAAAGATGCCATTAAGTAACTCTTTGTCAAACGGATATCTCTCTAACAGAATATCCAGATCAATATTATCTCTGATAAGTTCTGCATATGCTTGTACGTCGGATCCTATCTCATCATTTCCGGATACGATAAGATAAGATTCAGTATTACTTAACTCAGTATTATTTATATTATTCTTATTAGTGTGAATATTTTTCACTTCTGGAAGTGTAATTTCTTCACTTCTAGACATGGCATTTTTACACTTCAAGACATGTAAATTCTTCACTTCTGAAACTGCCACTTTTTGCACAGAAGTGAAATTTCTACACTTCTGAACATCCTGCACCATAAACTGTTTTAGATAAATCATGGTTGGTTTTCCCTGCCCCTGACGCTTCTTTTCAATCAAACCTATACCAGCATCAGTGTCCAATTCTTTCATTATGGATATTGCCTTTTTGTTACTGCATCCCAGAGCCTCCATGATATCTTCAAGCGAATAATATATGTAAGCTTTCCCTTCATCGTCCATCCACTGATTTTTCATAGATAGTGACATCCTATCCAGCATCAGCCCGTACAACACCTTTGCCTCCACTGATATTTTTTTGAAATAATCTTCGGTAAATAATAACTTCGGTATCTTATAAAATGAAAACTGATCCGCTTCCTTTCCATAGAAATAGGATAGTCTTATTCTGTCTTCCATTTGAATCTCCTTCCTGTTCCAGAAGTGCCGTTTCTACACTTCTGGAACATCATAATTATATTTCTACTCTGACTGTACCTGATCTGCACTCCACTGTTCCAATAGCTGAATGATTATACTTTCACGTTCTTTTGTTGAATACTGCGGTGGAAAATATTTATCCAGTTTCTTTGCTGAAAAAGATAGCTTTGATTCCTTGCTCTTCTTCGGTAATGCATCATTCATTATAGAAATGACACTGAATTGTGTTACATTGGATAAGTTAGGATAATTCTTCAATGCTTCAACCTGTACCGGCTTCAAAAATCCATTTTCCTTAAAATATTCATATACCCATTTCTGCACCTGTTCATCAAGGTATGAAAGATCAACTGCCATTACCAATCCAATTTTCTTATTATCTGTGCATTCCAATAATTCGGGGATTAGTTCTGTCAGTCTAATATATCTTTTTACTTGCGTAGAAGATATTCCTACTGTTTGTCCTACCTCAACGGCTGCTAACTTTGGACCATTATGGTCCGAAGTTAAATCAGACCTCTTTCCTTGCCTTTTTATTGCATCCATTTTCATTTTCAAGCTAAATGCCCTTTCACTCGGAAGTATCTCTTCCCTCTGAATATTGGCATCCACCATTTTTATAATGGCTTCATCATCAGACATTTCCTTTACTATAGCCGGAACCTTTTTCAATCCCACAATCTTTGCTGCGTGTAACCTGCGATGTCCAGATATCATTTCATAATTTCCGCTCTGATCAGGTCTTACAATTACTGGATTCAGGATGCCATTTTCCCTGATACTATCAACCAAAGTGTCCATCTTTTCATCATCCAGCACCTTAAACGGATGGTTCGGAAACGCATGAATTCTTCCAATCTCTATTTCCTGAGTACCGGCAATCTCCGGTACTCCCAATAATTCATCTACTGACTGTAATTTAATCTTTCCTGCTACTTTGCTTGCCATAATTACTCTGCCTCCTTCAATACTTCCTTAGTTAATGCCATATAAGCAAATGCCGCTTTACCCTTTGGATCATAGGAATAGATGCTTCCACCCTCCACACTGACCTCTGATGCCCTGACTGACATCGGTATCTCTGTTCCAAATACCTTGATTGATGCAGAATAGGTATCATACACCATCAGGGAAATATCCCTGGCATAATTAGTTCTGTTATCAACCATCGTCAAAAGTATTCCTTCAATCTTGAGCTTTGGATTCAGCTGCTTCTTTACTCTTCCTATTGTCTTGATCAGCTGCTGTAAGCCTTTGACCGGAAGATACGCTGCCTGCACCGGTATCAGTACAGAATCTGCACATGCCAATGCGTTAATTGTCATCATTCCAAGTGAAGGCATACAATCAATAATGATGTAATCATAAAATTCTCTCAGCCTGTCTACCATAGATCTCAGAATCAGTTCCCTGCTCATGGCATTTACTAATGACACCTCAATCGCTGACAATTCAATGTTAGCCGGGATAAGGTCCACTCCTTCCTTATGGTGTAAGATTGTCTTTTCTATATTCAGTTTTTCATCATTCACAATGTTCATCATCAGTGTTGCCAGAGAATACTCCATTTCATCCGGCTCCTCATAACCAAGGCTGATTGTAAGACTTCCCTGTGGATCTGCGTCTATCAGAAGCACTTTCTTTCCTTCCTGTGCCAACCCTATTCCAAGATTTACACATGATACTGTTTTACCTACTCCGCCTTTTTGATTTGATACTGCTATTACTCTGCACATATTCTGTTTCTCCTTTCCTAAATCCAGTTACTATTTCTCCATGATTTCAATATTTCCAGTATTTCTCTCCGCATCTGTTCCGATGTATAGGTTGATGGGAAGAATCTGTATAACTGTTCATTCTTAAAAACTACTCTGTCTGCTTCCTTCTGTTTTATCTCTCCAAGGATTCCTTCCGCTTCGCTTTCTGTAAGCTTTCCAGCCTCACTTAATTTCTTGATCCTTATTGCCTGCGAAAGTGATGGCGTACACTGGGTTGCCTCCATTGCATCAATAATTTCCTGCTGTTCTTTCTTTTTCAGATAAGATAACTGCACTGCCGGGGTAAATCCCATTCATCCGTCATCCACCTTATCCAATAGAGCCGGTATCAATTCTGTCATTTTGATATAACGCTGGACCTGCTTTGCACTGTCTCCACAAAGTTCTCCGATCACATCAATACTTCTCTTTCCTGTATTGTGGTCAACTTGACCACAATTCTTTCTGCCTGCTTTCTTTTTAATGGCATCATATTTCATCTTGTAGGCATAT
>ERZ779890.4203-NODE-4203-length-12152-cov-3.149872_pt1 | contig 12152 bp, 12 predicted proteins | sample MGYA00511553_ERZ779890 | MGnify/ENA primary metagenome ERZ779890 (study PRJEB29588, sample SAMEA2152064) | human gut metagenome | biome: human gut; feature: human-associated habitat; material: faeces | place: Denmark | collected 2008/2010 ...
ACGGATACCACCTACCAAAGAAGCTCCATACAAACCTGTATTATAACCATGATCTGTTACATCTCCAATAATAACAAACACTTTATTATCTATTTCCTCTACAATTAAGAAATCACCGGACACCGTAAATGCTGGCTGATAATAAAAGCTTTGCTCAAAGTTTTTTATGGTTTTTGGTTCCATTGCACTAAGCTGCATTAGCTTTGCTAATTCCAGACTCTTTTTATAAACAGCTACACGTTCTTTGTATTTTTCCTTTTTTGCTTCTGCATCTCTGGTTTTTTCTGCTGCACCATCTAATGCAAAAGCAATTTCGATCCATTCTGCTAAATCTTTTTGGAATATTTTTACATCGAAGTTCGTTCTTTTATAGAAACGTAAAGATATGGATTCTACAATATCTTCTGGCATCTCCTCTGCAAAAAGAAATACCGGAATTCCCTGATCTAAAATTTCATCTGTAATCATATCCGTCACGATTATTTGTGCATTATTTAGGGAATCTCCGGGGCGTAATATTTCTATTCCTTCTCTTTGAATATCCAATGGAATCATCTGAACGATTTGTTTATAAAAGCTAGAATCTTCGGTTACTACGCTGATTAAAGCATTCATAAAAAAAATTCCTTTCTCTTAAAACAATCTTTTGATAGATCTCCACATTTTTTTGAATGGATGGCAAGGAATCGTTTCCGGACGGAGCAAATGATTTTCATTGATAAAATCTGTCCATTTATCGCCCTCTACCTGTTCCACTTCAATTTCACCACGAAATTCATAGCCACAATCAAAACAAATTGCATTGATCTCGTTTCTGGCATAATATTCACGGTAATCCTGTGGATTTACATATTTATACATACGTCCTTTTTTCAGCATTTTGTTTCTACGAAGAAACATATCTTTATCCGAAAACCCATCTGCTGGCATAATTTCACCAGTAAAGGTGCTTTGACACCTCGGGCACGGACTCATTCTTTCTACTTTCATCTGTGTTTTCCTCCTCTGTCTCAGATGGGAATGTATTATTTTCCGGATTTTCTACTGATGTTATAGGATTCTCCTGTTTTGTTTTCGTTGATGAATAAATCCTAGATTTATCCGCTGCCTGGGACGTCTTTTTTATACTACGGAATATATTTTTCCATTTATAGTGTTCCCTGGCTTCCTTTTCATTCATACCATTTTGAATGGCATTTTCCTTATATCCATCTTTTATAAAATCCAAAAAGACATAAATTACCGTACAGATAATTATGCCAATCAACCATTTCTCATTCATTTTATTACCCCTCTTTGTTTCATTACAGCTCGTTTTAAACATCTCCGAATCTAAAGCTTCGTAGAAGTTTCACATTACAGTCGCTCATCCCACGAATCTAATGATTCGTGGATAGTGTGACTTTCATTCTCTAATTCCAGCTCCTGTGCTTTATCTAAGGATTCTGCAATAGAAAAAGCTTCTTCTTGTGTCGGATAAACAGAAATTTGCCCATTTTCTTTATAATGGCCTCTGGAATCTTTATTCCAAATACAGTATCCCTGTTTTTTATAATCAGCACAAAAGGAGAAAGTAGAATATTCTTGAATTACAAAATTTCCACGTTCTCCTATATTTAGGTATCTGTCACCCATATGTTACCTTTCCGCATCAAAATCAAAATCATCTTCGATTTTTGTTTCTGCCGGTGTAAATGGTTTTGTGTCAATCGTAGACATTTCGGTACTCTTTGAGCTTTTTGTTAATGTTTCTTTCTGTTTTTCATCTAAAAGTGTAATTTTCATAAGATACGCCCCTTTTTCTCAACCAAATTTAATAATTCTTCTCCGGTTAAATCATATTCTGTATTTGTTGCGAGGAATACCAATCCAGCACAATAATCACTTTGTATGAATTTTCTTAATGAGTTTAAATGTGTTTCATAATTTTTTATCATGCTTTGGTTATGGTGTTCTTTTGCTTTTTGATAGCCTTCTACTGTTTTTTGATAATCCTCAAAAACATCTACAACAATAGCTGTTGCAAGTCTGATACATCCTTCATCAGTGATCGATTTCGTAATCGTCTGTGTCTTGTTCTCCGAAATCGATATCTTCGTCTTTTTCATAGTCATTTTCGATTTCGTCTCCTATTTTTATTTTCTCTTCTCGCTTTAAAAAGGAATTCAGATGTTTCGCCGTTAAAAGCAATTTTTGTTTTTCCGCTGCTCCAATCCCCAAATTACCGGATAATCTGTCAATGTCCTTTGTAATATATGCCATATTTTTCTTTTTCCTCCATAGTTATATTTTTTCTATATATATCTATGTCAAAAAAATAAAAAAAGGTGGGTATCTTTTTTGACACCTGCAGATATTTTTGTATCCACAGGTGTCTAAGAATCTTATTTTGTGAACTCCATATTATATTTAAAGGATTTTCCTACCTTACCATCATAGTTAAAGGATTCTACCCCAACAGGAGTAAGATAAGCATTGTATGTTTTACCGGATTTGGATTGCAATCCACGCATCAGGATCTTTTTCCCGGCAAGTAATGACTTAATCTGTGCGTCTGATAATTTCTTACCATATGCCTTTCCAAAGGTCATACCACATTTTCCGGAACAATAAGCTCCATATTTTCCGACTAATACATCTTTTCCACAGGATGGACATTTTCCAAGGCTCTCTGTCTGATAAGCCTGTGTGCGCATCTTAATGATATCTCTGTTTTTGATATCATTTGTAATGTCCTGACATTCCTTAAGCAGTGCATTTTCAATCTGAGATGCCTGTACTTCACCATGACGGATTTCCTCTAACATCTGTTCCCATCTGCCGGAATTACTTACGGAAAACAGGGAGATATCGCCCAATGCATTGATCACACGCTCTGCTTTTTCTGTTGCGTAATATGCTTTCTTTTCTACATTGATATATCCGCACTTCTTACATTCCTCTACAATCGTAGATCTTGTTGCGGGAGTACCAATCGAATAAGCAATCTTTTTATTGTCATCTCCGATATATTCTTCCGGATGGTCCATTGCTTTCAAAATAGAACCGTCATTATATCTTACCGGAGGTTTTGCAACACATTCTTTGGTCTGGAAGGTAACCGGACGAATGATTGTATTGCTGTTAAAAGAAACACCTTTTCCCTCACGTAATTTATACCCGGGATTCAATACGGTTTCAAATCCAGCTTCCACATCAGAAATTTCCTTATAAATATATTCTCCCAATGTATTTACGTTTCCGGGGATTGCAGTTACCGTCAGACTACGTACTTTTTTCGCAGGGGCAAAGATTGCTAAGAATCTACGCACGATCAAATCATACAGTTTCTTTTCATCTGTACTATTTCCTGCATATCCGGTACCGGTAGGGATAATCGCTGTATGGCCTTCGCTGGCGATCGCTTTGTCATTGACGTAAGTTTTATCTGCCTTTACCTGATTTACATGTGCAGTTACCATAGATACATCTACATCTTCTTCCGGAGCTACCACAGAAAGGATGTCCCGTAAATCTACATTCGATGAAATGTATTCACAATCGGTACGTGGATAAGATACACATTTTGCTTCATATAAAGACTGTAATACTTCCAGTGTTCTTGCACCGGAAAAACCAAACTGCTTATTTGCTTCTACCTGTAAGGATGCAAGCTTAAACAATTTCGGTGCTTTTTGGGATTTTACTTCGTCCTTTACATCGGTTACCGTTGCATAATCAAACTTCGGCATACCAAGTAATGCTTTTTCTTCTGTTTCAAATTCCTCGTCACAGATAAATTCACAGGTTCCATAGGTAAACATACGTTTCCAAGTGGAAGTCTGTACGAAATCTCTGATGGCACGTTCTCTATCTACTACCATTCGGATGATAGCTGCCTTTACACGGCCTAATTTATAAAGTTCGCCCATCTTTAACGTGGTAACACCGGTAATATTCATACCAAACTGATAATCCAGATGCTGTCTCGTAAGTGCTGCATCAAAGATTGCCTGATAATTACTATCATCCTTTAAATCCTGCAATGCAGCGATAATTGCGGGATGTGTAATATCATTTGACCAAAATCTCTTTACTGGCAGTTTATTCCCAACATACTGTAATACCAGATTTACCAGCAATTCTCCTTCCCCATCCGGGTCTCCTGCATGGATAATAAAATCATATTCTCCACTCTTTACTGCGGTTTTAATCTTCTGCAGCAGTTCAAATTTACCAGAATTTACTTTGTAGATATAAGGTACATCAATCGGGAAGTTTTCTAACTTCCATTTTCCATAAACCTCTTCATTGATCTCACTTGGTAATTTTAATCCTACCAGATGACCTGCCTGTGACAGGAAATCAATGTCAAATGCAAAAACATTTCTTGCACTCCTATAAGCCGCCTGAATTTCTCGCATCAGACTCGGTTTCTCTGCAATTAATAATGCTTTCATAAGTACTCCTCTCATTTTCACAAAAAGATATAAATATCTATTCTTTTATGTCAAAAAAATCCGTATTTTTTAAAATTTTAAACAGAAAGATACCGGAGAAACAAATCCCCGGTATCTTTTTTATGTCCTATTCTTCTGTGGTTACCTCAGTTGTGGTAGCCTTTTTACGATCCTTTTTGGGCTTCGAAGTATCTACTTCTGTATAATCCTGAGTAGACGCAACCGCCTGAGTAGACGCAACCGGAGTATTTACCTCTTTCTTCTTTAAAGCACCCTTCAATGCTTCGGTGGGGTCAATACCTGTGGATTCTTTAATACCGTCAGACACCTGCGTAATAGTAGTCATAATATCACCCGCAAGCTGGCTGGTATTTCCACCAAACATCTTAATGGAATCTACGTTCGTATATCCCTTAGCCACAGCCTCTGCAATCTTAGGCAACTGCTCGAAGTATACCTTCAAAGTATCCAGTTCCATCTGCTGTTTTGCGGCGTCACCATACTGTTTCATAGCTTCCGCCTTCTTTAAGATACCGGCGGCCTCTGCCTCTGCTTTTGCCTGAATTGCTTCTGCTTCTGCCTTACCCTTTGCTGCTACGGCTGCTGCCTCGGCAAGACCTGCCGCCTTAACTGCCTCTGCTGCCTGTTCCTTAGCGAATCTCTCTGCCTCGGATTTTGCTTTCTCGGCTTCTGCCTGTCTCTGGATCTCGAAGAGTTCTGCCTCTGCTCTCTTCTGTCTCTCGTACTGCTCGGCATCTGCCTTCTGCTGTGCTGCGTATTTATTCGCTTCTGCGGTCTTCTTGACCTCAGCTTCCAGAGCTTTCTCCTTGATGGATACTTCTCTCTCCTTTAATTCCAGTTCCTTCTCCTGACGGGCCAGGTTCGCATTCGCTGTGGTGATCTCCACGGTCTTACGCTGTTCCTCTTCCTGGATCTTATATGCTGCGTCAGCTTCTGCCTTCTTGATATCGGACTCTTTCTTCAGTTCTGCCTTCTTGATCGCCAGCTCAGTCTGCTTCTGGGCGATCTCGGTCTCTGCGATGACCTGTGCATCATTGGCATCCTTCTGTGCCTGTGCTCTGGCGATGGCCACATCTCTGTCTGCCTGTGCCTTTGCTACGGAAGCGTCCTTCTGGATCTGAGACATGTTATCCTGTCCCAAAGCAGTGATCAGGTTGTTCTCATCCTCGATCTTCTGAATGTTACAGGACTCGATCCAGATACCTAAGGCGTTCATATCCTTCTGCGCCTTTGCCTGTACCTCATCACCGAAAGTCTTACGGTCATTACACAGTTCCTTCAGGCACTGGGTACCGATGATCTCACGCATGTTACCCTGTAAGGAATCGGTCAGTGCATCGCGGATCTGATCTTCGTTCATGTTCAGGAAGTTCTTCATGGCTGCGTTAGCCATCTCGGTGGTGATTCTCTTGTTCGCATCCGCACCTGCCACGACTTCACCCTTCGCATTTACGGTGACATCTCTCTGGGTCAGGACTCTGACCTTTGCCACGGCGTCGATATCCACACCGATGAAATCCTTGGTAGGTATATAACCGTTGGTCTTGATGTCGATACTGATCTGCTTCAGGATCAGCTCATCCTTCTTCTCCAGAAAAGGAATCTTGATGCCGGCACGACCGATCAGAACCTTAGGTTCTCTCTTGATACCGGAAATGATGTAAGCTTTGTTCGGTGACGCCTTCACATAACCGGATGCCAGGATGGCCAGGATGGCAATGGCCAATACAATAATTGCGATAATACCAATGTTAATTTCCATATGTACTCCCTCATTCTTTCTGCTTTTGTAATATATGAAAAGCTGCTTGTATGGTATGTATTTTACCATACAGGCAGCTTGACGAACAGTGATATCTATTATTTTTTTCTCATTTTATTGTAGCAAAATGTGCACGATATTCCACGTGTGTTACCGGTCATCGGCATTCCTTCAGGTATTCCATGAAGTTCTGCTTGTTCTCCAGTGCCGTGGTGGTGGGTCTTCCGAGATCTTCCCTTGCGCCGATACCACATTTTACTTCGATAAAGGTCAGGGTCTCTCTCTCTTTTGCAGCGGTCAGTTCCCGGTCCAGTTCCTCATAGGTGGTAACGGATACTGCATTGGGATAGCCGCAGGCCTTTGCAATGGAGACAAGATCAATATCGGCTGCCACGGTAGGCATACCGCCCACGGTCTCATGGGCACCGTTATTGATGACGATGTGTACCATATTTTCAGGTGCCGTACTGCCCAGTACCGCCATGGAGCCCATATGCATCAGCACTGCGCCGTCACCGTCCACGCACCATACCTTTGTACCGGGCTTCTGTACTGCCACACCCAGGGCGATGCTGCTGCTGTGTCCCATGGAACCTACGGTCAGGAAATCATACTTATGGCTCTGTCCGTTGTGTTCTCTGATCTCGAACAGTTCTCTGCTGGCTTTACCTGTGGTGCTCACAATAGGATCCTCACCGGATGCCTGCACGATATGGCGGATGATCTCCTCACGGATCATGGGATTATCGTTGTGGTATTCTACTTTTTCCTCATAACTGAGGGCACCCTTACGGATCACGAACGCTACATCCTCACCACAGGCCAGCTCCTTGCGGAAATCCTGCATGGCAGCACTTACTTCCTCTTCCGTGGTGTCCTTCCCGATGACAAAATAGCGGATCCCCATATCCTCCAGCAATTTCAGGGTCACTTCGCCCTGGTAGATATGCTGGGGTTCGTCGTGGATCCCCGGCTCGCCCCCCCAGCCGATGACGAAGATCATGGGGATGGCATAGACTTTATCGTTCAGCAGGGATGCCACGGGGTTGATGATATTGCCTTCTCCGCTGTTCTGCATGTATACTACCGGGACTTTGCCGGTAGCCAGATGATAGCCGGCGGCCAGTGCCGTGCAATTGCCTTCGTTCGCCGCGATCACATGATGCTTCGGATCGATCCCATAGGTGTGCATCAGGTAATTGCAGAGGGCCTTCAACTGGGAATCCGGCACCCCGGTATAAAAGTCCGCATTTAAAATTTTCGCAAAGTTTTCTGCTTTCATGTAAGTATTCCTTTCCTGCCCCTGTCAGTTAAATTTCGTCTATTAAAGTTATAATATCTTTGATCGGCATCAGTCTGCTGTCCACTTCCTGTGCCCTGTGATACCGCAGGATGTCCTCGGCGGTCTGCTGCATGGCGGGGAAGGCACTTCTGGTCAGCTGGTTCGCATAGATCACGATATTGACGCCGTGGGCGGCCAGTTCGTTTTCCGTAATGCTGTTAAAGGAAGACGGCACCACCACGATAGGTGTCTTCGGATCCTCTGCCCGGAATTTATCACAGAATTCCAGAATCTCATCCGGGGATTTCTTACGGCTGTGGATCATGATGCCATCCGCTCCCGCTGCCACGAAAGCTCTGGCACGGTTCAGTGCATCTTCCATGCCTCGCTCCAGGATCAGGCTTTCGATTCTGGCAATGATCATGAAATCATCCGTCAGCTGTGCCTTTTTGCCGGCTGCGATCTTGGCACTGAAGTTCTCGATGCTGTCCTGAGTCTGCACCACATCGTTTCCGAAGAGGGAATTTTTCTTAAGTCCGGTCTTGTCCTCAATAATGATGGCGGAAACACCCATTTTTTCCAGTGTTCTCACTGTGTATACGAAATGCTCCGTCAGTCCGCCGGTATCTCCGTCAAAAATAATGGGCTTCGTGGTCACTTCCGTCACGTCATCAATGGTACGGAAACGGGAAGTCATGTCCACCAGCTCGATATCCGGCTTGCCCTTCGCCGTGGAATCGCACAGAGAGCTGATCCACATGGCGTCGAACTGGTCCAGCTCACCATCATGCTCCACGATGGTCTTCTCTGCGATCAGTCCGGTCAGGCCGCTGTGAACCTCCAGTGCTTTGACAATGGGACGGATCTCAATGAGCTGGCGCAGGCGCTTTCTGCGGTATTCCGGCATGGCAAGCTTTTCCTTGATCCTCGTATCAATTCTTTTTACTTCTTCATTATATGTATAAGGGACATCTATGATCTCACCGCCGTATGTCTTCAGCAGTCCTTCCACGTTGTCACGGATAGCCTTCAAAGCTCCCTCCTGCCAGTTATCCCCATGGATCACGTAGTCAGGGCGCAATTCTTCAATGACCTTATCATACATTACATCATCCTGCACGACCACATTGCTGACTTCCGGGATATCTTTTACCAGCTGCATACGCTCCTCGAAGCTGATGGTGGGAAAACGGTTAAAACGGATCATTGCCGCATCACTTAAGACGCCGATGGTCAGCTCGCCGTATTTTCCGGCTTCTCTGATGATATTGCGGTGCCCCTCATGAATGACATCTGTACAGAAACAGGTATATACTCGCTTCATTTGATCCTATGCCTCCTTATATTTTGCCGGAATCTGAATTTTATTGACTTCCAGTGCTTCTTTAAACACTTTGAAAAAGGCTTCGATATCCGGTCTGTCAATCGCACCCAGCGCACACAGGCGGAAGGTATTGGTAGTAGAGATTTTGCCGGGGTAAATGGTAAATCCCCGCTCATAGCAATAATCATGTACTTTTTCAAAATTCCAGTTTGGATCATCGGGATACTTCACAGACACAACCAGTCCCGACTGCCATTCTCTGCGGATCACATCGTGGAATCCCAGTGCATCCAATCCTTCATGAATGGCCTCAAAGACTCTCGTATGTCTCGCCCACTTGGCTTCCTCTCCCTCTGCCCAGTATTCCTTCAATGCCTGGATCGTAGCGTAGATTGTCTGTACCGGCGGGGTAAAATGCATTTCTCCGGTCCTCTGGAAGAAATCATACTGTTGATACAGGTTGCAGTAATAGGAACGTTTCGGATATTCCTTCGAAGCCTCCAGAATTGCCCGGCTGCCTACCACAAAGGATAGTCCCGTCATGGCCATGAGACCCTTCTGTGCGGATGCCATGCAAAAGTCGATGTTATCCTGCTCGATGTTAATGGGACGCATGGCGTAGGTGGATGTGGTATCCACGGTAAAGACAGCATGATATTTATGAGCAAGGGCTCCGATCTCGCGGATGGGATTCAGGATTCCGGTACCGGTCTCATTATGAGTGGTATGTACCAGGGCAATGTCCGGGTTCTCCCTCAGGGTCTGCTCCACTTTTTCTAAGTCTGGCAGTTCATCCACCGGGAATTTCAGGTCAATATAGGGAAGTCCGTAATACTGGCATACTTCCACAGCTCTGGTGCTGTAGGCTCCGTTATCCACCACCAGTACTTTGCCGCCCTCCGGCAGCAGGGAGCTGATGCAGGCATCAATATTGATGGTGCCGGATCCACAGAACAGGACGCTCGTATACTTTTCCAAGTCTCCATGCACGATTTTTACAAGGTCTTCTCTGAGCCCCTTCATCAATCCGCCGAATTCTTTCTCTCTGGGACAGATGTCCGGCACGACCTGTGCGTATTTTACGGTATCAGTGGTGGTAGACGGTCCGGGATTCAATAAAATATTTCTTTTGACGGGTTTTTGTATCAACTGCTCCATTATGGGATTCCTCCTTTTTTTGTTCGCGTTCTTTTTCCAATCGTTCATTAATGTATGATATGTTTTAATTCTTTGAACGGTTTTCATAGGTTTTCGGCTAAAATAAGTACACAAAATGTCTGCGTTCCATTCGCAGACACTTTGTGTTAAATATGAACATATAATAATACCATTCGCACAAAATAGCAATACTTATTTTTCTTTAAACATCATACGTCTTGTCGATGGCTTTCAGCTCCCGGAAAGTATCGATCTCGATAATGTCATTTTCCCGGCATTCACGTACTTCTACCTTATAATGCTTCTGGCAGAATACCAGAGGTACCTGTTCCCAGTAACGCTCCTTGCCGCCGGGCTGTTCGTAGGTCATCTTGATATCATCTGACAGCTTATGTCCGTCTTCTTCGTTCCAGTAAGAGATTCCCACCATCTGCCAGCAATCCAGGCCGCCGACTTTCTCTTCTACAATGACTCCGTCTTTTACCGTGAAGCACCAGTCATCGGTTCTGTCCTTTTTTATTGCCAGAAAATCGGAGGTATAATGATATTTTTTAATGATCTGCGGATTGGAGATCAGCAGATCCGCCTCAAATACATAGGCATTGGAAAGCATATATCTTGCCACCATGGCGGAGGAAATATTGTTAGCTTCATTGTAAACCGGATTTTCCAGGAATCTGATCATGGGATATTTGTACAGCAGCTGGTCAAACTGCTCTGCCAGATACCCCCGGACAATATAGATTTCATTAATCCCGGCATCCAGACAGGCATCGATCAGTCCGTCAATAATACGCTGTCCATGCACACGTACCAGTGGTTTCGGGGTGTTAAAGGTAATGGGCACCAAGCGGCTTCCGAATCCGGCTGCAATAAAGATGGCGCGCTTTGCACGGTAAGGCTCCAGTGCGGAGATTCCGGCACCTGTGATCTCTCCCTCTGTCACATACTGTAATTCGGTCAGTTCCTGCATGACACGGTTGACCGTTCCCAGAGAGTGTCCGCTCTTTTCTCCCAGCTGTCTCTGGGATAAAGTACCTTTTTCCTCTGCCAGTATCGATAAAATATCAAATTGTTTTCTTGTCAGTGTCTGATTCATCTTCTGCTTCCTTTCTTTTTTCCATTCTCCATGACCATCGTCCTGTTTCTATCGGAATTATCGAATTTCCGTTAAGTCATATGGTGTTGTCTGGTATACATAGTAATTGAGCCAGTTGCTGTAAAGATTGTTACAATGAGATCTCCACTGTAACAGAGGTCTCTGCTCCGGGTCATCGTCCGGGTAATAATTATAGGGAATCTGAATGGGCAGTCCTTTGTCCAGATCTCTATGATATTCGTTGTTCAGTGTATAACGGTCATATTCGGGATGGCCCGCTACAAAAATCTTTTTGCCCTCTTCCGCCATTGCCAGGAATACGCCGGCCTTCTCCGATTCCGCCAGAATCGTCAGATCCTTACAGGCATGAATGGCCTCCGATGGTGTCTCGGTGTGACGGCTGTGAGGAGCCATGAAAATATCATCAAATCCCCGGACCAACGGAACTTTCCGGTTGGATACCTTATGTGCATAGACGCCGAACAGCTTCTGGGACAGTTGTCTCTTGTTGATTCCGTAATAATGATAGAATCCGGCCTGTGCCGCCCAGCAGATATGTAAGGTGGAGGTCACATGGGTCTCCGCCCAGTCCAGGATCTGGCAGGTCTCCTCCCAGTAATCCACTTCCTCGAAGGTAATATCCTCCACCGGTGCTCCGGTAACGATCAGTCCATCGAATTTACGATCCCTGATCTCATCAAAGGTAGTGTAAAATTTGTTCAGATGGCTGGCCGGGGTATTCAGTGACACGTGGGTCTTGGTGTTCATGAATGGTTCCTCCTCTGGGCAGACAAAAAAGGGGCCTGCCCCGGCGTTCCTCGCCAAAGGCAGACCCCTTCATGGTGTCCGTTCAACAATCTGCAATGAAAAAATGAAGCCGGGCTTCAGCCCGGTGCCCGGCTTCGTGCCGGAATTGTGAAAATTATAGCAGATGCGGCGAACGCTGTCAAGATGGAAGGAAGCCTTGCAATTTTCACAAAAACGGAAGCAATTGAGCAGCTTTTTGCTAATTGATGTACATTTTGACGAAAGAACCTTGACGTTTTTGCATAGAATAGATAATATAG
>ERZ779890.4218-NODE-4218-length-12117-cov-3.887498_pt1 | contig 12117 bp, 11 predicted proteins | sample MGYA00511553_ERZ779890 | MGnify/ENA primary metagenome ERZ779890 (study PRJEB29588, sample SAMEA2152064) | human gut metagenome | biome: human gut; feature: human-associated habitat; material: faeces | place: Denmark | collected 2008/2010 ...
AGCAGCTTTGCCGGATTGGAATTGTGCCCGTCGTCTCTGTGGAAGATGCGGGGAAAGCGGTTGGGCTGGCCAATGCGCTGGCAGCAGGCGGGATCCCGGCGGCGGAAGTCACATTCCGCACCCAGGCGGGTGAAGAGGCCATCCGCCTGATTGCAGAGAATTGCCCGCAGGTATTGGTGGGGGCTGGCACAATTCTGAATGTGGGGCAATGCCAGCGGGCATTGTCCGCCGGCGCCAAGTTCATTGTCTCTCCCGGGTACGACGAAGATCTTGTATCCTACTGCCTGGGTCTGGGTGTACCGGTAATTCCCGGGTGTGCAAACGCCTCCGACCTGGGCAGAGCGGTAACTGCCGGCCTGGAAATGGTCAAATTTTTCCCTGCTGAGCAGGCGGGTGGCCTGCCTGCTCTTAAAGCCCTGGCCCCTGTCTTTCCCCGCCTTAGCTTTATGCCCACCGGCGGCATCAGCATAAAAAACTTTTCGGAATACCTGGGGTATGACCGCGTCCGCCTCTGCGGCGGCTCCTGGATGGCAAAAAGCGAGCTCATTGAGGGGGAGCAGTGGGATAAGATTACCGCCCTGTGCCGGCAGGCTGTGGGAACCATGCTGAATTTTACCCTTCAACATGTGGGCCTACCCTGCGGCAGCGCGGACGCCGCGGCCAGCACGGCACGGGCCATCTGCCGGCTTTTCGGTCTGGAGTACCGGCAGGGCAATACATCGGATTTTGCCGTGCCATTTGTGGAGTGCTGCAAGGCGGAGCTGCCCGGCACCCACGGGCACATCGCAATTGGGACGCCGGATGTGGAGCGGGCGGAATTCCATCTAGGCCTGCAGGGCACGGAATTTTTAGAGCACACACGCAAGGTGGACGACAAAGGGCGCACCAAGGCGATTTATCTGAATCAGACGTTCGCCGGCTTTGCCGTTCATCTGATGCGGAAGTAAAGGGACTTTGGAAAGGAGCTTTTTATATGAAAAAAATCGTTACCTTCGGAGAAATAATGCTGCGCCTGGCGCCAAACGGATACAACCGCTTTTTTCAAGATGACCAGCTTCAGGCCACGTTTGGCGGCGGCGAAGCCAATGTGGCAGTCTCCCTTGCAAACTACGGCATGGACGCGGAATTTCTGACGGTTCTGCCGCAGAATGATATTGCAGAATGCTGCATCTGCGAGCTGCGCTATTTCGGCGTGGACACAAAGAAGATCGTCCGCGGCGAAGGACGCATGGGCATCTATTACTTAGAGGGCGGCGCGAACCAGCTGCCGAGCAAGGTCGTCTACGACCGTGCGTATTCCTCCATTGCTATGGCAAAGCCCGGCGATATCGACTGGGATAAAGCGTTTGAAGGCGTTGACTGGTTCCACATCACGGGTATTACGCCCGCAATTTCCGAATCCGCGATGGTGCTGTCGCTCGAGTCTGTGAAGGAAGCGAAGAAGCGGAACATCACTGTTTCCTGCGACCTCAACTATCGTAAAAATCTCTGGAAGTATGGCAAGAAGGCATCTGAGGTCATGCGTGAGATGACAAAGTACGTCGATGTGGCAATCGCCAACGAAGAAGACGTGCAGAAGTCGCTCGAAATTACAGTCGATGTGAACGTCGAGTCCGGCAAACTGGACCGCGAAAAATACAAAGCACTTGGAAACAAGGTGCTCGAAGCCTATCCGAACATGCAGTGTATTGCCATCACGCTGCGCGAGAGCCACAGTGCCGACTGGAACGGCTGGGCGGCGTGCCTGAACGACGGCAAGAACTTTTACGTGTCTAAAAAATACGAAATCCGGGACATTATCGACCGCGTTGGCGGCGGCGACAGCTTTGCGGGCGGTCTGATCTACGACCTGAACCAATATGAGGACAAGCAGCTGGCGCTCGAATTCGCAGTTGCGGCAAGCTGCCTCAAGCACAGCGTCATCGGCGACTTTAACCGCGTGGGCGTTTGCGATGTCGAAAAGCTCATGGGCGGCGACGGCACGGGAAGAGTACAGCGCTGACCAGTCAAATTTTTTCGGAATTTTCCGGCGAAATCTCACATTGTCCGGATGAACCGGACATACTAAAATAGACAATACGCAGAAGTTTTTGGAATTGCCTGCGTAAGTCTTGACAAACGAAGGGAGAGCCTGCAAAATGGGATACCAGAAGTGGTCATATGAGCTGCTCCATGGATTCTGCATGGACGCATTTGAAAAATTCGGCTTCACGGAAGCGGAAGCAAACATCATTCAGGATGTGCTTCTGACTGCAGATCTGTACGGCATCGAGTCGCACGGCATGCAGCGCATGGTGCGCTACCACAAGTGCATCGAAAAGGGCATGATTCATGTCGATGCAAAGCCCGAGGTTGTGTTTGAGACGCCGGTCTCCGCCGTCGTCGACGGGCACGACGGCATGGGTCAGCTGATCGGTCATTTTGCGATGGAGCTGGCAATCGAGAAGGCAAAGAAGTCCGGCGTGGGCATCGTCTCCGCGCGCAACTCCAATCATTTCGGCATTGCCGGATATTATGCAAAGATGGCAGTGGCGTGGGCAGTATCTGTATATTTTGCGGCATTTCCGGATGAGATGCTGACATACTTGCAGGACGGTCACAAACTGGATGAATTTACATATAAGAAATCACTACAGAAGATCACAGAGTCTTATCGTGTTGATAAGGAAATGAAAAAGATCATAAAAGAAATGAGACAGAGAGGATAAAATAATGGGAATCAGCAAAGAAGAAGCAATCAAGGAATTACAGAACAGAGAGACAGTATTTGTTGCATACTCACAGGCTACCAAACTGCCATATGTGAAATGTGACGAAGAGACTTATAATGACCAGGCATGGATTTTTTCCACAGAAGAAGGAATCAAAGAATTCGGCAAAAAAATGCTGGAAGAAAAGGTTCTTCTTATGGGTATGAAATTTACCAAGAAGGATTATCCCAGATTATATGGAACTTTCTATGCAATTGGCGTAAATACAGTTGTATGGGTAGATGGTGAAGATAAAATTGAGATTGATCTTCCGGATGTTGCAAAACAGGCAGATATGAGCAAGATTGAGCCGGCTAAGAGACCGCTTCTGAATCCTACACTGGAGCTTTCCGGCATTTACTTTATGCAGGAACTCCGCCGTCCGGTAGAGAAGGATCAGCATGGAAATCTTCGTGAGCTTGAGGAAGAACTGATCGTAAACCTGAAGAAATCCGAATATCTGGTTGCTATGAATGTAGATCCTGAAGATCCTAAGAAGATCAATATTCCGTATCTCAAAAATAAAAAAGAAGAAATTCTCCAGCCTGTATTTACAGACGTTATGGAACTTGAGAAGTTTACAAAAGGTCAGAAGCTGCGTATTGCGAAAGTACCGTTTGCAAAACTTCCGGAGCTGTTAATCGATAAGGCAATGGCTTATGCAGTTAATCCATTAGGCTTTAACCTTGTTCTGAACAGAGAACAGCTCAATAAGATCATTGGCTTAAAATAATCAAGTCATGTAGATGAAATTCAGTTGACAGAAAGAAGATAAAGGGTGTGCATGCTGTGTGAGAACATGGCAGTACACTCCTTTTTGTTTTGAAAAATAATACAGCAATACGTCTTTCTGTTGCAAAAAATGTTGGTTTGTGCTAGGATATGTGTAACACAAAAAGGAGAAGAAAACGTATGATGATAGAAATAGATTTCAGCAGTGATGAAGCCATTTACATCCAGCTGACCAATCAGATCATCATGGGGATTGCTACGTCAAGACTGCAGGAGGGAGATACACTGCCATCAGTGAGACAGCTTGCAGATACAGTTGGGATAAATATGCATACAGTAAATAAAGCATATTCACTGTTGCGACAGGAGGGATTTGTCACTATCGACCGCAGACGTGGTGCAGTGATTTCTATTGATGTAAATAAACGGAAAGCATTGGAAGAACTGAAACAGAATCTCATGGTGGCGCTTGCGAAAGGATGTTGCAAGAGCGTAAGCAGAGAGGAAGTACATCAGCTTATTGATGAGATTTTTGACGAATATGATGAAAACAGATAGGAGAGGACATGGAGAGACAATTTACCAGACAGGCAGAGAATGCCCTCAAATTGGCAAAGACAACTGCGAAAACCTGTGGACATGGATATATCGGAACAGAACATCTTCTTGCAGGTCTTTTGAAAGAACCTGAAGGCACTGCGGGAAAAGTGCTGCAGGAATTTAACGTAGAAGAAGAAAAACTCAGGGAACTTATCAGCAGCCTGGTTACACCGGTTCAGGGCAATACTGCGGCAGCAGAAACAAAAGATCCCCAGTACAGCCCGAGAGCAAGAAGGATCATTGAACAGGCGAAGGAAGATGCTGAGAGTATGGAATGTCTTTGCGGAACAGAGCACCTGTTGCTTTCGCTTCTGAAAGAGACAGACTGCGTAGCAACCAGACTGCTTTTTACAATGGGAGTAAATATCCAGAAGTTGTTTGCGGCTATCCTGACAGCTATGGGATTTGACAATGATACCATTGCAGAGGAATTTCAGTACGCAAGGAATGCGGGAAACAAAAAAGTGACCAGTACCCCTACGCTGGATCAATACAGTCGTGACCTGACACAGCTTGCAGCAGAGGGAAAACTGGATCCTGTGATAGGGCGTGATAAAGAAATTACCAGACTGATTCAGATTCTGAGCAGACGTACAAAGAATAATCCGTGTCTGACAGGGGAACCCGGAGTAGGTAAGACTGCCATTGTAGAGGGACTTGCACAGCGCATCGTTATGGGAATGGTTCCGGATACAGTGAAGGATAAGCGTCTTGTTGTGTTAGATCTTTCCGGCATGGTTGCGGGAAGCAAATACAGAGGTGAATTTGAGGAACGCATTAAGAATGTGATCCAGGAAGTAAAAGAACATCAGGGAATTCTGCTGTTCATTGATGAAATCCATACCATCATCGGAGCAGGTGGAGCGGAGGGAGCACTGGATGCTTCTAATATCCTGAAACCTTCTCTTTCCAGAGGTGAGATTCAGCTTATCGGCGCGACTACTCTGGAGGAATACCGTAAATATATTGAAAAAGACGCAGCACTGGAACGAAGATTCCAGCCTGTGACAGTGGAAGAACCATCTTCAGAGGAGACTGTTGAGATCCTTAAAGGTCTGCGTCCATATTATGAGAAACATCATGGGGTAAAGATTGAAGATGAGGCACTTGAGGCAGCAGTAAAAATGTCACAAAGATATATCAATGACCGTTTCCTTCCGGATAAGGCAATTGATATTATTGATGAAGCAGCATCAAAGGTTCAGCTTGCGGGTTATCAGTCAGCACCTGAAATGGAACAATATGAAATGGAACTGAATGAACTTCGTGAGGAGAAAGAACAGGCAGTTAAGACTGCAGATATTGAACGCGCAAAAAAAGCACAGGTACGCCAAAATGAAGTGGAAGCCGAAATGGAGAAAATCCGCATTAAGACTGAACGTAGAAATAAGAGGAAGAAACTTGTTGTAGATGAAGCTGCTGTTGCAGAGACGATTTCTGACTGGACAAAGATTCCTCTTCAGAAACTGACAGAGGGAGAAACCAAACGTCTTGCTCGTCTGGAGAAAGAACTTCATAAACGTGTGATCGGACAGGATGAGGCAGTGAAAGCTGTTGCGCAGGCAGTGAAACGGGGAAGAGTAGGACTTAAAGATCCGAACCGTCCCATTGGTTCTTTCCTTTTCCTTGGACCTACAGGTGTTGGTAAGACAGAACTTTCCAAGGCTCTGGCAGAAGCTGTCTTTGGAAGTGAACAGGCGATGATTCGTGTAGATATGTCCGAATATATGGAGAAACACAGTGTCTCCAAGCTGATCGGTTCTCCTCCGGGATATGTAGGATATGAAGAAGGCGGCCAGCTCAGTGAGAAGGTCCGCAGAAATCCGTACAGTGTATTGCTTTTTGATGAGATTGAGAAGGCACATCCGGATGTGTTTAATATACTTTTACAGGTGTTGGATGACGGTCATATTACAGATGCACAGGGAAGAAAAGTCGACTTCAAACAGACGATTATTATTATGACTTCCAACGCAGGGGCACAGGCAATCATGGAACCGAAACGTCTGGGATTCATGTCTGATAATGATGAAAAGAAAGACTATGAACGAATGAAAGGCGGCGTGATGGAAGAAGTGCGCCGGATTTTCAAACCGGAGTTCCTGAACCGAATTGACGATATCATGGTGTTCCATGTGCTGAATAAAGAAGATATCCGGAAAATTGTGACATTGCTTCTTAAAACACTGGAGAAACGATGTGCAGAACAGATGGAAATTCATCTTACAGTAACAAATGCTGTGAAAGATTTTATTGCAGAAAAAGGTTCTGATAATAAATATGGTGCCAGACCGCTGCGTCGTGCAATTCAGAGTAAGATAGAAGATGCGCTTGCAAACGAGATTCTGGAAGGCAGAGTAAAACGTGGAGATAGTGTACAGGTGAAACTTCATAAAAACGAGATTGCATTTGAAGTGAAAAAACAGTAGAAATCTCTGAGCAGACAGATATTTACAATTAAAGCAGAGGACTCACATGATTCACAGAAATTGTGAAATTAGTATAAAAAAATCAGTGAGATACTGGTCAAAAAAGTGAATGTATTATATAATAAGCACATAAAATGTCGGAAAAGTACAGAGATAGTGAAAAACTGTACGGCATCGGCAGATGAACCGGTGGAGCGGCAAACAAAAGAGTCTTAGGAGGACATAGGAAATGGCAGTAGTAAAAGAATTAATCCGTACAGAAGAGAATGGAGCAATCAGCTTTGGTGACTATGAGCTTGCACAGAAGTCTAAATTATCAGACTATCAGCATCAGGGCGATATGTATAAAGTAAAAACTTTTAAGGAGATTACCAAGCTCGAGAGAAACGGAATGTTCGTTTACGAATCAGTTCCGGGAACAGCAGTATTTAATCTTACACAGAGTGAAGCTCAGATGGATTTCCATGTAGAGGGACCGGAAGATGCACAGATCACAGTGGAGATGGAGCCGGATACAGAATATGAAGTATTTATTGAACAGGCAAGCACAGGTAAGATGAAAACAAACCTGGGCGGTAAACTTTCCTTTAGCGTGGAACTTGGCAATGCTGCAAGAGTAGAAGTAAAGATTGTAAAATGCTGAAAAATAAAAAGACGGTATATTTTTGCCAGGAGTGCGGATATGAATCCGCAAAATGGATGGGGCAGTGCCCGGGATGCAAGTCCTGGAACACCTTTGTGGAAGAGACAGTTTCCACAAAGAAGCCATCCTCTTCTGGAGTAATGAAATCATCAGAAAAAAGGCAGGAACCGGTGATCCTTAAAGACATTAGCCTGTCAGAAGATGAACGGCAGACAACTCAGATTGGTGAACTTGACAGGGTGCTGGGCGGCGGTATCGTCCCCGGCTCCCTTGTTTTAGTGGGAGGAGATCCGGGAATCGGAAAATCAACGCTGCTTTTACAGGTGTGCAGGAATCTGGCAGAGAAGCAGGTTTCGGTTCTTTATATTTCAGGCGAGGAATCTCTGAGACAAATTAAGCTGAGAGCTAATCGTATCGGGCAGTTTACGGATAAGATGCAGCTTTTATGTGAGACGAACCTGGAAGTGATACGTGAGGTGATCGAGCGCAGAAAACCGGATGTGGTTGTGATCGACTCCATTCAGACTATGTTTCACGAAGATGTAAGTTCGGCACCGGGAAGTGTCTCTCAGGTGAGAGAATCTACCAATATCCTTATGCAGATCGCAAAGGGAATGGGGGTGTCCATTTTTATTGTAGGTCATGTGACGAAAGAAGGAAATGTGGCAGGTCCGAGGGTTCTGGAACATATGGTGGATACGGTGCTTTATTTTGAAGGCGACCGGCATGCTTCTTATCGTATCCTGCGTGCGGTGAAGAATCGTTTTGGATCTACGAATGAGATTGGTGTTTTTGAAATGTGTAATACAGGTCTTGAGGAGGTGAAGAATCCGTCGGAATATATGCTGAATGGCAGACCGGAGGATGCGTCGGGTTCTGTTGTGGCGTGTTCTATGGAAGGAACCCGGCCGATTCTGGTTGAAATCCAGGCACTTGTGTGCCAGAGTAATTTCGGTATTCCGAGGCGGACAGCGGTAGGAACTGATTTTAACAGAGTGAATCTCCTTATGGCTGTGCTTGAGAAGAAAGTAGGACTCCGTCTGGCTGCATCGGATGCTTATGTCAATATTGCAGGGGGAATGAAGATGACAGAGCCGGCAATTGACCTTGGGATCTGTCTGGCGATTGTTTCCAGTGCGAAGGATATTGTGATTCCTGATAATGTGATGGTATTTGGCGAGGTTGGCCTGAGTGGTGAAATCCGCGCAGTGAATATGGCAGGCCAGCGTGTGCAGGAGGCGAAAAAACTGGGATTTGGAACAGTTGTGCTGCCAGAAGTGTGTAGGTCTTCTGTTGGAAAAGTGGAAGGAATCAACTTGGTTTATGTGTCGCAGATTCGTGATGCGATTGGTTATATTATGAAAAAATAGATTGTCAGACTACTGGCTTATATATGGTTTGAATAAGTCGATCAGACTGTCGTCAAAGATATTTTTGCCTGAGAAAGTCTGCTGACAGAGAGAAAGAGGAAAGGATCAAAAGTTATGGCGAGTGGGATTGATACAGTGATATTTGATATGGATGGAGTGATTTTTGATTCGGAGATTCTTGTGCTTCAAGCGTGGAAAGAAGTGGCAGAACGTCATGGAATCGCAGGAGTTGAGGCGGCATGTCATGAGTGTCTGGGAACAAATAGTGTTGTAAGTAAAGGGGTTTTTCTGAAGCATTATGGTGAAGATTTTCCGTATGAGGAATATAAAGCGGAGATGGCAGAGGTGTTTTTCAGTCATGCTTCCGGAGGCAAACTGGCAAAGAAGCCGGGGGTTGAGGAGCTTTTGAAATATCTGAAGATGAGGGGATTTAAGATTGGGCTTGCCAGTTCTACCCGGGAGGTACTGGTGCGTTCGGAGATTTCAGATGGCGGGCTGCTGGGATATTTTGATCAGATTGTCGGGGGAGATATGGTGGAACGGAGTAAGCCGGAACCGGATATTTTTCTGGAGGCTTGCAGACGACTGGGGACCAGACCGGAGAATTGTTATGTGATTGAGGATTCTCATAATGGAATCAGGGCGGCTTATGCAGCAGGGATGCATCCGATCATGGTGCCGGATCTGATGGAGGTGACGGAGGAGATGAAGTCCCTCGCAGAAGAGATTCTGGGATCGCTTTGCGCAGTGCAGGAATTTTTGCAGGGGTCAGGCATATAAATTCATTTGTTTTTATGAGTGTCAGTGATTGAATAAAAAAGAAATCTGTTTTTACTGGTATTTATTTCAAAACTTTTCCAGGAAAACAGATTCCTTTTTTGTTATATTAAGTTTTTGCTTATGAGAGAACTCCTGTTGACTGTAAAAACAGGATAAACATCATAACCGGCGCAACATAGCGGATCATGATTCGATAAAGTTTTTTTCTGCGGAATCTGCTGCCGTTTCGTTCCATTTCATTAATGACATAATCAGGTGTCATAACCCATCCGATCAGGATGGTGGAAAGTAATGCGATAAATGGCATCATAACACTGTTGCTGATGTAATCCATAATATCAAGCAGCTGTCCTGTAGAGCCATTGGGCAGTTCCACTTCTACATAGAAAATGCTGTATCCCAAAGCAATGATCGCAGAAGCAGCAAGATAAACTGCAGATAAAACAGAAACAGTTTTTTTTCTGCCTGTGTGGAAGATTTCCATACAGTTTGCAACGATGGATTCCAACACAGAGATGCAGGATGACAGTGTTGCAAAAATAGCAGTTACGAAAAAGAGGATTCCTACAAATATGCCTGCTTTTCCCATGGCTGCAAAGACCTTTGGGAGAGAAACAAACATAAGGCTTGGACCGGCTCCCATTCCTTCTGTTCCGGAAAATACGAATACAGCAGGGATGATCATGGCACCTGCAAGAAATGCCACTCCTGTGTCAAAAATTTCAATCTGATTAACAGCCTTGTTTAAGTTAACATCAGGTTTTACATAAGAACCGTAGGTGATCATGATTCCCATGGACACGCTGAGAGAGAAGAACAGCTGACTCATTGCATCCAGTAAAATCTGTAAAAATCGCTGTACAGTAAGCCCCTCAAGATTTGGGGTCAGGTAATAAAGAAATCCCTGGATCCCGGTATGTACCTGGCCGGAAGAATCTGTATGTTTCAGAGTCAGGGAATAAATGGAGATGATGACAACGAGTACCAGAAGAACCGGCATCATCCATTTGGATACTTTTTCAATACCATCCTGCACACCATTGTATACAATAAATGCAGTTACACCCATGAAAATAAGTGCAAAAATAACAGGTGAGGTGGAGGATGTGATAAAAGAAGTAAAATAATCATCTGCTGCAGCAGCCTTTGCCTGTCCTGTCAGGTAGACTACAGCATATTTGGTGATCCATCCACCGATCACTGCGTAATAAGTCATAATAAGAACAGGTACAAGAAAAGTCAGAATGCCTAAGAATTTCCACTTGGGCTTCATTTCAGCATAAGCACCGATCGCACTTTTCTGAGTGCGGCGGCCGATTGCGATATCAGATGTAAGCAGGGTAAATCCAAATGTAAGTACAAGTATAAAATAAATGATTAAAAACAGACCGCCTCCATCTTTAGCTGCAAGATATGGGAATCTCCATAAATTGCCTACTCCTACAGCACTGCCGGCTGCGGCAAGGACAAACCCGAGCTGTCCTGAAAAATGATTTGATTTCCTTTCCATAATAGATAATCTCCTGTATGATTTATGTTTGCATAAGTACGATAACATATGTTAACATATAAGTAAAATGAATGTTTTTGCTAGTATACATTAAAAAAAGTAATGGATAAAAACAGACAAGAAGTAAGGATCGTAAATGAAGGAAATCAGAGACAGATATGAAATTTTTTTGAAGGTATGTGAGACTGGAAGTTTTTCGAAAGCAGCAGAGGCGCTAAACTATACACAATCGGGAATCAGTCAAGGAACTGGGAGTACAGTTATTTGCAAGAGCTAAAAAAGGTGTAACTCTGACGGATAATGGAAGAATGCTGATGCCTTATATACAGGAGATGACAAATCAGAAAGATAAACTTAGACAGGCTGCTTTTAATATTAATCATAAAATAGAAGGAAAACTCAGAATAGGAAGCTTTTCCAGTGTAACTGCAATGTGGATGCCGGAAGTGATCCATTATTTTAACAGAAATTATCCACAGGTTGAGGTGCAGATCTTTGATGGAAATTATGATGAGATCAGAGACTGGATCATACATGGGCAGGTGGACTGCGGATTTCTGTCTTCGATCGTTGCAGATAATCTGAAGTTTTATCCATTATGTGAGGATCCTCTCTGTGCTGTGATGCAGAAAAATCATCCTCTTGCAGAAAAGAAAAGTGTGAGACTGGAAGAACTGTTGGAGTATCCTTTCATTATAGAGACTCCGGGATGTGATAATGATATTTTGCATTTATTGGAAAGATGTGGGAAGGAGCCAAAGACTTCTTACAGTTTTCGTGATGATACGCTTATTATGGCATTTGTGAAAAATGGGCTGGGAGTGACGATCTCACAGAAGCTGGTTATGAAGGCGTTTGCCAATGATGTAGAGAGCAGACCTCTTGAACCGGGGAGATCCAGAATTATTGGGTTGGCATTTGTAAAAACAATGAACTCGGTTGTGACGAAGATATTGTTGGAATATCTAAAGGGGATGATGTAGTATTTTGCAGTGAAAAGAGTCCTGTTTTATGGCATATATGGCATGAAAATAAAAAGATTGTCAAATTATGGAATTAACTGTTGACATTGTGGCTTTTCGGTGTTATATTAGATGAGCTGTCGGGAATAATTGTTTGTAAGATAAAAACAATTTAAAAAGATTTCTGAAAGAAAAAAGAAATTCCAAAAAGTGCTTGACAACTTAAAACAAACATGTTAAAGTAACCAAGTCGCTTGAACAGAGCTGACAGTCATACATCTGAGGAGCATTTCGAGAAATCGAAAGAGTCCGAAAAACTTTGAAAAAACTTAAAAAAGTGC
>ERZ779890.4249-NODE-4249-length-12058-cov-3.753228_pt1 | contig 12058 bp, 9 predicted proteins | sample MGYA00511553_ERZ779890 | MGnify/ENA primary metagenome ERZ779890 (study PRJEB29588, sample SAMEA2152064) | human gut metagenome | biome: human gut; feature: human-associated habitat; material: faeces | place: Denmark | collected 2008/2010 ...
GGGAAGCCGTATCGGCTCCCGTTACATGTACCAGTTCTTCCGTTACTACGATGCCGACACGCCTCGCCTCTATGAGGAGACCTTCGGGAAGCCATTCCCGCAGCAGCTCGTGGACCTCAAGGACGGCGACGCGGTATTCGTGGACCTTGACGGCAACGGAATCATTAACGCCGACGACATGACCCGCCGCCTCGGCATGACCGACGACCCTCAGTACCTGCTCGGCATCAACGCCGGCTTCATCTGGAGGGACTTTGAACTCAACACCCAGTGGACGGGCGCGTGGGGAGGGAGCCGTATGATCGGCAACTCCTTCCGCATGCCTTTCGTCTCAAGGACGGACGAGACCACCGGAGGATTGCTCCAGTATCATGTGGACAACACCTGGGATCCTGAGCACCCGTCACAGAGCGCCAAGTATCCGAGGGCCACATTCGACCACGGAAAGACCAACAACTATCAGGACTGCGCCCTCTACGAGCAGGACGCCAAGTATCTTCGCCTCAAGACTTTGATGCTCGCCTACAATCTGCGCGGACGTTTCCTCTCCTCTATAGGAGTGAATCGTATGCAGGTGGCTCTGAGCGGCTACAACCTGCTCACTTTCACCCCGTTCATCTGGGGTGACCCTGAGACCAAGGCCAGCACGGACCCTTCATATCCGCTCCAGCGGACTTATACAGTCAGTGTGAGACTTAACTTCTAACAGCGATGAAACACATTTCAAAAGTCATATTGGCAGTCGCGGCGATATTTGCCGCAGGCTTTGCCTCGCATTCCTGCACCGACCCTCTCAAGTTCGGCAACGCGTTCCTTGAGAAGGCTCCAGGCGGCACCGTCACGGCGGACACTGTGTTTACCAATGCGGAGTACACCCGGCAATTCCTTGCGGGCATATACAACAAGCAGTATTATGCCCTGCCGACCAACAGTACCAACAATCCGCCTCAGTGCCTGAACTACTGGAAGGGCATGCCGGAAGCGCTTTCGGACAACTTCCAGCTCTTCTTCCAGAACACCATCGTGGGCAACAAGTACTACACCGGCGCCCTCACTTCTTCCATAGACGGCAAGAACAACGGCAACATCTATCCATACCTCAACGAGTACATCTGGCAGAAGGTGCGCAACTGCTACATCCTGCTCGAGAAGATAGATGATGTGCCGGGGCTTGACGCCGCGGAGAAGGAGCGCATGAAGGATGAGGCCCGCTGTCTTCTGGCCAACACCTACTTCGTGCCGTTCCGCTTCTACGGAGGCCTCCCTATCGTGACGGGGACATTCCAGGGCAACGAGAGTGAATACAACTATCCTCGCGCCAGCGTCGAGAAGACGGTTGATTTCATGGTCGGCCTGCTTGACGAGGTGATTTCGGGAGGCCATCTCCCTTGGGGTTATCCGGGCACCAGCGATGCCGCTTCCGAGACCGGAAGGTGGACCATAGGCGGGGCCATGGCCCTTAAGTGCAAGATTCTCCAGTTCGCCGCATCCCCGCTGTTCAACAGCGACAAGCCATACTGGGACGGGGTCTACACCATGGAAGATTCGTCTCCGGCCTGGTACGGCAACTATGACGTGGCCCGCTGGCAGAGGTTCCGCAAGGCATGCGAGGATTTCATCAACAAGATGAACGCCAATCCTGAGGTCTATCACCTCGTGAAACCGGCAGGCAATACATTTGAGGATTACCGCTATGCGTTCCGTTCATCCTATCTCCTGCAGGGCAGTCCTGAGGTTATCATGAGCGTGCGTGTACACAAGAATGCCAAAGGCAACGACTATGGCTGGGTTAACCTCCGCACCAATGCCCGTTACAGTTACTGCCCGACCCAGGAGTATGTGGAGATGTTCCCGTGGGCCGACGGCACTCCGTTCGATATGGACAAGATGTATGCGGTGGCTCTCAACTCTTACCGGGGCAACGGCGGTGGGGAACTGCTGACCAAAGGTGCGGGAATCCCTCAGGACAAATTGAAAGAACGTATCATCCGTTCTACGGATAAGGATTTGCGTTACTATCTGATGCAATACATAGAACGGAAGAAGGTAATCGAACCGCGTGCGCTCGGCCAGTGGAAATTTGTTCCGGAGGAATGGGCGGCTCCTGCTTCCAAACGCGATTATGAGTTTCTCTTTGGCAAAGTTCAGGAATAATTCGTACCTTTGCAACCCGGATAGAACAAACAAGATAATAAGGACGTGAGAGGATTGAAAAGAACAATATGCGCATTATGCTTGCTGGCACTCTTTGTGGCCTATCAGGCAAGTGTGACGGCTTTCACTCACGTCCACTACGTTAATGGGGTGCTGATTACCCACTCGCACCCTTTCCACAACCAGCACTCACATTCTGCCACTTCGCTGATTGTCATAGGGCTGTTGTCCCACTTCAGTTCGGACAAACCGGACTGCTGCGAAATGTTGCATCCGATGCGTGCTTTGCTGCGGGTGCTCGAAAATGCAACCGACACGCCTGTCGTAAAAGGCAAAACGTGCCGGGTGATTTCACTTCGCGCTCCCCCCTGTTTCGTTACACTTTGATATTTTTCCGCATCAACGTCGGGCATTTGCCATGCCTGCGTTGCCATTGATCGTAACTGTTTAAAATTGGTTTATATCAAGAGCATCTGTTGTTCGGAGCGTATAAGCTGATTGTGTGTATTTACTTAAAAAAGCGATTATTCAAATGAAACATTATATATTGGCGCTGGTGCTTGCCATGGCAAGCATCAACGCAGCTATTGCTGCAAATCCCATCAGGGAAGGCAATATGATTTCCGGCCATGTCCTTGTGAAAGGCTCGGAGGAGAACATACCGTATGCCACTGTTTTGATAGTGGGCAGCGGACAGGGAACGGTGTCTAATGAAGAAGGCCAGTTTGAACTCAAGAACCTTCCGGCGGGCAAATACACCTTGCGCGTATCCGCGGTAGGCTATAAAACACAGGAAAAGGAGATCGAGGTAAACAAAGACTTCACCGCCGTTGTACATTTCCAGATGCAGGAGGAGAGCTTCATGACAGATGAGGTCGTAGTATCGGCCAATCGCAATGAAGTGAGCCGTAAGGCAGCTCCTGTGGTGGTAAACGTGATGAGCACCAAACTTTTTGAAATGGTGAATTCCACCGACCTTGCCAAAACACTCAACTATCAGTCGGGACTGCGTGTGGAGAATAACTGCCAGAACTGCGGCTTTCCGCAAGTGCGCATCAATGGACTGGAAGGGCCTTACTCCCAGATCCTGATTAACAGTCGCCCCATTATCAGTGCCTTGAGTGGAGTGTACGGGCTGGAACAGATACCGGTGAACATGATTGAGAGGGTGGAAGTGGTGCGCGGTGGCGGCTCGGCGCTGTTCGGCGCGAATGCTGTGGGCGGAACCATCAATATCATTACCAAAGACCCTATCAATAATTCCTTTCAGGTGTCGAGCATGTTCTCCAATATGGACGGCAAGTCATGGGAGCAGTATATGGGCGCCAATGTCTCTCTGGTGGCCAAAGACAACTCCTACGGCATCGCTCTTTACGAAAGCTATCGCAACCGCAATCCTTACGACCGCGATGGAGACGGCTTCTCCGAACTGGGCAAGCTGAACATGAATACTTTCGGCTTTCGCGCCTATTACCGCCCTACGCATTTCAGCCGCATCAATCTGGAATATCACACTACGAACGAGTTCCGCCGCGGCGGCAATAAGTTCGACCTCCAGCCGCACGAAACGGACATCACAGAGCAAACCAAGCATATCATCAACAGCGGTGGCTTGAGCTACGACCTCTTCTGGCGTGAATATAAGCATAAGATCTCATTGTACGGCTCCATTCAGCACACCGACCGCAACAGCTACTACGGTGCGCAGAAGGACCTGAACGCTTACGGCAAGACAAACGACTTGACTTGGGTGGCAGGCGGCATGTACGTAGGTAATATGGATAACTGCCTTTTTGCCCCCGCCACTTTTACGGGCGGACTGGAGTATCAGAACAATTCCATGCACGATGTGATGACGGGCTATCACCGCGACATGCAGCAGGATGTCCGCATTGCCAGTGCCTTTGTGCAGAATGAATGGAAGATGAATGTCCTGACCATGCTGGTGGGCGCCCGGCTGGATAAGCACAATCTGATAGACAAGTTGATTTTCAGTCCCCGCGTCAATCTGCTCTATAAGCCTTCCGAGGATTTTCAGGCGCGTCTGACGTACTCCACCGGTTTTCGTGCGCCGCAAGCCTATGATGAAGACCTCCATGTCACAGCAGTGGGCGGTGAGGGTGTGCAAATCAAGCTGGCGGACAACCTGCGCGAAGAGCGTTCCAACAGTTACAGCGGGTCGGTGGACTGGACCACTCATTTGGGACATTGGCAGGCCAACATACTTGTGGAAGGCTTCTATACGGACTTGCGCCATGTTTTTGTTCTTGAGGACATCGGAAAGAACGACATAGGCGATGTTATCAAAGAACGCCGTAACGGCAATGGCGCCCGCGTGTACGGAGCAAACCTCGACGCCAAGATTGCCCATGGCAAGGAAGCGCAGTTCCAGTTGGGCTTTACCGCGCAGCGCAGCCGCTACACCCACGAGGAGGCATGGACAAAAGTGGACGGTGTGGACCTGACTACCAAGCGCATGCCCCGCACACCGGATTATTACGGTTACTTCACTTTCTCGTCTGCTCCGGTGAAGAATTTCGACTTCTCACTGTCCGGCACTTATACGGGCAAGATGATTGTGCCGCACTATGCCGGATATATCGAAAAAGACCGCATGGAGAATACGCCCCAGTTCTTCGACCTCAATCTGAAGCTGAATTATACGTTCGTGCTGCACGACCACATCAAATTCCAGCTGAATACGGGCGTGCAGAACATCTTCAATAGTTTTCAGAAAGATCTGGATAAGGGAGAATTCCGCGATGCCGGTTATTTTTACGGCCCTACACAACCGCGTACATTCTTCATAGGATTTAAAATAATGAATTAGGATAACATTCACGATTTTTAAATTAATTATTTCGCGAATAATCCTATATTTGCCGGCAAAGCACAAGACCAATGAATACAAAACAGATACGCAATGTCGACATATCCGGCATACAACATCTACCTATGATTGACTTTATCGGCAATGATTTTGCTATTTTTGATGATATCAGGGACATTCCTTTTACGCCATATCCCACTCGTCTGAATGCGGCCTGTCTTGCAGTCTGCCGGAAAGGCCGGTGCAGGATGAATATCAATCTGCAGGAGTATGAAATGAGGGAAGGAATGCTCTGCATCATCCTGCCCGAACAGATTGTGCAGCAAGGTGAGCGCTCTGATGATTTCTCCGGCAGCTTTATAGCGGTGTCCAGAGACTTCATGGATGTGGTGATACCCACCATGCAGCAACTGTTCCCCATGTTTTTCATGATAAAGGAGCGGCCCTGCATCAAGGTCACCGCCGAAGAGTTACAGGCATTCGAGGAATATCATTCTTTTCTGTGGAGGAAAGTGAGGCTGAAGGACAATCCGTACCGTAAAGAGATTACGCAGGGATTGTTGCTGGCGCTGTTCTATGAAATCTATGATATTTATCAGGGGCACACAGCGAAGGAACGTACCCCGAAAAGCCGTAAGGAGGATTTGTTTGAGCACTTCATCCGGTATGTATCCGAGGGCTATAAAGAAGAGCGGAGTGTGGCCTATTATGCCGGCAAGATGTTTCTCACGCCCAAGCACCTTTCTACCGTAGTGAAAGAGGTGAGTGGCAAGACGGCGGGCGAGTGGATTGACAGTCTGGTGATTCTGGAGGCGAAAGCCTTGTTGAAATCATCCGAGCAGAGCATTCAGGAAATAGCCGATGAACTGCATTTTGCCAACCAGTCATTTTTTGGAAAGTATTTCAAGCATCATACGGGCATGTCGCCTAAGGAATATAGGAAACAGTAGTGTGAGCGTTCACTATATAACACAGGGCTGAACCGCTGGAAATCCGGTGCGGTTTGCAGTGGAAGCCTTTAAAATAAAGTAGTATGGAAAAAAGAGAAATTGATCTTACCGTTTCCTGTTATGGGAAGGTGAAAGATGTGAAGTATGATGTTGTCATTCTTCCTTGGGGGGCTACCGAGCCTCATAATCTGCATCTGCCTTATCTGACAGACTGTATTCTTCCGCATGATATTGCCGTAGATGCCGCTACGCTGGCATTGGAACGTTCCGGTGTGCGTTGCATGGTGATGCCTCCCGTACCTTTCGGTGCGCATAACCCCGGACAGCGCGAGCTTCCTTTTTGTATTCACACCCGTTATACCACCCAACAGGCCATTCTGGAGGACATTGTAGCTTCTCTTTATGTTCAGGGCATACGCAAACTGGTGATCCTCGGCGGACATGGCGGGAACAACTTCAAAGGGATGATTCGCGATCTTGCCGTTACTTATCCCGACTTCCTGATTATGGCAACCGATTGGTTCAGCATCATTCCCACCAAAGGCTATTTTGAGGCCGACATAGACGATCATGCCGGCGAATCGGAAACTTCTGCCATGATGTACTATCACCCCGAACTGGTGAACCTTGCTGAGGCCGGTGACGGAGCTTCCCGTCCGTTTGCCATCGCTTCGTTGAATGAGAAAGTGGCATGGCCGCCCCGCCATTGGGATAAGGCTACGGTGGATAGTGGAGTGGGGAACCCCAAGAAAGCTTCCGCGGAAAAGGGAGAACGCTATCTCAAGCCGGTTATCGAGAAACTGGCAACGCTCTTTGCGGAAGTCGGACAGCACGATCTTTATTGAGAGGCTTTTCTTCTCTTTCCGCCCTGCCCGGTAATATATAAAAAGGGGGGGGAGGTGTGCCGGAATGATAGTCGAACTTCATTCCCGCACACCTCCCCCTGATTTTTTAGTGCACTTCTAAAAACTAAACCTGCTCCAGAACCCGCCTTTCTTTCTTGGGGGAGCTTCATCCATATTGCGATATAACTCCTCGTATGTCAGTTTCTTCTGAATCATGCGGTATATATCTCCCCAATCGGGCAGGCCGCCTAAATTGCGGTCGTCAATAAAGATATCCGCCTTTACCTTGCGCGAGAAACCATGATGTGCAGCATCTTCCTCTGGATAATCCCGGTTTATGGCATAAAACTCCACGCCCCGTTCCCTGCACCATTCCACAGCTTCTTTCAGAAGTTCTCCTTCGCGTACGGTCCACAGTATCAGCCGGTGATGATCTTTCATCAGCATTTTCAGCGTATCGGTGGCAAAAGGAATTTCGTTTCCTATCTTAGGGTAGCGGTGCTCTACGATTGTGCCGTCAAAATCAATGGCGATGGTCATAGGTCAGTTTTTGATTTATGGTGTTTGTTCCTTTCGGGTTATGTCAGTCAAATCAGAGTGTACCGCCACCGGAATGTTGGTCACTGCTTTGGTTGGTGTACTTTTCTTCAGATCCGGTATAACATTTCAATGCAATTGTGACATTCTTCTTGACGCCGTTTGCCATGATCTTGAAAGTATATGTTTTGGTACAGTATTTGGCTTTGTTCTGATAGTAGAGAATGCTGTTTCCGCTGATGTTGGTCTTCAGGACACGCTCTACGGTATAAACAAGCGGGTTGCCTTCCGTAGACCGGATTTGCGCTTCGATGGCTGCCGCCAGTTTCTCATCCTCTGCACCGGCTGCTTTCAGTGCGGCGGCGGGAGTTGTGGTGTATTCCCATCCTGCTTTGATGGCAACTTTTATTTCAAAATCTTTGATGCCGGATATATTTCCGCTGTTATCCTTTTTTACGGTTTCCGCGCCGTTGGCAAGGTTGGCTTCGCCCACCGTTTCTTTGCTCGTCACTTTTTCGGCCTTTATGCGTGTGGCATATTTTCCGGCAATCGTAGCGCCTGTGGGAATGGTGATTTCATAGTTTCCGTTGTTGAACTTCACTTCCGTATTCAGGTCCTCCCATGCTCTGGTGAGAGTAGCATCCTTCTGAGCCACCATGTTGTCCGGGTCGAAATAGATGGAAACATTCGCACTTGGGTTTGGCGTAGCAATGACGATATCTTTCTTGGCAGTGGCATTTGCCGGTTCTGCCTTGATGGCAATGCTGCTTACTGCCACCTGTTCCACCTCTTTCTTCTCACTGGTGACAGGGGCGGATACATTGGCTTTGGGCTCTTCATAGGCTCCGGCACTGATTTTCACACCCTCATCCACTGCGTTGGCGGGAGCTGTTACAATGGCTGCGGGAGTTTCCGTTTCAGTAGCTGCCGGTACTTCCACCTTCGTTTCCTGACCCGATACGGCTTCTTTAGGGGCAGTATATTCTACGACCTTGCTCATTTTGACGTTGAGCGTCAAAGTGCTGCGGTTTTTGGCGGATGATGCGATGTTCACCTTTGTGCTGAAGTCCTCCAGCTTGCTTGCCTTTACGGTTACGGTGTAGTCACCGGTCTTGCTCAGGGTCAGGTTGTATTTGCCTTGTGCGTCGGTGGTAGCTTTTATGTCATCCGTTATTTTCACTTCCGCACCCTTCACCACACCTTCGGCAGACGACACAACACCTACCAGATAATATTCGGTAGTAGTATCCAGCGGGTCTGGAAGTTGTTCCGGAGTTTTGTCATCTTTACCGCATCCGGCAGCGGTCAGGCAGATTGCAGTGAGCAATACTCCCATTCTGAAAAAGCTTCTCATTTTCATAACTTCTTGTTTTTTAATTAGAGTTTGTACTTGATAATTTCTATTTAGTTTTTCTTTCCTGTTCCTTAATGAGGAAGTGGCGTATATAGTCGGGCTGGTAGAAGTTGCTGCTTCTGTTTTCATCCGGACGTATGTTGTAGCTTTTCCCCATTTGGTCGTTGATGTATTTTCCATGAGACACCATGCTGTATGTCCAGGCAAAGTAGTCGGCGGGTTTTATCCGGAAGGCATGGTTCCGTTTCCATCTTTTTCCGGGCAGAGGTATGGCGAAGTGAAAGCCGCCGTTTATCTCTCCTCCCGTATACAATGCGTACAACCCTATGGCATATTCTCCGAAATGTCGTGTACAGTCACCTCTCACTCCGTAATCTCCATAGATGTAGCGTCCGCCTTGCAAGTCAAATTGCAGGTTGGTGTGGGGCTCATATACGCTTGCTTTGAGAAAGGCATTGACTCTCGGAGTAGTGCTGACGTACCATCCTTCACCGTCCACGATAGCCGAATATACGGTTGTGCCTACCAATGCTCCGAGTTCCAGCCTGCCATTGTCTGTCCGGAACTTCATATCCAGTTGCGCACCCATGCGATTGTGAGTGAAGTTTCCGGCTGTAATTCGCCCGAAGAGGTTGTTTCTGAACCTTACCTCTTGCGACAAGGTCATCACGCCCGGATGTATCTTTTTATATTTCCCATATAGGTTGGCAGCTATGGGGAATACAACTTGCGCTGTCAGTTTTCCACCTTTCCACAGTCCCATTTCTATGGCAGGGCTGAGGTTGACGGCGTAGGTATATAGTTTGTTCAGGCTGTTATTCTTCAAGAACAGTTCGGGATATACGATGACATCCACTTTCCATGCCGAAGGGTTTTCAATTTCCTTTGCGTTTTCTACGGCTTTCATGGCATGGTCGGTATCAATGCTGATGCCCATTTCTGCATACACCTGCATCAGAGAGATCTTTTCTTCCCGATAATCATTCAGCAAGGTGTCCGGCAGACTGATGCATAACTGAGGTATTTGGTTCTCCAATGCAACCAGTTGCAGGCTTTTGTTTACATTGCTTTCCAAACAGGCATCTATCGCTTCTCCTATTCCCTGGTAAGTGCTCCGATACACATTGTTTTCAAAAGTGACGGTTATACATTCTCCGGTCTCTGCATAACGGATATTCTCCATGCCGATAGCTTTCAACTTCTCAGTGACGGATTGGGCGCTGGCTATGGCATTGGGAAGTAAGCAACAAATGGAGAAAAGCAGATATGATATAGAATGTTTTTTCATAAATATCCGTTTCTTTAGTGCAATAGCTTACACTCGTACCGTATTCCGCCTGACACACATTTGAAGTCTCTGGTAAAGATGTGCAATGAGATATGTCTCCATAATCTGGTGGCGGCTCCTATGTTGAATCCGTCGGAATCATATTCTGCCATGAACGCCATTTCCCTGTAAAAGGCGGGAGAGTAGCTGATGCCGCCAAACGGGCCTTTCTGTATGCTCCGGTCGTTTATCGGAATATAATATCCGGCAGTCAATGCAAGCCTGTCCCTTCCGGCTATGGAGAAACTTTTGGTCAATACTCCGTATACGGTACCGAAGTAATTATTTCCCGTATTCTTGAAAGGGTCGTCCACACCGATTACTACTGAAGGATGAAATCTGCCTTCTTTTAGCGGGCGTAGGCGTGCGGTCATTGAACGGTCTTGCTGGAAATATCCTTTTTTTCCGTCATATCGTGTTGTTTTCAACAGGGTGCACCGATAGCTCATCTCCAGTATTGACAGAAATGTTATGTTGATGAAATAATTTCCTGTGTTGAAGTTGAATGGGGTCATGCCATTGGGCAGATAGTTTCCGCCACCCATGAAAGTGCCGGTCTCCTGCATGTCGGCAGTGGGGATGTTCAGTAGGCCGGTGTTGCCTATGGAGTATTGGGCGCTTACCTTAATGGCACAGCACAGCAGACAGCATACAAAAAACTGTTTCTTCAGTTGAAGCATGTGTTATATGATGTAACTTGGTTCTGTAAGTTTTGGAAAGTTTTTCCTGCTTTAAAGCACGCTACGCTATTGCCTATCACATGGGGAAGTTATTTGTGAGGGCATATAATCCTTTTTTAAACTCGTGGCAAAATTAAGACAAATGTATTTAATAAGCAAGGGAAAAAGGGGGAATATTAGTGAGGTGATGCTTAAAGTATTTCATGAATGTAAATATATTGCGTGAGGTATAAATTGTTCAATTAATGATTTTATAGAATTCATGTTTACAATATAGATATGTTGTAATCACTTATTGTGTGGCTATAATCTCTTACTTTGAATTATATTTGGGGGCATACAAATAGTAAGCTAACTTTAGAGAGGGATTCTTTATATTATCAACATATTTCTTACAAGCACTATATAGTAAGTGCTTATTTACGAAGATTATTCAATAAGTTCAAAAACAGAATATTAGTATTACTAAAATAAATTCATGTATAATACTTGCTCTATTATTGGTGCCATGTCATAATATCTATACTGTCCTAGACGACCACCAAAGATGACATTTGCTTCTTTTTCCGCAAGCTTACGATATTTTTCTGCTAAGGTATTATTGCGTTCATTATTCACAGGATAATAAGGTTCCATACCTTCTTTAAACTCTGTGGAATATTCTTCGCTGATAACAGTTTTGGGACAATCATATACTTCTTGGCCAAACATCTCGAAATGTTTATGCTCAATAATGCGGGTGTATGGCTCATCGTGTGAAGTATAATTAACAACTGCGTTCCCTTGATAATTTGGTGTGTCTTCTATTCTTGTTTTAAAAGAGACCGTACGCCAATCAAGTTTTCCAAGTTGATAATCGAAATATTCATCAATAGCACCTGTATATATTAACTGTTTTGCTATGTTTCGCCAATTATTTTTATATTCGGACTTGAAAAAATCAACATTAGTTTTACATTCAATACCATCTAGCATACCGTTTATTAATTTATTGTAACCACCAATAGGAATTCCTTGGTATTTATCATTAAAGTAATTGTTATCGAATACTAAACGTACAGGAAGACGTTTGATGATAAAGGCAGGAAGCTCCGAGCATTTACGTCCCCATTGCTTTTCTGTATATTCTTTGATTAGTTTTTCAAAGATATCTTTTCCAACTAGAGTTAGGGCTTGTTCTTCTAGATTCTGTGGCTCTCTTCCTTTCTGGGCTGCAATAGCTTCTGACTTCTGCTCGTTTATTTTTGCAAAAGCTTCTTTTGGAGTTAGTACCCCCCACATTTGATAAAAGGTATTCATATTGAAAGGAAGATTAAACAACTTTCCCTTATAGTTGGCAATGGGACAATTCGTATATCTATTAAATTCTACAATGGAATTG
>ERZ779890.4251-NODE-4251-length-12054-cov-4.665805_pt1 | contig 12054 bp, 11 predicted proteins | sample MGYA00511553_ERZ779890 | MGnify/ENA primary metagenome ERZ779890 (study PRJEB29588, sample SAMEA2152064) | human gut metagenome | biome: human gut; feature: human-associated habitat; material: faeces | place: Denmark | collected 2008/2010 ...
ATGTTCTGTTCGGTCGGAAAACAGGTCGAACTCCTCGCAGAAATTCTGGAATGCTTCTCGTCCGGTGGTAAAGGGCTTGTTGAAACATTTCTGATGCTTAGCAATCTTGCCGTTGACCGCCAGTGCAGCGGTTACTGTAACACTGGGATACGGTTTTTCCACTGTCTGAATGTCTGTGATGATGCCGATAAATGTGCCGTCTGGGTAGTTGCAAGTGTCTTTCATTGAAAAAATCTCCTTTGTATTGATTTGCAGTTTTTTCTGCCTTTATAGTATACCATGCCAAAAATCCATTTTGTAAAAACGACTTTGCAGGAGGCGATCGTGTGACGGAAGAAGAATTGTATGCAGGTGCAGGTGAGGTTACCAGAAAGTGTTTGGATGACATTCTGGAATCTGAGTATGGCTTTGTGCAGGACGATGAAGAAACTTACACATCGGAGTACCTGCTGACTTATCCGTGCAAAACATTTGCAGAGGGCTTGACGGATACGCTTTTACAGCATGGATTTTCCGGACAGGCAGACTCTGGCTATCAGGATGAAGAGTCTATGCGCAGACAGGCGGCAGCCAATTATATCCAGAGTGGTCATTATCGTGAGGCTATGAATGTTCTGCAGTCACTTTTACAGAGGAACGGACAGTGGTATTATCTGTCTTCCATGGCAAACATGGGACTTGGAAATAACGTAAATGCATTGAATGATATTAAGCAGGCTATCCGTCTGGAACCGGATAATGTACAGTATCAGATGGTTTTGCAGCAGATGGAAGGCGGAGGAAACTGGTATCAGGAGATGCAGAATCCTTTTGGAGGTATGCCGACAGGCGGTGATGATTATTGTATGAAGCTGTGCCTGGCAAATATGGCATGCAGTCTGTGTTGCCCGGGAAGCGGCATATTTTGCTGCTAAAACGTTATTGTTCACTCTGTTCTCAGTAACGTAGTCAAAATTCATTCCAGATTGCCTGCGGCAATGGAATTTTGGTAATAATTGGATTGACAATTAAAAGTGAAAATATTACTATAGTAAAGTGATAATGTGCAACTGTAATAATATACAACAGTTGCGAACATATAATTAAGGTTACAGGAGGAAATCATAATGAGTATTCGTATTGGTATTTTAGGCTACGGCAATCTTGGCCGCGGTGTAGAGTGCGCAATCAAACATAATCCGGATCTGGAGCTTGTTGCTGTATTTACACGTCGTGCTCCGGAAACTGTTAAAATCCTTACAGAGACAGCAGCGGTATATTCTGTCAATGATGCCGAAAAAATGAAAGATAAGATCGATGTACTTATCATCTGTGGCGGAAGTGCAACAGATCTTCCGAAACAGACACCGGAATATGCGAAGATGTTTAATGTAATTGACAGCTTTGATACACATGCAAGAATTCCTGAGCATTTTGATTCAGTAGATGCAGCTGCAAAAGAAAGCGGTCATATCGGAATTATTTCAGTGGGCTGGGATCCGGGAATGTTCTCACTGAACCGTCTCTATGCAAATGCAATCCTTACAAACGGAAAGGATTATACATTCTGGGGCAAGGGTGTAAGCCAGGGACACTCAGATGCAGTACGCCGTATCAAAGGCGTAAAAGATGCAAAACAGTATACAATTCCTGTTGAAGCAGCACTGGAAGCAGTAAGAAACGGAGAAAATCCGGATCTTACAACAAGACAGAAACATACAAGAGAATGCTTTGTAGTTGCAGAGGAAGGTGCAGATCTGGCACAGATTGAGAATGATATCAAGACTATGCCTAACTATTTCTCTGACTATGACACAACTGTACATTTTATTTCTGAAGAAGAACTGAAGCGAGATCACAGTGGAATCCCACATGGCGGTTTCGTGATCCGATCCGGAAAAACGGGCTGGAATGATGAGAACAATCATGTGATCGAATATAGTCTGAAGCTGGATTCCAATCCGGAGTTTACATCTTCTGTACTTGTTGCATATGCAAGAGCTGCATATCGTATGAATAAAGAAGGACAGAGTGGTGCGAAGACCGTATTTGATGTGGCACCTGCTTATTTATGTGCTGCTGATGGTGCTGAATTAAGAAAGCATCTGTTGTGATCAGGGATATAAGATAATATTCTGTCTGTTGAAAAAATAAAGAGAAAACAGGTATACAGGTTATATTTCACAGTGTTATCTTGTGAAAAGAGACAAAGTATTTGTGGACTTTGTCTCTTTTTTTATGGAATAGACTGTGAAAAATTAGTGAATGTTTAACAGAATTTTACTTGTCTGTTGACGGGATATTTAAAGTGTAATATAATAGAGTCATAGAAACGTAACAACATTGTAAAAAACTTTGTTAAACCTTAGAGCGTATCTGAGAAGTATGTGAGATATCAGAGCGATACCCACGATTCATACTTTTCAGACACGCTCTGATAATGAAAAAAGAAAAGGAAGGTATGTATGCAAAACGTAAACAGGAAGTTTAAAATCTGGGGGGCACTTCTGTTTCTGCTGTTTTTTGCTGTGGGAGTTTCCATGTATTTTACTGCGGCAAATGTACAGGCTGCAACGAAAACAGGTTTTGTAACTATTAACGGAGATTCATACTACATAAATGAAGATGGCTCTAAACAGAAGGGTTGGCTGGAACTTGAAGGAAAGAAATATTACTTTAACACAAAGACCGGTGTTCAGGTAAAGGGCTGGGTTACTGACAGTAAAGGACGAAAGAGATATTTCAGTAAACAGGCTGGTATCATGATGACAGGCTGGGTCACTGATTCAAAGGATCAGAAAAGATATTTTGATCCATCTACCGGATTCATGCAGACGAAATGGCTGACACTGAAGGGAAAGAGATATTATTTCTACAGTAACAGTGGAGTGGCTGCCTGCAAGACATTCCTTACAGACAGTAAGAAAAATACCAGATATTTTACAAGTGCATGTTATATGCTTACCGGCTGGACAAAGAATTCCAGCAATGAATACAGATACTTTGAAACTGAAGACGGAATTATGGCAAAAGGTTTCCAGACACTGGATGGAAAGAAATACTACTTTAATACAGGCAGCGGCAAGATGGCTGTAGGCTGGACGACAATTGACGGAAATAAGTATTATTTTGATAAGGAAACCGGTGTGATGGCTACCGGAGATGTAACAATTGATGGACAGAAATACCATTTTAATTCCAATGGTATATTGAGCAATACTACAAGTCCGACCGGTTCCAGAACAATCAAGAATTATCTGGCAGGTGCATTACAGCCTGTTGGTCAGGCTCTGTACGTATGGGGTGGCGGATGGAATGATTCCACCAGAAAAGGAACAAGTCAGACAATGACTGATTTCTATAACAGTCAGAGCAGCAGTTATGATTACAATAACTACAGAGATCTCAGCACAGCCAACAGAGCAAAAGGTTTTGACTGTTCCGGTTTCGTAGGATGGTCAGCTTATCAGGTAATGCAGAGTAAGTCCGGTGTAGGAAGCGGATATACGGTAGTTTCCGGTGAGATTGGTTCTTATTATAAGTCTATGGGCTGGGGAAGTATTCTCACTCAGGCGAATCTGGCAAGTGATGACTGGACAGTATATCCCGGAGATGTGGGATATGACAGTGGACATACATGGATCATTCTCGGACAGTGTGCTGATAAGAGTGCAGTGATCGTGCATTCTACCCCGAATGCAGGTGTTCAGATTGCAGGTACACCTACTCCGTCCGGTGGTTATTCCAGTCAGGCGATTGCACTGGCACAGAAGTATATGTCAAGATATCCGGGATATACCAAGTATGATTATCATACTTCATCTGGTAACTATATCAGAAGAGGTAATTATCTGAGATGGAATAGAAGTACGCTTTCTGATCCGGATGGATATATGAATATGACCGCAGACCAGATCCTTGCAGATCTGTTTAGCTGAGAAGTGAATAGTTAAGAAAATGGAAGCAGCTTTCGAATGAGGAGGCTGCTTCTTTTTTTGCGTTCTGTAGTAATTCCATAAATAATGCAAACAATCCAGTCCACTATAGCGTGAAGTCCTGCTACGTTACTGTCCACTCCGTTCACAGCAGCTTTACTGATACATAGCATTCAAAAACATTGGCTTAATCGCAACTACCTCATCATATTCTTCCTGCGATACTTTCACATCACTGTTCAATGCTTTGAGATCTTCCTTGACAATTTCAAGTGCCTGGCCTTTTTCTTCTGCACGTCCCTGTTCGATCACTCTCTGCATCCGTTTCAGTACCGTCGGGTGAGCATATCTGGCAGGGACCGGAAAATCCGGATAACCTTTAACGTAATCTTCCATTTGCTTTCGTGCCTGTTCATCCTGGCTCATGATTGCTTTTCGATTATTACGTGCCGTTGGCAGAACACTGAAACCGGCAAAAGTAAAAACAGCAGCGATACCAAACAAAAGAAAGTATACTGCAAAATCATTGTGTACAATAAATGAATAAATTCCTGCCGCCACTGCTACAAATCCCAGCATAGTAATTGCCATTGCCACCCAGCGATAGCTTGGGCTTGTGCACTGATAGGTCCGTCGTCTTCCCGCCGCCCGGCTCAGATTCTCACTTAACTGAGGTTTCTGGTCCAGGTAATCAATGGCCCTCTGAAGCTTTGCCACTTCTTTTTGTGACTGAGTGGTTATTTCCGGTCTGGAACGCAGCTCCCGTTCTTTCTCTGCTTTCTGCTTTTCCAGCTTCGCTTCCGCGGCCTCACTGAGCAGCCGTATCTGTGGCTGCTCAGCTGAAAGCAGTTTCAAAAGATCATCTACCTGATTTTCATATTTGAAATTGCATTGTTTCTGCTGTCCGTCATCATACTCCACAACCAGATACGGAATACTGGCAAACATTCCTTTTCCAGAAAATCCACCCTTACTCATAGCCACGCGTTTAAAGACGCGTCGGACCGCCGTAAAAGGAATATAATAGCACCTGTCTACATAAAAGCTGTTCAGGTAAATTGCTTTCTTTCCGATCCCACAGGGGCCGACCTTACGACAGGATTTTCTGTCTTCCTCAAGTTCCGGTGCCGGAAGCTGAGATGTACTAAGTGGATGTGGTTTAAAAATCATGATATCAGACCTCACTTAAAATAGTTTCAGGCAGCTGCATGTTTCTTCGCTGCGCGAAGGAAAATAACAAGAAGTACGATTGCAAAAATAATACCTATCGGATAAGCTACAGCTGTATTATAAACAACTGCGCCTTCTGCCGTTTTGGAATTGATCAGACCGCCAAGACATTCCGGTGCAAGGATGAAATATGTACTGGAAACTGCACTCATAAAAGTGGCCGGAACTGCTGTGATCCAGAAGTTTTTCTTTTCACTTACCAGATACATGGATGCTGCCCAGAGAACGATCATTGCAAGTGTCTGGTTTGTCCAGCTGAAGTATCTCCATACGATTGCATAATCCAGATGTCCGACAAATGCTCCGACCGCCAGAAGCGGAACACATAACATCAGACGTTTCTGCATCTTATTCTGATCAACTTTGAACCAGTCTGCCAGTACCAGACGGGCACTACGGAATGCAGTATCTCCGGAAGTGATCGGGCATACGATAACTCCGATCATTGCAAGTGCAACACCGACACCGCCCATAGTCTTAATACATACATCATAGATTGCTGCTGACTGACCATTTGCAAGAATATCATTCAGACCTGTACTCAGACCACCTGTGATTTTATAAATAGAACATCCTGCTGCTGCCCAGATCAGTGCGATCACACCTTCTGCAACCATCGCACCATAGAATACGAAATGTCCCTGTTTCTCAGATTTCATACAACGTGCCATCAGTGGTGACTGTGTAGAATGGAATCCGGAAATAGCTCCACATGCTACGGTAATGAACATAAAGCTCCAGATCGGCTTTCCTACCGGATGCATGTTAGTGAAATGCGTCCATATCTCAGGAATCGTATAATTCGGATTCGTGAAAATACCAACGATAACACCGACTGCCATAACGATCAGGCAGATACCGAACAATGGATAGATACGTCCGATGATCTTATCGATTGAAATAAATGTTGCAACAAAGTAATATGCAAGGATGATCCAAAGCCATACTTCCGGGTTAGCCAAGGCTCCCGTCACGCCTTTATTGCCAAGCAATGTAACGATCAGCCCCGCCGGTCCTACTGCAAATACCGTACCAACCATGACCAGAAGTACAACGCTGAATACACGCATCACATTCTTCATTACATTTCCAAGATAAATTCCGCACACTTCGGAAATAGATGCTCCGTCATTTCTTTCAGAAAGCATACCTGAAAAATAGTCATGTACACCACCTGCAAAAATCGTACCGAATGTAATCCACAGGAATACAACCGGTCCCCACAATGCTCCCTGCATAGCTCCGAAGATTGGTCCCAGACCAGCAATATTCAGCAGCTGTACCAGAAACAATTTCCACTGTGGCATTACCACATAATCGACACCGTCATTGATCCGAACCGCCGGTGTCTCTCTGTCATCCGGTGCAAAAGTGTTCTCAACCACTTTACCATAGACAAAATACCCTCCTATAAGTAGCGCCAAGCAAATGATAAAACTAATCATACCAACACCTCCAATGTCTTTCATTTCTTAACATTTCCTTAACCTACCTTCATTATAGGATTTTATGTATTTTTTCAAGTGTTTTTTGATTTTTTTCATCTATTTTGTACAATTCGACGAATGTTTTTATCTCATTCCAAGTTTCAACGCCTTTTTCGGACACGCACTCACACATTTTCCACAACGGATACATTCCGCAGAATCCGGTGTCTTTACCGGATCCACATCCATCGGGCAGACATGCGTACATTTACCACAATGTATACATTTTCCCATATTCACATCCATATGAAAAAGGCTGACTTTATTCAAAAGTCCATAAATTGCTCCCAGCGGACACATCACCTTGCAGAAAAACCTGCAGATACTCAAACATCCCACCAGTGTGATCACCAGGATTACCATTTTCACGGAAAATAATGTCCCGATCACACGGCGCAGTTCCGGATGTGTGGAAAGGAGCGGGATTCCTCCCTCCAGTGTTCCGACCGGACAGATATATTCACAGAATGCCGGCGCACCGCTTCCGACGGCATTCGTCTTTACAACCGGAAGCATCAGCACAAATACAACAAGCAGAATATATTTGATCCAGGTAAATCCCTTCCATAATTTCTTTTTCGGAAATGGGACCTTATATAAAAGTTCCTGTATCAGCCCGAACGGGCATAAAAAACCGCAGACCGCACGTCCCAGAACGACTCCGAATGCCAGAATCATCCCCCATACATAGAAGCTCGTCTTAAAATCGATCGAACCGTTCACTGCCTGCATCGCCCCGATCGGACATGCCGTTGTTGCCGCCGGACAGGAATAGCAGTTCATTCCCGGATTGCAGAAACTTTTCCATTTTCCCTTATACAATCTCCCATCCAGAAAATTGCCAAGATATAGATTGGAATAGCCAAATGCTGCAACCTGTATCATTTTTCGTTTTATCTCAAATGTTACTTTTCTCATCATTATTTCTTTATCCAAGACCGATACATTCCAGGCACACATTGACTGCTTTATTCAGTACGATGGATACTTCTCCTCTGTATATTCCATATATGATCATCATAACCGCCACAACCAATATTGCTCTGGCAATCAGACGTCTTGTTATTTTTTGATTACTTTCCATTCAGATAATCCTCTACCGTCTGTTTATACGCATCGACATCCGCTCCGGCAAATGGTTCACCGATGATCTTTCCCGTACTGTCTACAAAAAATGTCGTCGGTACGCCGACCAGATTACTGATCATATCGTCAAATTCTTCCGTTGCGATCAGGTGCTGATAATCCGCTCCTGTCTCCTTAATGATCTTTTCCGCCAGTTTATACTGGTCACTTCCTTTTTCATCTACATCCACCAGAAGCCCGATCAGGTTCACATTATCCGGAAGTTCTTTTTTCCACTCTGCCAGTTCCGGTAATTCATCAATACATGGATTACAGTACGTTGCCCAGAAATTCACGACCGTCAGGTCATAGTCTGCAAAGGTATCATTCGTCACTTTATTTCCATCCATGTCTGTCGTCGAAAACTCCGGCATATTTACAGGAAATCCGTTTTCACTGGTTTCCTGCTCTCCCGAACTGCTATCACTCTTTCCTGTCTTATTGCCTTCTTCTGATGTATCTGCACTTTTCGTTGGACCCGATGAGTCACCCGAAGAACTGTCTTCTGAAGAACTGCATGCCCACAGTCCAAGACACAGCATTCCCGCCAGACAGAGTGCGCTTAATTTTTTCATTCTTTTCTTCATATCTTATACTTTCCTTTTATCCATATTTCGAAATTATCATCTATAGAATATCACAATTTGGCGGTTCAAAAAAGAGAGATGTTACCGAAGTAACACCTCCCTTCTATTCATCACTTTTGTAATCCGGATTGCTCCGGCTTATACATAACTAATATGATTATTTTGCAATTCCGTCAGCATAAGCTGAGAATACAGCATCCAGTGTATCAGCTTTTTCGCTGTAAGCTGTGATAGGAGCTGAGATTCCGTCTTCGTCTGTTGCATCTTTGTTGAATGAGAATACAAATGGTGACTTGATAACCGGAACAGTCTTCTCTTCACCGGCATCATTCTTGTATGTCAGGCTTGCACCATCAGCACCGTTCTCGAACTCTTCTGTTGTAAGATTCGTAAGAGAGTTCTCGATCAGAGTTGTGTACATGAAGTTGATGCTGTCGCTCTTCATGATATCGCCTGTGTTCTTATATCCCCAGTCATCCTCGCTGATCTTTCCGTCAACATATGGATCCCATAAGTATACATTTACATCCTTTTCTACTGCCTTAGCATTTACATCAGCGATCTCGTTCTGTGTAGCTTCATCGTATGGTCCGCCTACCATGTAGATAGCATTTCCATCCTGCTGTAACAGCCATGCAAACTGACGATATGTTACAGTCTTGATGTTAACCTTCTCAGCATCCTTAAGAGCCGGGTAGTTTTCACGAACGAAGTCTTCTTTTGAATACTCTGTGAATTCGATGTTGTTGTCATTGATGAAGTCGAACATCTTCTTCATCTGTGCATTGTATTTCTTTGTGCAGTAATGTTTTACAGGATCTCCATTCTTATCTGTAACTTCATTACCTTCTTCGTCATACTCTTTTGTGTATACACCGTCTTTGTCACGCTCTACCATCTGCTCGAACGCATACATTATAGGGTATTTATCAGCGTTGTCTTCTTTGTCGCTGTAGTTTGTTGTATTGTCTTTGTTGTAGATAAAAGCGATTGGCTGCTGGATTCTTCCAACTGTCTCTGTCTCACCTTTTGCATTTGTGTAAGAGATTGCTCTCTCTGTTGTTGATGGGAACTCAATCCAGTCATCAATGTTTGTCAGGTACTGTTTTACAACTTCACCATACATGTAGTTGTAGTTTACACCTGCATTTTCACTTCCGTCAGACATACGGATGAATGTGTTACCATTCTCGTTGTCATCCAGGTTGAAGTCATATGTGTAGATTGTATCGATACCATTCTCTTTTGCATACTTTGTAAGAGAAGGTGTCATAGCTCTTGTGTTGTGGCACCATGATCCGCAAAGTGCGATCATGTATGTTCCTTCTTTCTGGAACAGATCGATCAATTCATCATATGTGATATCTTCATATACTACTTCATCAGCACTCTTGAATGTCTTGATTCCCTGACGCGGTTTGTCTTTTAAGGAGTTTGTGTTGAATGTGTTAAAGTAATAATCTGGCTCGAAGTTGTAATCTGTTGCAGATAATGCTTTTGTTGTATCTGCTTTTTCTTCTGTTTTCTTGCTGTCGTCTGAGCTCTTGCTGTCAGAAGATGAGCTTCCGCATCCTGCAAGTAATGCAGCTGACATAGACAGCGCAAGTAAGCATGAAAGAACTTTTTTCTTCATCTTTTTTCTCCTTTTTTGTTGAAATAAACTTTTTCATTTACATTTTCTTAGCACATCGGAGGTGCTTCACCTGCATCATCGCTTGATCCTGATCCACCGTCACTGCTATATGTAGCTTCCAGATCCAGAAGATCCTGATAATTCTCGATGTTCCATTTCTCATCAGCCGGCACATAAGTATCTACTGCTTCACGTGCTTCTTTTACAGCATCTGCTGCACCATCCTGCTTCTTGTCAGCAAGAGAAGCCTGTTTGATCATAAGTCTTGCATAATTAAGTCTTGCTTCCTTATATGTCTTCAGGTTTGTGATCTTCTCTTCCAGATTCTGGTTCGGATCCAAAGCCTGATAATATTCCGCCGCCTTTTTGAATCTGTCGATACTGTCGTCATTTAATTTCATATCACCAATCTCATCGATTGCTGTGATCGTTCTTGTTACAGAATACTTTGTTGATACTACAGAGAGACCAAGGAAAATGACAGCTAACACGATCAGTACGATTGTAGACTTTTTCAATTTCATTATGCGTTCTCTCCTTTCTTTTCTTCTGCATTAAATATATTGTCATCCAGAGTTCCCATCTTTCTGGCAACGATTGCTGCAGTTACATTACCTGCAGTTACATTGTCAAATGTACGGATCATATCTGAAATGTTGTTGATCGGTACTAAAAGTACGATCGCTGCGATTGGAAGGTTGACTGCTTTGAACACTGCCATAGCAGATACCACTCCGATACCAGGTACTCCTGCACTTCCGAGTGAAAGGATCAGGCAGACAACAGCTAACATTACATAGTCAGATACTGTCCACGCAATACCCATCGCATTGGTATAGAAAATAGCCAGAAGAATCGGCCATACACATGTACATCCCGGCATACCGATGGTTGTACCAAGGGATGTTGTAAAGTTCGAGATTTCCTCATCGATACCAACACTCTTTCTCTGACACTCAATAGAGGCAGGGATTGATCCAACACTACTTGAAGTCGTAAATGCTGTGATCTGTGCCGGAAGAATCTTCTTGAAGAATTTAAGCGGGCTGAGTTTTGCAACACACTTAATAATGATTGCATTAAATCCATAGCTGTGTACCAGACATACCACATAGATCATAACGACCAGAAGTACCAGCTGTACGAGGGATTTCTTATCCTCGAAGATCTGACTTGCAGATCCTGCTACCAGACACAAGACTGCGAATGGTGTCAGGTCAATGACAAATGCCAGAATACGATAGATAATGTTCTTCAGTGCTTCTACAAGGTTCTTGAATGCGGCTACTTTTTCTTCTCCCTCTTCTGATGAGATTCCAACATATGCTACAGCTACAGCGATAGCAATGATGATGATCGCAACGACGTTATCATTGGAAAGATCTCCGATTACGTTCGTTGGGAAGAATTTCAAAATAACCTGGTCAAATGATGTTGCAAGTTCTTCATAAGAACTGATTGTGCTGTCACTTACTGATGCGATATCAGCAAATACAGCCTCTGCCCCTTTTCCGAGTCCTGTAATGGCTCCAAAAATATATGACAGAACAATTGCTGCTGCAGATGAAGCCAGAAGCCAGAGTACAGAAGTAAGTCCGATACTCTTCATCTTTTCTTTACTATTTAAAGAAATAAAACCTGACATGATAGAGATCAGGATAACCGGTGCCACCAGAGCAGTAATTACGTTGATGTAAATGTCACCAATCAAATCAACCCAGACAAGATAACTGTTGTTATCAGATGCAAATACGAGACCGATCACGGCTCCCATTACCATACTGATCAGAACAACGAATGTCCAGTTGATCTTCATCGCTAACTGATTCAAAACTTTGAACAGCAATAATGTTATGGCTAACACAAGAAGTGCTATCCAGTTAACACTACACAGTAAATCCATTTTTCTTTTCCCCTTTCCTTAAGATTACCGTCCACCAGTGTAACATTTTTTTAACAATTAAGGAAATAGAAAATATTAATAAATAAAGCCATTTATAAAGTTTACCTATAAATAGCTTTATTTATATTAGTGGATTAAAGTGTTGAATTGTCGATAAAAAATAAATTTATCATAA
>ERZ779890.4253-NODE-4253-length-12045-cov-6.789158_pt1 | contig 12045 bp, 9 predicted proteins | sample MGYA00511553_ERZ779890 | MGnify/ENA primary metagenome ERZ779890 (study PRJEB29588, sample SAMEA2152064) | human gut metagenome | biome: human gut; feature: human-associated habitat; material: faeces | place: Denmark | collected 2008/2010 ...
CCTGCCGGTCGACGATCCTCCCCTGCCCGAAGAGACGCCCAAAAAGAGTGTAAAGCGCTCTGCGCCCATGCGGCCGGATGTTTTTGTGGAGAACAGCCGCAGGCAGGCAAAGCCGTCCGCAGCGCCCGCGCAGGAGTCGGAGGCCGCGGAAGCGCCCGCCGCCGCGCAGGCAGAGCCGGAGGTGCATACCGACTACAAGTCGCAGTTTGACGCGCTGATCGCCGACCAGCCGGAGCCGCCCGCGAAGGCGGCGGAGCCGGAACCGGAAGAAGAACCGGCTCCCATCCCGAACGTCATTCCCATGACACAGCCGCGGCAGATGCCGCCGCTCATCATCGACCATTTTGACGCACCCAAACCTGAGCCGCAGCCCGCCCCGGCCCCGGAAGAACCGCTTCCGCCGCTGCAGACGCCGGAGCAGCCGGAAAAGCTCAAAAAGGCGGACGTGCAGCTCGAGGCCGCGCAGATCGCGCAGCAGATCACGCAGCAGGAGCCCGCAAAGCCCGAGTATCAGTTCCCGCCCGTCGACCTTCTGAAGGCCGGGAGCGGTCAGGCGCACGACGGCACCGAGGAAATGCGGCAGAATGCGGAGCGGCTAAGCGATACGCTGCAGTCGTTCGGCATCGAGGCGCACATCATCAACGTCACGCGCGGCCCGTCGGTCACGCGGTATGAGCTGGAGCTGCAGCGCGGCGTCAAGCTCTCGGAGGCCACGAATCTGGACTCAACGGAGATTTTCTCCAAATAAAGCTGATTGCGCCGGCTGCCTCCGGCGGCCGGCGCATCTCCCGGAGGGTATGCAATGAGATTTCAGATCGACACGGTGCAGTGCAGAGAACTGCTCGTACAACTGACCAACGGATGCGCCGCACTGGAGCAGGCGAAAAAAACGCCCGATATGTGCGGCTGCAGCTGCATACTCAGACCTGTGATACGCAAATTGATGCGCTGAATCGCACAGAGCAGCAGCTTGAACTGTTGGAGGCGCAGCTGAACCGTATGGTGCAAAGGCTGTCTCAGCTTGCGGACAAATATGAAGCGTGCGAAGCGTCGGTACAGTCAGACATCCGGCAGCTGCCCGATGCAAATCTGTTCGAGCAGACACTCCTGCAAGCGCCTCGCCCAGGCCATGACCCGCTACTCTTTTTTAGGGGTCTTAATTTTTACCGAAGTCCGCGTGTTCCTGCTTTCTCGCACCTCGCTCTGTATGAGCTTGCATGGATATCGCCCCGCCGGTATTTCCGCCTTCCGTCCGTTCCGATTCGTATCCATGAATTCCAGTCGAACCGGATGAAACGCTCAGAGTATCAGTTTATCATCAATGATCCGATCTCCATCCCACCAATCGGCATCCTTGCCCTTCCGGGGGATGCAGCGCCGCAGCCGTGGCTGACAAATGCCGTTCTGCACCATCTACAAACGCAGACAGAATCTTCATATGCGGAGGAAGAACATGAGCATCTATAAAGTTGACACCGAATCGATCATCGCTCTGTCCCGTTTGCTCCATGTGGGCGCAAATGCGGTCGACCAGACAATGCGGCAGTCTGCTGCACCCGCGCTCAGAAAGATCGTATTCCAGCGCGGCGCAGATGTGTTCGCAACAGCGCAGCGTCTGGCCGACGCGCTCCGCCGCATGAATACCTTGAAGAATGATTTGAATATCATGGGCGACGCATTGAAGGTTGTAGCAGAAGAGGCCTATAACAGCGACGGAAGCGTCTTTGCGCTCTTTCAGGGAATACCGGTCTGCGTTGCAACAAACCAGCAGATCGTTCAGTTTGACTATACCGCTATGTTTCTTGACAATCGGAACCCCAAGGTTGATGCGCTCCTGATTGGCTGGGCCAGCAACTGGATTGAAAACATGAAGGGCGTTGTTGCGAACGGATTGAACAAGCTTGGCGTCAAAGTTGCGTTGTGGGACACAATTCCGGAGGAAATGATCCGGGACAGCATCGATTCCCTGCTTGAACAGCTAGAGAAGGATTCCATAGAGGGTGGATATGATAACAGCAAATTCGATGAAGCCTATGGTATGTATCGGAAATTTCTGTCACTCGGCATTGAAATCGAGGATACATCCATTCAGGAACTCATGGGCCGATCAACAGACGAATTTACGGAAAACGAATATCTGCAGCTTCTCGTCAAAAAAGAGAACCTGTCCTTCATGAAAGAGATTTCCGATCAGCTGGATGCCGGTTTTGCGGAATATGACGCGCTTAAACACACAATTGGCCTGGCCGATGAAATCAAGCAGGAGTTGGCCAGAAACTATATTGCCCGCACAAAAAACCTGCTGGCAATCAAGCAGGCGCTTCTGGACACGGGCTATGACAATGAGACCGTTAATCGGACGATCGATGAAATGCTGCGTGAATACCAGGACAGCTATCTTCGCGCAATCAAGATGACATTGTCAAAGGTCGCGGATAAAGGCATCGATAAGGCGATGGGCAAGGCTGGATTGCTAAAGCTTTTCCTCTACACCGTAGACGAAAGCAACCGTCTTCTTGGAACGACAAAAACAGTCAACCATTTGAAATCGGTATACGCAACCGCATCGTACTCCTATGCGTTGGTTGAAAAGTTTAACCAGTATGCACAGATCATCCGTTCCGGGAAGTATACGCAGGCAGACATTGATCAATGTAATCAATATTTTGAGCTTGCCCGGCAGGCCAAAATTCAGGAATATCAGGCAATCGTTGACTTTACAAACGAGCAACTCAGCAGTATCAGTATTGCTACAGCGCAGAAAAAAGCAGACGCCCGGCAAATGATTCAGGAAATCGAAGCCGAAATAGACATTGGACAGAGCGCGGAAGCCGCCGAACAGCAGCGCCGTGGAGCGCAGCTTCTCCCCCGCCGCGCCGTTTTTTTCTGTTGCGCCCGCCATCAGATCTCGAAGAGTTCCTTTTCCTTGGCGGCGGTGAGCTTATCGACTTCCTTGGTATAATCGTCGGTCAGCTTCTGCATGTCCTTTTCCAGATCCTTCAGATCGTCCTCGGTGATCTCGCCCTTTTTCTGTTCCTTCTTGAACTTGTCCATCGCGTCGCGGCGGATGTTGCGCACGGCGACCTTGGCTTCCTCGCCGTACTTGCGCACCTGCTTGGCGAGCTCCTTGCGGCGCTCCTCGGTGAGCTGCGGGAACACAAGACGGATGACGCGCCCGTCGTTCTGCGGGTTGATGCCGAGCTCGGAGGTGAGGATCGCCTTTTCGATGAGCTTGAGCGTGCTGCCGTCCCACGGCTGGATGAGCAGCGTGCGCGCATCGGGGCTGGAAATGGACGCGATCTGGCGGATGGGGGTGGGAGTGCCGTAGTAATCGACCTCGATCTGATCGAGCACGGCGGCGTTGGCGCGGCCGGCGCGGACGGTGTCGAACTGGGCGGAGAGAACCTCTGCCGTTTTGATCATGCGGTTTTTGAATTCTTTGATTTCTGCCATCTTGTGTATCCTCCCGGTGTTATTTTTTCGTTTTTCTTTTAATGGACCAGCGTGCCGACGGCCTCGCCGCGGGCGGCGCGCAGGATGTTTTCCGGTTCGCGCAGGGCGAACACCTTGATGGGGATGCGGTTGTCCATGGCAATGCACGTCGCCGTGCTGTCCATGACCGCGAGACGCTTTTCGAGCACTTCCTCATATGTGAGAGAGTCGAAGCGCACCGCGTCGGGGTCCTTCTTCGGGTCGGCGCTGTAAACGCCGTCCACGTTCTTGGCAAGCAGTACCGCGTCCGCGCCGATGAGCGCCGCGCGCAGCACCGCGCCTGTGTCTGTCGTGAAGAACGGGCTGCCGACGCCGCCGCCGAACACGACGACCTTGCCGGAGCGGAGATATTCGTCCGCCTTCTCCACGGAGAACGGCTCGCCGATGTGCTGGATCTCCATGGCTGTGAGCACCTTGGCCTCCACGCCCTGCTGCTGCAGCACGTCCTGCAGCGCCAGACAGTTCATGACCGTGGCGAGCATGCCCATATAGTCCGCTCTCCAGCGGTCCATGCGTCCCTCGCCGTTTTTCACGCCGCGCCAGAAATTGCCGCCGCCGACAACGATGCCGACCTCAACGCCCTGCTTTGCGCACTGCGCGACAACGCCGCAGACCTCGGCCATGACCTTGAAGTCCAGCCCCGTTCCGGCATCGCCGGAGAGCGCTTCGCCGGAGAGCTTGAGCAGCACGCGCTTGTACGCGATCTTCTTTTCGTCCATGGGTTTCTCCTCCCTTTGTACGGTTCAGCGATATTTTTTGAGAAGCTCTTCCACGTCCGAAAGGAAGTGTTTGAGCGTTTTGTTCGGCTTGCCGCGGCTCGCGCGGATGAGAGAAAGGAGCGATTCTCCGGCGGCGACGAGCTTTTGATAAAGCCCGCTCGCCTTGGCGCCCGAAGCGGTCTCCGCCTTTTTGACCGGCACGCCCTTCGGACAGACGAGGAATTTCCCCTCGGCGAGATCGAACACCGTGCCGCTGTAGGGCGCGAACGCCTTATAGCCGTGCTCGGTCTCCAGATAGCCGGCAAACGCGTCCGTCACGGCGTCCTCGCCGTGGTTCACGAACACGAGCTTCGGCTTTTTCTCAAAGCCCGCGAGCCACGCGGTGAGCCCGTCGCGGTCGGCATGGCCGCTCTTGCCGGGCAGGAAGCCGATCTCGCAGTTGACCTCGATATCCTCGCCGAAGAGCTTTACATGCTTTTCGCCGTCATAGAGCCTGCGGCCGAGCGTTCCCTCCGCCTGATAGCCGACGAAGAGCACCGTGCTCTCCTTCCGCCAGAGATTGTGCTTGAGATGGTGACGGATACGTCCCGCCTCGCACATGCCGCTCGCCGAGAGGATGACCTTGGGCTCGGGGTTTTCGTTGATGGCCTTGGAGTCCTCGCTCGAAACAGAAATGCGGATGCCGTCCGACCAGATAGGGTTGATCCCGGCGTCCACGAGAGCGCGGGTCTCCTCGTCAAAGCATTCGTGGCCGCACTGGAGATAGATCGCCGTCGCCTCGTTTGCCATGGGGCTGTCCACGTAGACGGGGAAGCCGTCGTGACCGGTGACGAGCTTTTTCTCGCGGATCTCGCGGATATAGTAGAGCATCTCCTGCGTGCGCCCGACGGCGAACGACGGGATGACGAGATTGCCGCCGCGGTCGAGCGTGCGCTGGATGTAATCGGCCAGCAGCTTGACCGGCGGAACATGGCGGTCATGCAGACGGTCGCCGTAGGTCGATTCGATCATAACATAGTCCGCGTCCGCGACCGTTTCCGGCACGTTGCGGATGATGGGCTGGTTGAGATTGCCGATATCGCCGCTGAACACCATCTTGCGCTCCACGCCGTTCTCGGTCATAAAGACCTCGATGCAGGCGCTGCCGAGCAGGTGGCACACATCGCTGAAGCGGACGGCGAAGTGCTCGCCGACCTGCACCAGCTCGTGATAGCTCACCGGGCGCAGATGCGCGATGGCGGCCTCGGCGTCGTCGAGCGTGTAGACCGGCTCATACGCCGGTCCGCCGGAGCGGCGGCTTTTGCGGTTGCGCCACTCGGCCTCGCTCTCCTGAATGTGCGCGCAGTCACGCAGCATGATGCGGCAGAGATTGCACGTCTCGCGTGTGGCGTAAATGGGGCCGTCGAACCCGTTTTTGAAAAGCAGCGGCAGATTGCCGGAGTGGTCGATGTGCGCATGGGTCAAAAGGACAAAGTCGATCTCCCCCGCCGCCACCGGCAGCTTCTGGTTTTCAAAGATGTCCTTCCCCTGCTCCATGCCGCAGTCAACAAGGCCGCGGTTATTCCCGCACTCGATGAGTGTGCAGCTGCCCGTAACTTCATGGGTCGCGCCCAAAAAGGTAACTTTCATAGCGAACTCCCGTGTCGCGGCGCTTCCCCAACCCTTTGCGGAAGAGAAGCCGCCTATTTTCACGGAAAACATTATACACGTTCCCCGCCCGTCGCGCAAGACTTATTGCATCCCGTCGCCGCCATACGGTTTTTTGTAGTCCCCGCCCCGCGCGAGCACGGCGCATTGGCCGGTGCTCCGCTGCAGTTTCCCTTTGACAGCACATTCGCTGTTTATGGGGAGGACATTTTACGAAATTTCTGCTATACTTTCTTTGAGGTGAGCCGAATGGATCAAATAAAGATGGGAAAATTCATCGCCGCCCTGCGGAAAGAAAAGGGCTTGACGCAGGAAAAGCTCGGAGAAAAGCTCGGTGTGACCAACAAGACCGTTTCCCGCTGGGAGAACGGCAACTACATGCCCGACGTGGAAATGCTGTCGCTGCTGTCCGAAGAATTCGGTGTAAGCATCAACGAGCTTATAAGCGGAGAACGGCTTGCCGCGGAGGATTTCAAAAAAGCCGCCGACAGCAACCTTGTTACCGCGCTCAGCAGCAGTACATTTACGCTGAAAGAAAAGATCGCATTTTTCAAGAAGAAATGGCTGCATGAACATATTTCAACTATCGTCCTGTGCGTTGTGGCGTGGATAGGTATTATAATATGGACCGCGCTGAAACTGCGCGGCAGCGACTCATACGCGCTTTTGTGCGCGGTCGGCGGTATGCTCGCCATTCTTTTCTATCTGGTGCTGTATAACCGCATGATGGCGTATGTGGAAAAACGCGCATACCCGGCAGCGTCGGATAAGGAAACCGAAACGAAAAACACTTGATCACAGCATGTTCAAAATCGATGCAGCAGCAAACTTCGAGCGGCTGTATGAAAGAAACCCGGCTGCCGTTTTTGAACGGCAGCCGGGTTCCGTTATTTGCGCCACGCGGCGGGGATGAACAGCAGAAGCATCGGATAGAGCTCCAGACGGCCGAAGAGCATGGAGAAAGCGAGCAGCACCTTGCCGAAAGGCGAGAAGCATGTATAGTTGGACATCGGTCCGACGAGCTCCATACCGGGGCCGACGTTGTTAAAGCAGCTCGCCGCGGCGGAAAATGTTGTGATGAAATCCAGCCCTTCCAGCGCGAGCAGGACCAGAAGCAGCACAAAGAGCAGCGCGTACACGAGCAGAAACGCGGAAACGGAGCTGCAGGTGTCCTCGTCGAGCGGCTCGCCGTCGATGTGGATGCATTTGACCTGCTGCGGGTGGATGGCGCGCTGCACGCCCCGGCGGGCAAGCTTCGCGCCGATCACGATGCGCACGATCTTGATGCCGCCGCCGGTCGAACCGGCGCACGCGCCGACGAACATCAGCACAACAAGCAGCGTTTTGGAAAGCCACGGCCAAAGGTTGAAATCCGAGATAGCAAAGCCCGAGGTGCTCATCACGGACGCGGCGGTGAATATGGCGTGGCGGAATGCCTCGCCAAAGCCGCTGAAGAGCGGCAGAATGTTCACAGCAACGGCGAGCGAAACGGCGGCGAGAATGCCGAGGAATACCCACATCTCCTCGCTGCGCAGCGCCTGCCGGAGCTTGCCGATCAGCAAGAGATAGTAGAGCGTGAAGTTTATGGAAAAGAGGATCATAAAAACGGTGATGACCGTCTGCGAATAGGGGCTGTACACGCTCATTCCGGCGTTGCGGATTGAGAAGCCGCCCGTGCCCGCCGTGGCGAACGCCGTGGTAAGCGCATCGAAGAACGGCATATCAAAAATGAGCAGCACGAACATCAAAACCGTGAGGCCGATATAGATAAGATAGAGGATCGTCGTGCTGCGGCGCATCCGCGGCACGAGTTTTCCCACGTTCACGCCCGGCGATTCCGCTCGCAGAAGATGCAGCGCGTCACCGCTGTCACCGTTCGCCATCGGGCTCACGGCCAGCACGAACACGAGCACGCCCATACCGCCGAGCCATACCGTAAAGCTGCGCCAGTACAAAAGGCTCACCGGCAGCGCCTCCACATCGGCGATCACGCTCGCGCCGGTCGTGGTAAAGCCGGAAACGGTCTCAAAGAAGGCGTCCACAAACGACGGCACCGCGCCGCTCAGACAAAACGGCAGCGCGCCGAACACCGAAAGAAGCACCCACGAAAGGCCGACCGTTACAAAGCCCTCGCGGGCGTAATACTCCCGCCGCCGGGCCTTTATGCGCCGCAGCAGCGCCGCGAACACGAGGATCGCCGCCACAGTGACAGCAAAGCCGACAGCGGCGCTGTGCTCGTGCCGTGCGAGCGCGATTGCGAGCGGCGGTATCATAAATGCCGCTTCCACTCCCAGCGTCAGGCCGAGAATGCGGCAGATCATGGCAATGTTCATATCCGATCACCCACGCTCGGCAAAGATCTGCCGCAGCTCCGCGATGTGCCGCTCGCGCGGCGCGACCACGATGACGGTATCGCCCGCCTGTAAGCTGTCGCCGCCGCCGGGAAAGATCACCTTTGCCCCGCGCGAAATGCACGCGAGCAGAATTCCCGGCTGAAGCGTGACAGAGGCAAGGCTCTCGCCGAGGTGCGGCACGTCCGCCGTGACGAGAAATTCGAGTGCCTCAACGCGCCCGCTCAGCAGACTGTATACGGAAAGGACGCTCTCGGCATCGGTGCTCTCCATGGCGCGGACATAGCGCGAGATCTCCTGCGCGCAGATGTCCTTCGGGCTGACGGTGCTGCGGATGCCGCAGTTCTGGCACACGGCGGCGTATTCCGTCCGATCTACCTTCGGGATCGCCTGCGGCACGCCCTGCATCCGGGCGTACATACAGATAAACACATTTTCCTCGTCCAGATTCGTGAGCGCGACAACGGCGTCCATCTGCGAAATATTCTCGCTGAAAAGGAAATCCTGCCGCGTACCGTCGGCGCAGAGGACGGAGACGTCCGGCAAACGTTCCGCAAGCTCCCGGCAGCGCTCGGCGTTATGCTCGATGAGCTTCACGCGCACGCCCGCTTCGCGCAGCAGCTCCGCGAGCGCTTCGCCCAGCCGTCCGCCGCCGACGATCATCACATTCTTCGCGTGTTTTTTCCGCAGCCCCAGCTCGTCCACGGTGCGCGAAAGGGTCGCCGCCGGCGCAGTCAGATATACCTCGTCCCCGGCCCGGATCGCAAACGAGCCGTCCGGGATGAACGCCTCCTCCCCGCGGCGGACGGCGCACACGAGCACGCGGTGGCGCAGGACACGCGGCAGCTCCATGAGCTTTTTGCCGCAGAGCTTATTATCCGCATCGACCTCCATCGCCACGATCTCGGCACGGGATTTGGCAAACGATTCCCGCCGGAGAAAAGCGGGCAGCTGCAGCTGGCGGAAGATCTCGCGCGCGGCATAAAGATCCGGCGTGACCGCCATGGAAAGGCCCAGCTCCTCCCGCAGGAGCTGGACGCCGTTGAGGTAGTTGCGGCTGCGGATGCGGGCGATCGTGTTTGCGCAGCCGATTTTTCTCGCAAGCATGCACGCGAGAATGTTCGCCTCGTCGTTCGGCGAGACAGCGATCAGAAGATCGCTCTCCGGCACGAGCGCAGCGTGCTGCACGTCGAGCGCGGCGCCGTTTCCCTGCACGGTCATACCGTCGAGCGCGAGAGAAAGCCGGTCGCACACGGCACGGCTGCTGTCGATGATCGTTACGTCGTGTCCTTCGGCGGAAACCTCGCGGGCGATGGCAAAGCCGACCTTGCCTCCGCCGACAATCACAATTTTCATAAAAGCTCCTTCATTTTCAAAAAGCGCTTCGGGCGTTTATATAGTAAGCGCAGTATAGCATCTGGCAGAGTCGATGGCAACCGCTTCCCGTCCGCCTTGACGGCGATTTTACGTTTTGCAGAAGTTTTTGGAAAAAATTTAAATTTGTTCTTGACAGAATGCTATAACGTTTGCTACAATGACAAAGCCGCGAAAAACGGGAGCATAGCTCAGCTGGTTAGAGCACATGCCTTACAAGCATGGGGTCACAGGTTCGAGTCCTGTTGTTCCCACCATATCCCGTCTTTCAAAGCAAGCCATTTGCCTCGGTAGCTCAGTAGGTAGAGCAGCGGACTGAAAATCCGCGTGTCGCCAGTTCAATTCTGGCCTGAGGCACCATTTGCGGGCATAGCTCATTTGGCAGAGCGCCACCTTGCCAAGGTGGAGGTAGCGAGTTCGAATCTCGTTGCCCGCTCCATATGGCGCCATAGCCAAGTGGTAAGGCAGGGGACTGCAAATCCCCGATTGCTCCAGTTCAAATCTGGATGGCGCCTCCACTTTTCTCAGGCCGCCGCGATCGCGGCGGCCTGAAAATTTCATACGGAGCGGTATCGAAGCGGTCATAACGGGGCGGTCTCGAAAACCGTTGGCCTTCACGGGCACGTGGGTTCGAATCCCACCCGCTCCGCCACGAAATGCGGTAGTCCATGATACAATGGGCTACCGCACTTTTTTATTTATCTGCCGAGAAAGTCCTTATATCAAGCGATTTTCCGAGTGTGGGGGTGCAAAAGTCCTCAATGCTCGGATTTTTCTATTTTACCGGAAGCGAGCTGCTGATTTTTGCTTTGCACCCCCTTATGGGAAAAATCAAAAAGTAGATAGGTTTATCAAAAGGTTGCAGAGAAAAATCAAATTGTTCCTTGACATTTATTTGCTACGCTTTTCCTCTTCCCCAGGGAGAGTCAATGTTCCTGCTGACTTTGATACAATAGAAAAAGCCTTCTCCGGGGTCAAAACCGCCGAAAAGGCATAAAACAAGGGCTTTCGAGGTCAAATACTGACTTCGAAAGCCCTTGTTTGCTTTATTCAGTTGTGGATTTCTGCCATTCCAAAGCCTGACGGCACCGTAGGGTGTAAGTCTTGCGGTGTATGGATTTTGGAATAATTAAAAGGTATGGCATAATTAAAAGGTTTAGCGCCTTTTTTCGTTTATTCCTTATTGTCGGTGCCCTCTACATAATCGGCCAGGCAAGCCTCCAGAAGCATTCTTGTGACGTCTGTGTAAGCAAGGATTTTTCCCTGGGCATACATATCATCGTCTTTTGCGTCCTTCAGCTTCGTCATTTCGGTATCGATTTGAGCCTTGATAAACTTAATAACATCAATTTTTTCCATTGCAATTATTCCTCCGGCGGGTCAAAATCTTCATCCGTGCATTTGCGGATAATATGCTTAGTGCGGTCAAGCGGCAGAGGCACGTCCTCCTCTGCGAAATACTCCACCTTCACTACCGCTGCTGCGGAGTGGTGGTTATCTCACCGCCGCCCACATGGTGGACCGGCATACCATGGGACTGCGGGGCAAGGAGCTGCGCTACGCCCACAACCAGTTCTTCTCGGTTCTGCACAACTCGGTTCTCGGCGTGCGTGACATTATCATCCGGGACGAGAACCTGCGCCCCCACAGCAAGCGGGCCGCGAAGCTGCGGGAGAATACCGTGATGTTTGACGAGATGACTCCCCATCTGATCATGATGGGCTTTCCCACGGTCAAGTGGATTGACATTGCCATGTTTGCCATCGGTCTGCCCTCGGAAGTGGATCAGAATGCCAGCATGTACTACATCGACGCTATGGAGCACCTGGGTCTGCCGGCCGATGTCTGCCCGGAACCGGCTGCCGAAAGCGGCTGCGCCGTTGTGGATGACTATCCCCGGGTGGGCAAATGCTACTTCACCGGTTCCATGCCCTGCGACGGCGCCATTTCCCAGACCAACATCATGACACGCCACTTCAAAGACCTTCCCTCCTTCCAGATCACCCCGCCCCAGCGGGTGAATGAGCCGGAAGTGCAAACCTACGCGGTGAAAAATCTGAAAAAAGGCATTGCCTTTCTGGAGCAGCAATTCAACGTCAAGTGGGACTGGGATGCTTTCTGGAAGAACGCCGAAATGTACAACGAAAGCTCCCGCTATATGATTGAAAAGTGGGATGTGAACTGCACCAACTATCCCCAAGTCTGCGGCGCCGCCCTGGCTCTTCAGCGGGAATACGAGTTCATGGCCGCCGCCTGTATGGACGAATTCATGCTCAAGACCGACCGCAAGGTCACCAAAATGATGCTGAAAGGCTATGAGCAGGACAAGGCGGCAGATGCCAACAAACCCAAATACCGCTGCATTGTCTGGGCCTGCCCCGCCCATTATTATACCAACTTCACCTATTGGACGCAGCACTGCTGGGGTGTCACCTGCGTCAACGACATGGAGGCCATGCTCA
>ERZ779890.4255-NODE-4255-length-12043-cov-3.982733_pt1 | contig 12043 bp, 7 predicted proteins | sample MGYA00511553_ERZ779890 | MGnify/ENA primary metagenome ERZ779890 (study PRJEB29588, sample SAMEA2152064) | human gut metagenome | biome: human gut; feature: human-associated habitat; material: faeces | place: Denmark | collected 2008/2010 ...
CTTGCCCTTGTCTGACGGCGGCTGCTGCATGGCAACGGCTTCTGTTAAAATTTCATTCAACACACCTGTTGGAATACGCATCGTCTGGCTTTCAATCACCATATCAATCATGTCATAAATTTTATTCAGACGCTGTCCGGTCTTTGCCGATACAAACAGCAGTTCCGCATACGGCATAAAGGAAAGCGTATCTTTAATCTTCTGCGTATGCTCATAAATCGTTTTGTCATTCTTTTCAATGGCATCCCATTTATTCACCGCAATAATCATGCCTTTTCCACGCTCATGTGCAATACCGGCAATCTTGGCATCCTGCTCCGTAACACCTTCTGTCGCATCTATGACAAGAATCACCACATCCGCTCTTTCCACCGCAGCAACGGTACGGATAATACTGTAACGTTCCAGTTCTTCTTTAATTTTGCTCTTTCTTCGAAGTCCGGCAGTATCAATGAAGACATAATCTTTTCCGTTATACTTAACGTTTGTATCAATTGCATCTCTGGTCGTTCCGGCTACGTCAGATACGATCACACGCTGCTTTCCTGTCAACTTGTTAATGATAGAAGATTTTCCTACGTTCGGTTTTCCTACGATTGCCACTCTCGGACGTTCATCTTCTTTTTCTTCCGCTTCATGTTCCGGGAAATGTGCGATCACTGCATCTAACATATCACCGATTCCCAGTCTGGAAGCAGCCGATACCGGCACCGGATCACCAATTCCCAGATTATAGAATTCATATACATCCGGCATGAACTTATCAAAATTGTCAACTTTATTCACAGCCAGTACAACTGGTTTCCCGGATCTTCGAAGCATATCCGCAACCTTGGAATCTGCATCTACAAGCCCCTGTCTTACATCTGTGATAAAAATAATCACATCTGCAGTATCAATGGCAATCTGTGCCTGTTCTCTCATCTGAGAAAGGATAATGTCCTTGCTCTCCGGTTCAATACCCCCTGTGTCAATCATAGTAAATTCTTTATCCAGCCATGTAACATCGGCATAGATACGGTCTCTTGTTACTCCAGGCGTATCTTTGACGATCAAAATCATCCCCCCCGCCAGTACATTAAAAAGGGTCGACTTACCGACATTTGGTCTTCCCACAATAGCAACTACTGGTTTACTCATCTTAACTCTCCTCTATATTTCATTCTATATTTGTCACTTAACGATACTATTATACATTACCTTTGTCAAATAGTCCAATCAGTAGTTGACCTTTTTATAGAAAAAGTGATATAAATAATTAGGAGTAACTTATCATATAAAATACACAGGAGTTTTTATTATGCCAAATATCAAATTAATGGAAAGCGGTCTTCCTGTTGCACCACTTAAAATCGGTGCTCTGGAATCATGCCGCGAACTTGGTGAAAAAGTAAATGATTACATTGTACAATTCAGAAAAAGCACAATGGACAAGAACACAGATTCACCATTATATTATAATTACATGCGTGACAATTACCTGATCGATTGTCCGTGTCCACGTTTTGGAAGTGGAGAAGCCAAAGGACTTCTGACAGAATCTATCCGTGGGGCAGATCTTTTCCTCATGGTAGATGTCTGCAATCATAGTCTTACTTATTCTGTAAATGGTCATTTAAATCATATGTCACCGGACGACCATTTTCAGGATTTAAAAAGAATCATTGCTGCTGCTAACGGAAAAGCACGCCGTGTCAACGTTGTAATGCCTTTCCTCTATGAAAGCCGTCAGCACAAGCGTACCAAACGTGAGTCTCTGGACAGTGCCCTCGCACTTCAGGAACTGATCGATATGGGTGTATCTAATATCTTTACATTTGATGCCCACGATCCACGTGTTCAGAATTCCATTCCACTTCACGGATTTGACAGTTTCAATCCTCCGTATCAATTCATGAAAGCATTGTTAAAAGCTGAGCCGGATCTTAAAGTAGACAAAGAACACTTAATGATCATCAGTCCGGACGAAGGAGCTATGCAGCGTGCTGTATACTTCTCTAACGTTTTGGGCGTGAATATGGGTATGTTCTACAAACGTCGTGACTATTCAACGGTTGTAAATGGTAAAAACCCGATCGTCGCTCACGAATTTTTAGGTGAACATCTTGATGGAAAAGATGCGATCATCATTGATGATATGATTTCTTCCGGTGAAAGTATGCTCGATGTTGCAAAACAGATTAAAGACCGTGGAGCAAACCGCGTATTTGTCTGCACTACATTCGGACTTTTTACAGACGGATTCGAGAAATTCGATGAATATTATGAAAAAGGATATATCGACCGTGTGATTACTACCAATCTTACTTATCTTCCTGCCGAAGCAAAGGAAAAACCTTATTTCCTGATTGCAGACATGAGTAAATTCATTGCATTGATCATTGATTCTATGAATCATGACATCAGTATCGGAAAAGTTATGGATCCAACTGAGAAGATTCACCGTCTTCTTGAGAAACACAACGGTACTTTGTAAAAATATAGAGAACTTGCCACCGGCGACTTCTCTTGCATACTGTGATAACAAAAGAACCTGCCAATGGCAGGTTCTTTTGTTTAATTTGTAAAATCACTGTAAGCCGTTCCGTCTTTCAGATCTTGTTTTTTTGCCGCAGCCATTTCCGAAACCGTTACAAGCTGATAACCTTCTTCTTCAAGTTTCGGGATAAGTTCCAGTGCTGCGTCAATCGTCTGACTATGAATATCATGCATCAGTACAATATCCCCATCTTTCAGATTCTTCATTACACTGTCAATCGTGCTCTGCGTGTTCCTTGTCTTCCAGTCCAGTGTATCTACATTCCAGAGAATCATTGGCATGCCCACATTCGACTTTACCGTATCATTGATTGCACCATACGGAGGTCTGAGCAGCGTTGCCGGACTTCCACAAATGTTTTTTATATTCCGGTTCGTATCATCAACTTCTTTTTTTACTGCCGCACCATCAATCTTTGTCAGCTGCTGGTGATCATATGAATGATTTCCCAGTTCATTTCCGTCTTTCAGCATCTGCTTTACAGCATCAGGATATAATTTCACATTTTTTCCAAGCATAAAAAATGTCGCATGCGCATTATACTTTTTCAACTGATTCAGAAGTTCTGACGTTCTTGGACCCGGACCGTCATCAAAAGTAAGTGCGATCATTGGCTTTTTCGGATCTATTGCTACTTTTTCTTTCGAAATCAGCTCACCCTTTTCGTTGAATTTGCATTTCTCAAGTCCGATCTTTACCTCTCCCGTTGCTACAATCCCTTTGGAATCAAAATAATATTCTTTTTCATTGATTGTCTGCCAGCCGGTCAGTGCTTTTCCTTCATCTGTCAGATAAGCCTTTCCATCATCTTTGGCCACCCAGCCGGATCTCTGCATAATTCCTTTATTATCAAAGCAATAAAGTGCACCTTCTATCATCTGCCAGCCGGTTACTTTCTTTCCATCCGAATCAAAATAATATGTATTTCCTTTTGATACCACAAAATCCGATGTTATATATGTTCCATCGTATTTTTTAAATTTATTTCCTTCCCATACACCAGTCGGATTCTTTACCTTACATGTTCCGTTCTTTATTGTAACCTGTACCTTCTTTTTCCAGTCTCCTTCCAGATTTTTTTTAATATTGGAATTTAATTTCGCAATGATCACATACGTTCCTTCTGTATTCGCATCCGCTTTGCTTAAAAATATAATATTCTTTCCTTTTTTCAGATCTTTAGCGAAATCTTCTGCTGTATAATCTTTTGTTAATTTGTTTCTATCTTTATCCCGGATCTTTATGTCCGCCGAATAAGCCGGAAGCTGTTCTCCCTGCTTAATCTCTACATCCGCCACCTGTATGGTTATCTGCGCCGGTTTTCGCAGGATTCCTCTTACTACCGATATTGCAATCGCAACTATACAAATAGTAAAAAGAGTAAGACCCACCCGAATGTTTCTTACTCTTCTCCGATTCCTTCGTCTTCTTCGAATTTCTGTATTATCCATCCCTAGTATCCCCCCAGATTTCATATCATTGCATAATCCTAGGATACTCTAATTCGACATATTTCGCAATTAAGGGATTCTTACAAATTTATTAAGTTTTGTTTAACATATGACACGTACACGTAACACTTCACCAATCTGTTTTAATTCCTCTACAACACCATCCGGCACCTCAGAATCTACATCGATCATCGTATATGCATATTTTCCCTTACTCTTATTTGTAAGGTCTGCGATGTTCATATTGTCTTTGGCAAGGATCGCTGATATCTGACCGATCATATTCGGCACATTGTGATGCAATACCAGAATACGCGTCTTATCGCCTCTCAGTCCCATATCACAGTCCGGATAGTTCACGGAATGTTTGATATTACCATTTTCCAGATAATCCATCACTTCTTTGACTGCCATCTTCGCACAATTATCTTCGGACTCTTCTGTAGAAGCTCCGAGATGAGGAATTACAATCGCGCCTTTGACACCTGCGATTTCCGGTGTCGGGAAGTCTGTGACATAATGTTTTACTTTTCCAGCTACAAGTGCATCTACCATTGCCTCGGAATCTACCAGTACATCCCTTGCAAAGTTCAGCACGATCACTCCTTCTTTCATAAGACCCAGTGCATCTTTTCCGATCATGCCCTTCGTACTGTCAAGTGCCGGTACATGCACCGTGATATAATCACAGTTTTCATAAATTTCATCTACATTTGTTGTATGATGGATACTTCTTGACAGTCTCCATGCAGAATCTACGGATACATACGGATCATATCCATATACATCCATACCAAGATGTGTTGCCGCATTTGCAACCAGAACTCCAATTGCACCAAGACCGATCACACCAAGCTTTTTACCTTCCAGCTCCTGTCCGGCAAATGCTTTCTTGGCTTTTTCTGCATCTTTGGCAATGTTCCCGTCTTCTTCGTTCTCCTGTACCCAGTTGATACCGCCGATGATATCTCTGGAAGCAAGAAGCATACCGGCAATTACCAGTTCCTTTACGCCATTCGCATTGGCTCCCGGTGTGTTAAATACAACGATTCCCTGTTCTGCACATTTCTCAAGCGGAATATTGTTCACACCCGCACCGGCTCTTGCAATAGCTTTCAGATCCGGTGCAAATTCCATCTCGTGCATTGCCGCACTTCTTACCAGGATCGCATCTGCTGTTTCTGGTGTGCTTACAGGTGCATAGTCTTTTGTGAATTCATCCAGTCCTACCTGTGAAATTGGGTTCAGATTATGATACTTATACATGATTACAGATTCTCCTTTTCAAATGCTTTCATAAATTCTACCAGTTTCTCTACCCCTTCGATCGGCATCGCATTGTAGATACTTGCACGCATACCGCCGACACTTCTGTGTCCTTTCAGGTTCTCGAATCCGGCTTTTTTTGCCTCTTTCACGAATTTTGCATCCAGGTCCTTATCACCTGTTACAAACGGAACATTCATAAGCGAACGGTCTTTTGGAACAACCGTGCCCTTGAACAGTTTGCTTTCATCCAGATAATCATAAAGAATCTTTGCTTTCTTTTCATTGCGCTCTTTGATTGCTTCCAGTCCACCCTGTTTTTTCAGCCATTTAAACACTTTACCACAGATATAGATTCCATATGCCGGTGGTGTATTGTATAAAGACTTGGCATCTGCATGCGTCTTATACTTCAACATAGTCGGTGTACCTTCTAATACATCATCTGTGATCAGATCCTCACGGATAATTGCGATCACAACACCTGCAGGTCCGACATTTTTCTGAACACCGCCGTAGATCACGCCGTATTTTGACACATCTACCGGTTCAGACAGGAAGCAGGATGATACATCTGCCACCAGTGTCTTTCCTTTGGTATTCGGAAGCTCTTTGAACTTCGTACCATAAATCGTATTATTCTCGCAGATATATACATAATCTGCATCTTCAGAGATATCGAGGTCTGAGCAGTCCGGAATATAAGAAAATGTCTTATCTTCGGAAGATGCGATCACATGGACCTCTCCGTATTTTTCTGCTTCTTTGGCTGCCTTTTTCGCCCACTGTCCGGTTACGATATAGTCAGCCACTTTATTCTTCATCAGATTCATAGGAATCATGGCAAATTGCTGAGACGCTCCGCCCTGTAAAAATAATACTTTATAGTTATCCGGGATATGCATCAGTTCACGGATATCGGCTTCTGCTGTCTCAATAATCTCCTGGAACACCGATGAACGGTGACTCATTTCCATAACCGACATTCCACAGCCCTGATAGTCTAACATCTCTGCTGCTGCTTCTTTTAATACTTCTTCCGGCAATACGGCCGGGCCTGCTGAAAAATTGTACACTCTGCTCATTGTTGTTCCTCCACTTTCCTTTACTTTTTTCTTCTACTATTCTGCATTTTTTGCTTCCAGGTCTTTTTCATCAAAAGCTTCATTGATCGGGGCGCCAGGGGCAACCATCGGCCATACCTTGTCATCACTGTCAATCTGGCAGTCGATCACCACCGGATGTCCGCTCTTTAACGCGTTCGCAAATGCTTCTTTGAATTCTTCCTGGGTTGCCACACGTACTCCTTCTGCTCCCATAGCTTCTGCAAGTTTTACAAAATCTACGGCATCATTGAGTACAGTAGCCGAGTAACGCTGTCCGTAGAACAGGTTCTGCCACTGGCGGACCATACCAAGTACATGGTTGTTAATCACTACCTGGATCACCGGAATATTATGGCGTGCCGCGGTAGCGATCTCATTCATATTCATACGGAAACATCCGTCACCTGCGATATTGACAACGGTCTTTTCCGGTCTTCCGACCTTGGCTCCAAGTGAAGCTCCAAGACCATATCCCATGGTTCCAAGTCCTCCTGAGGTAAGGAGTGTTCTTGGCTCTGTATATTTATAATACTGTGCTGCCCACATCTGGTGCTGTCCGACTTCTGTCGAAATGATTGCTTCACCATTTGTCTGACGGTAGATCTCTTCTACAACAAACGGTCCGCTAAGCACATCCGGATGATAGGTCATCGGATATTTCTCTTTGTAAGACATGATCTGTTCTACCCATGCCTTGTGATCCTGCTGTTCCAGACGCTCATTCATCTTCTGAAGAACGACTTTCAGATCACCGACCACACCTTCTGTGATCAGAATATTTTTATTCATCTCTGCAGCATCTACATCAAACTGTAAGATTTTTGCATTCTGGGCAAATTTCTTTGCATTTCCTGTTACACGGTCACTGAATCTTGCTCCTGCGACGATCAGAAGATCACATTCACTGACTCCGTAGTTGGATGCCTTTGTTCCATGCATTCCGAGCATTCCGGTATATAACGGATCTGTTCCCGGGAATGCTCCTTTTCCCATCAGGGAATCGGTAACCGGAGCATCTACCTTCTTTACGAATTCATATAATTCTTTGCTGGCTCCTGATAATACCGCTCCGCCACCGACAAATATGTATGGTTTCTCTGACTCCCGGATCATACGTACTGCACTTTCCAGATCTTTTTCACAGATATTTTCGGATGGTTTTACAACCTTTGGTTCCTGTGCTGTAAATTCTGCTTTGTTCGCAGTTACATCTTTCGGGATATCGATCAGGACCGGTCCCGGTCTTCCTTCTTTGGCTATCACGAATGCCTTACGTATCGTATCCGCCAGATTATTGACATCTTTTACAATATAATTATGCTTGGTGATTGGCATTGTAACACCTGCAATATCGATCTCCTGGAAACTGTCTTTTCCCAGAAGTGATACTCCTACATTACAGGTAATTGCAACGACCGGAATCGAATCCATGTATGCGGTTGCAATTCCGGTTACAAGGTTTGTTGCACCCGGTCCGCTGGTTGCAAGACATACACCGACTTTTCCTGTCGCTCTTGCATATCCGTCTGCCGCATGAGCAGCACCCTGCTCATGTGACGTAAGGATATGTGTAATCTCATCTTTATGTTTATATAATTCATCGTATACGTTCAAAATCGCTCCGCCCGGATAACCGAATACGGTATCGACGCCCTGCTCTTTCAAACACTCAATTACGATCTGTGATCCTGTTAACTGCATACCATTCATTCCCCTGTCATGATTTATTTTGCTTTTGGAACTTCGAGAATTGCTCCTCTGTTTCCAGAAGTAACCATTGCCGCATATCTTGCAAGATATCCGGTTGTAACTTTTGGTTCTCTCGGAGTCCAGTTTGCTTTTCTCTTCGCAAGTTCTTCATCGGATACATCCAGATGAATAGAAAGGTTCGGAATATCGATCTGGATCAGGTCTCCTTCTTCTACCAGTGCGATCGGTCCACCAACAGCTGCTTCCGGAGATACGTGTCCGATAGATGCCCCTCTGGATGCACCACTGAAACGTCCGTCTGTGATCAGCGCTACACTTGAGCCAAGTCCCATACCTGCGATTGCAGATGTAGGATTTAACATCTCACGCATTCCAGGGCCTCCCTTTGGTCCTTCGTAACGGATAACGACAACGTCGCCGGCAACGATCTTACCACCTTTGATCGCTGCAATTGCATCTTCTTCACAGTCAAATACTCTTGCAGGTCCTTCGTGTACCAGCATCTCGTCTACAACAGCGGAACGTTTTACAACGCTTCCGTCCGGCGCAAGATTTCCTTTTAATACTGCAAGACCACCTGTCTTACTGTATGGATTGTCAACCGGACGAATTACCTCCGGGTTCTTATTCACTGCATTTTTAATATTTTCTCCGACTGTTTTTCCGGTAACGGTCATACAGTCTGTGTTGATCAGTCCAATGTCTGCTAACTCTTTCATAACGGCATAGACACCGCCTGCCTCATTTAAGTCCTCCATATAAGTCGGTCCTGCCGGTGCTAGATGACAGAGGTTCGGTGTTTTTTCGCTGATCGGGTTAGCAAAAGATATATCAAAATCAAAACCTACTTCGTGGGCAATCGCAGGAAGATGTAACATACTGTTTGTAGAACATCCCAATGCCATATCTACGGTCAGGGCATTTAAGATTGCTTCTTTTGTCATAATATCTCTTGGACGGATGTTTCTTCTTAACATCTCCATTACCTGCATACCTGCATGCTTAGCCAGCTTGATACGCTCAGAGTAAACAGCTGGAATGGTTCCGTTTCCACGAAGTCCCATACCAAGAACTTCTGTCAGACAGTTCATGGAGTTTGCTGTGTACATACCGGAACAGGATCCGCATGTAGGACATGTTTTCATTTCACATTCTGTCAGGCCGTCCTCATCAAGCTTGCCTGCTGCGTAAGCACCAACTGCCTCAAACATACTGGAAAGGCTTGTCTTGTGTCCGTTCAGATGTCCGGCAAGCATTGGGCCGCCGCTTACAAATACAGTAGGAACATTCAGTCTGGCTGCTGCCATCAGAAGTCCGGGTACGTTCTTGTCACAGTTAGGAATCATTACCAGTGCATCAAACTGATGTGCCATTGCCATTGCTTCTGTGGAATCTGCGATCAGGTCTCTGGTAACCAGAGAATATTTCATTCCAACGTGTCCCATTGCAATACCGTCGCATACTGCGATTGCCGGGAACATAACAGGTGTACCGCCTGCCATTGCCACACCAAGCTTAACTGCCTGTGTGATCTTGTCAAGGTTCATATGACCCGGTACGATTTCATTATAAGAACTTACGATACCTACCAGAGGTCTGTCCATTTCTTCTTTTGTCATTCCAAGAGCATTAAACAGGGAACGGTGAGGTGCCTGCTGTGTGCCTGTTTTTACTGCATCACTTCTCATTGTTTTATTTCCTCTTTTCTTACTGTTTTATTTATTTTTAATGATTCAACCGAAATTCCTGACTCCGTAATCTGCCTGCGCCGGCTGAATCCTCTTAATATCAATTCTTACAGAGCTGCTGCGATCAGATCGCCCATTTCCTTTGTTCCTACAAGCTTGCATCCCTCTGACATGATATCACCTGTGCGGTATCCCTCTGTCAGGACTTTCTGTACTGCTGCTTCTACTGCATCTGCTTCTTTATCCATATCAAGGGAGAAGCGAAGCATCATTGCTGCGGAAAGAATGGTTGCAATAGGGTTTGCCTTATCCTGTCCTGCAATATCAGGTGCAGAACCATGGCTTGGCTCATAGAGACCGAATTTTGTCTCATTTAAGCTTGCAGATGAAAGCATTCCGATGGAGCCTGTTACCATACTTGCCTCGTCTGAAAGGATATCTCCGAACATATTCTCTGTCAGGATAACATCGAACTGTTTTGGATCACGTACAAGCTGCATTGCGCAGTTGTCAACCAGCATATGCTCTAAGGTAACATCCGGATAGTCTTTGGCAACTTCCTCTACCACTTTTCTCCAGAGTCTGGAAGAATCCAGAACATTTGCCTTATCTACGCTTGTTACTTTATTTCTTCTCTTACGTGCGATCTCAAATGCTTTGATGGCAATACGGCGGATTTCGTTTTCATTATAGGAAAGTGTATCAATTGCTTTCTTCACACCATTCTCTTCAATAGTCTGACGTTCTCCGAAATACAGACCGCCTGTAAGCTCACGTACAATGATCATGTCAAATCCGTCTCCGATGATCTCATCGCGGAGAGGGCAGGCTTTTCTCAGCTCATTGTAAAGGTAAGCCGGTCTTAAGTTTGCAAAAAGATTTAATGCCTTACGGATTGCAAGAAGTCCTGCTTCCGGGCGTTTGGACGGCTCAAGCTTATACCATGGAGAAGTTTTTGCATCTCCGCCAATAGAGCCCATCAGTACGGCGTCTGATGATTTGGCAGTGGCAATTGCCTCATCAGTAAGGGGTACGCCGTGTACATCGATGGATGCGCCGCCTAACAGAACTTCTGAATAGGAAAAGCTGTGTCCATATTTCTCGCATACCTTGTCCAGTACTTTCTTTGCTTCTCTTACGATTTCCGGTCCGATTCCGTCGCCGGGGATCAATGCAATCTTATAATCCATAATAATTTCCTCCAAAAATACTCTAATTGCGTAATTGTTATTATAATAACGCACTTTCCGACAGATTTCAACCTATTAAAGTGAAAAAATACAAAAGTGCCAATCAAAAAAGCAGAACCACAGTCATCACTGACTATGTGTTCTGCTTTTTATCATTTCTCTTTCATTATTCGGCAGCGCTTCCGGCTTTCTCAACTTCAGCGATTGCCTGTTTTCTCATAGGAATACGGCAGTTTTTGTTATTACCGAATTCTACGATCACATCTTCTTCTGTCATATCAATGACAACTCCATAAAAGCCGCCGGTAGTAACAATGCTGTCGCCAACCTCCATGTCATTTAACATTGCCTGAAGTCTCTTCTGCTCTTTTTTCTGAGGGCGAAGCATTAAGAAGTACATAATTCCGAACAGTACTACCATCCAGACAATAGCGCCAACCATACCCATTCCGCTTGATGCGTTCATTTTGATTCCTCCTGTAACTTTTCCTGTTATTCTGCATATTTGCAGTCCATCATGTATTCACAGACCGTCCTGACGGCTGCTCATACTGAAGAGCTGCTTTGCGATCCACTTATAATCTCCGTTACCTTCTGTATGAAATCTTGTTTTCATGCATAACAATCTGATTAAAGCGTCACTACACATCATACACAAAAAAACGCTTTACTTCAAGAGTTTTTGGCATATTTAATAATTATTTTATATACAGATTATCTTTTCGAATTAATTTTGCCCTCTTCAAAGCCTTCCAGCCGCATTTTCTTATATTCTGCGAAGTTTCCTGCATCAAGAGCATCTCGGATCTCTTCCATCATATGATTATAGAAATACAGATTGTGAAGTACACAGAGACGCATTCCCAGCATTTCCTTTGCTTTCAGAAGATGACGGATATAGGCTCTGCTGTAATGCTGGCATGCAGGACACTGACAGCCTTCTTCGATAGGACGTGTGTCCAGTTCATATTTTGCATTGAACAGATTCATCTTTCCATGATTGGTATATACATGTCCATGGCGGCCGTTACGGCTTGGATATACGCAGTCAAAGAAATCAATTCCACGTTCAACACCTTCCAGGATATTTGCC